>MWVT01000320.1_pt1 | contig 10570 bp, 10 predicted proteins | sample 1047201 | NCBI WGS metagenome assembly MWVT01 (sample SAMN06349988, study PRJNA376086) | soil metagenome | isolation source: TG5-1 sample Antarctic (ecotone) soil | place: Antarctica | collected 2015-01-13 | reverse complement strand
AGGAAGGACTGAAGAAGGCCATAGCTGAAGTGCCGGACATAATTGTAAGCGATGTAATGATGCCTTTGATGGATGGATTCGTTATGTCAGATAAGCTTAAAAAAGATGAACGCACCTCTCATATCCCCATTATACTTCTTACAGCAAAAGCCGGACAACAACATAAGCTGGAAGGATTGGAAACCGGGGCCGATGATTATCTTACTAAACCCTTTGATGCTAAAGAGTTATTGGTACGCCTTCAAAATTTAATCAATGGCCGAAAACTCCTACGTAAAAAATTTGCTGGCGAAATTTTACTCAGGCCTTCAGAAGTTTCTGTAAACAGTGCCGATGAAAATTTTTTGAACAAAGTATTACAGGCCGTAGAACAAAACATGGGAGAAGAAGATTTTGGCGTACAAGAATTAGCCAAAGAAGTAGCCATGAGCCGAAGCCAACTGCACCGTAAGCTCATTGCCTTAACCGGTCAAGCGCCGAGCGAAGTTTTGCGAAATACAAGGTTACTTCGTGCAAAAGAATTATTGCAGAAGAAGGCGGCAACTCCATCGGAAGTAGCATGGCAGGTAGGATTTAACAGCCATACCTATTTTTCCAAATGCTTTAAAGAAGAATTTGGCATGAGCCCTAGTGAAGTTAATGATGGTGAATTTTAAATCTCAAATTCCATCAACAAAAAATGCCTTACGGGTAATTATAACAACCGGTAAGGCATTTAGAATATGTAGAGAACTCAATTGACCTTAGAACATTTTTTAATAATAATACAATTGCTCATGCTCTTAGTTGTTTTCTCTTTTTTTTGACTCTTTACAACTTCCTGCTTTTTCTTAGTTAAACTAATAGGAATACCTACGCTCATTCCCCAGCTTGAGGCCTCAGATTCTAAATAAGTAACATTGTTTTTGCCATTTGAAAAAGAGTTAATGGTTTGCTCCCCATCATCTAAACCCTGAGTATGAAAAACACTTAGTGTGAATAATCGTCTTGCGCCTTTTGCAAATTCAAATCCCAATCCAGATAAAAGTGCAGTGTTCCAATTGCCGGCCTTATATTCAAATTGATTTCCATTTTTACTTAAACCATCATCGTTATCGGGTCTATATGCTATCCCCAGTGAAGGCTGCAAACGCATGTTCAATGCAGTATTTTGTTTAGTAGGTGAGGAGGATTTCATTTTATCACCGCAATGCGAACGGTAGGTATAAGAGCCACAACTTTTTTTGATGCCCGTTTTTTCTGAAGTTGTTTTTATTTCTGTATTTTTTTGACTTGATTTTTTAAAATATATAGGCTTGGTGCTATATTGATATCCACCTTCCAGTTGCCATTGTAATGAGCTTTTGTTTGCCTTGTAATTATCTTTAAAAATTTCAGGATCTGTAAAATTAATTTTTACTATAGCTGGGCTTGAGGCTATGCCAATAAAAGGGCCATGGCCTTTTTTGAAACGGTAATCCGCCCGCAGGCTTGCTTTTAAATTACCTTGTGTGCCTAATGGTTTAAACTCGTCTTCTTCATTGTATTCAACCGTGGTCCGTGATTGTTCAAAACCAATTTGAGGAAGCAAAGTGAATTGAGAATTTGCCGCTAATCCTGGTAATAAGAAAAGCAGGCATGGAAATGCAGCCATTTTCATTTAATTAGTTTTTAAGGTGTTTAGTAAGTTACAGAAATCTTGTTTCAAAACAGAAAAAAATCCATTAGCGGCAATTTAAATTGATAAACTTATATCTATGAAAAGTTTCTTAAGCAAACTTGCAATCACACAAGCAATAAAAAGAACTGTTTCCTTACTGGTAAAAAATCATGCAGTTTAATATGAAAATTTGTTAACGAATTAAAACCGGTATGAATATTTTTTTATTCGGAAAAGTATAACATTCCGGAGTACAGTATTAAAATTACTTTTACCGGGTTCAACTTTTATATAATTCGTACATGATACTAAAAATTTTAATGGTTGCAAGTTTAGCCAGTTTTGAAATTTATGCAGCTATTCCGGCTGGCTTTGCTTTTGGTCTTTCCCCGTGGACCATTGCTTTTGCTTCTATCACAGGGGGGCTAGCAGGGGTATTTGTTTCTATATTTTTGGGAGAAAAGATTAGAACGTTTTTTACAAAATATAAAAAGAAAAATGAAGTAAAACCTAAAACGGGGCTGGTCTATCGCATCTGGAACAAATATGGTATAATTGGTTTAGGATTTTTTGGAACGATGACTGTGGGTGCACCAGCTAGCATTGCGGTTGGTATTGGCATGAATGCCTCGTTAAAAAAATTACTTACCTGGTGTTGTATTGGCGTGATCACCCGTTGTATAATATTTACTGTTATCGGTTATTATGGTGTACAGTTATTATAGTTTTAGCCGCAACTAAATAAAACAACAAATTAAAAGCACCAGGCTATTGCTAAACACCATCTTTATCAAATTCATTATCAGTTCCCTCAACTTCCAATTTCTCATCGGGATCAACCAGTCCTTTCAGCTCAGTAATATTTGGATCTGACTGCTGCTGTTTCTTTTCTACGGGAGATCTTTCTTTATCAGGCGAACCATCCTTATTATCAACAGATGGATGATTTTTATCCTTGGGATCAGGTGAATTATTCATAGCCAGTTTATTTTAAATATTAAATTAAAGGCACCTCTGAAAACCTATTTATAAATAAACGCTTTGTCAGGCTGAGCTTGCCGAAGCTTATTGGACAACGAGTTTAGTAAATTTAGCCTTCGTCATGCTCAAGCTGCCATAGTTTTTAGAGACCCCCTTAAAATTTAGAGAACAATTTACATAATTGTTTGCGTTTTTAAACAATCAAAGCAGGGCAAGTATAAATAATAGTGACTACACCTTATTTAAAAAAAGCGGGGTTATTTGTAACCCCGCTTTATAAAGTTTATAAATATCAGTTTGTTTAGTAACGGCCATCTTTTTTATCCATGGAACGGCCAATACCATAACCAACTCCGCCACCTACTACACCGCCAATTACTCCACCTGCAACACGATTCCTTTTATTTACTACTGCTCCAATAACAGCACCACTTCCTGCTCCAATAGCTGTTCCTTTAGCAGCTTTACTCCAACCTTTTTTACGCTTTGCTGTATTAGAAGTTTGAGAGTTCATATTTCCGCCACCATTATTAACAGAACGACTGGCAGACACTTTACGAGCCGGAGAAGAAGTTCTTGATGGAGTAGCTGCTGTCAATTGCGCAGTATTATATTGATTAGCATCAGCTAATTCATTCTGTGATTTCCATGCCTGGTATTGCGCCAAACCTGCCGTATCAGCAACCATACGCATTGAATCTTTGTAGGCTGCAATTTTTGCGGCTACTTCTGCTTCGGTAGATTTTGAGTTACTATTACAGGCTACCATAACCGAGGCAATAGAAATTATAGATAATATTTTTTTCATGATTGTACTTTTTAAGGGTTAAGAAATTATACCCACCTATTGCCTATACCATGCCAAAACATATTCCTATGTGTTAAAGGAATTGCATTCAGCATGTGCCTTAACAGAACTTTTAATTCGTTTAATTACACCTAAAAAATATACATTTTTATTTGGCTTTTCGATCTCGCAATACCTTAATGAGATATCCCTTTTAAACAAGTGTTGGGTAACTTTATAAAGCATTAAAAATTATGGATAAGCATCAATTACTTTTCTGATCTTGTTATTTCTATAAGGCAACTATTACAGTATTTTTCATACTTTAATACAGAAAAATTTAATTATTCAGCGGGTGATAAGAAGTGGTCCGCCGAACAAGTTGCCGAACATTTATTAATGCTGGAAGTAATTACAAACAGAGCGCTGAATGGTAAAACAATGGCTACAAACCGTTCTCCCGATGAAAAACTAAATCTTATTAAGAGCGTGATGACCCATTAATTACAAAGCGCATAGCACCTGAAATAGTACAACCTTCTCTTGCATTAAAAGATATCAAACAAATAGTGGAGCAGATAAAATATTCAAAGAGAATTATTAAAAAAAGCAATCAATGAAATAGATATAACGAAGGCTTGCCTGGTTTTTTATCACATATATATAGGTACATTAACAAGATTAGAATGGGTCAATTTAACTATATATTATATCAGGAGGCACATACAACAAATGCAAGCATTAAATGCACTTACTGAATGAGTAAGTGCATTTATATAACGTAGTTTATCGCAGGCAAGATTAAGACTTGAAACATATTATCACACAGTTTAACAGCAATCAATATATTTTAGCCTCGTATTAATTCCAGTTTTTGGAAAATACTTTTTGTAACAGTGTAGTAGTTCTGGCATTAACATCAGCCCGAATTTGCTGTTCTTTTTCTGCAATTTTTTGAAACATCTTTTCGCTTACTGCACCTGCCATTATATTAGCAAGATCTAAATTGAGACGATTGCCGGTTATAGACTGAACCGGTTTTATGATTTTTTCCCATTGTTCGTTCAATTTATATTCATTTATTGCAGTTTGCATAACTGGTACAATAGAACGGCGAAGACTATCTCCAACAGTAGCTCTCAAATAGTCAGTAGCTGATGTACCCCCGTTTTTTATAATCCGCATCGCATCATTCAACTTCATATTAGAAATACCGCTTACAAAAATAGGCACCGAGTTGGTCGCTGTTTTTTCTGCAGCAGTACTTAAAGTAGTAGTAAAACGGTCAATTTCGTTAGTTAGCCCCAGTTGATTTAAGGTATTCAATACTTTTTTAACCGGCTCCGGGAAAAGCGTTGACAGGATCATTTCTTTACTAAAAGCACCGGTTAGTGATCCATCTCTGGCACCTATCTGTAACAACTGGCGGACTGCATTTGCTGCATCCTGCTCATTTAAAACATAACCATTCCGCAACGTACTGCAGGAAAAAGATATAGGTAATAGGACAGCTAACAAAATGGGTAACAAAATTTTTTTCATGGGTTTAAGTTTTATAGATTTTACATTGTCTTTTGTAACAAAAAAACAGACATAAAAACCATGCATAAGTTTGAACTCATTTTGTTAAAATGATTAATGGAGTATTTCTAAAAACCATGTCAGTCTGAGCATGAAAAAGGCTAAATTTTCTGAAACCCTTTACAATAAGGCTTCGGCAAGCTCAGCCTGGCAAAATCTTTTATTGAACATAGGTTTTAGAGATGCCCTAAAGGAAGTTTTTATTAGGAGAAATTTTGAAAAATGGTTTTACAAAAAACCGATTCTCTTTATTTTGCCACGTCAGCTTTCCTGCTATTTTTTACATTGCTTTCGTACACTTCAATCCATTTGGAGACACTTACTTTTTTTATCAACTCACCTATTAGTTTGTAAGGAATGTGCTCCGGCTTTTTAAAACGTATGCAGCTCTTACCCATATCCAATTTTGAAGGACTTTGTTTTGGATATTCTTTTGTGAACCATTCCAGCAAATCGGGCATGGCATAAATACCCATGTGGTAAAAAGCAATAAAATTCTTTTGTGATGCTATATTGACAAAAGGCAGTGGCAATGCAGGGTCGCAATGATAACCCGCCGGGTAATTTTCGTGTGGCACCACATAACCCAGCATGCCATAAGACATCGTTTCCTTAAAACCGTTAGGCAGATTTTTTAAAATTACCTCCCTAAGCTTTGCTACAGGTTCTTTACGGTCTGCAGGTAATTCTTTAAGGTACTCTTCCGGCGTTTTGGCATTTGAAGTCATAGAAATCTTTTAATAAATTTAATTAGTTTTTGCGAGCATTGTTTGTGCCGGATATTGAATCTCACATCCTGGCATTTATAAAATTATTCATAGTTATTGCTCATTGCATTAATGGAGATTTGCGTCGGTATCAATTGAAATAGGATCATATAATTTTTTCTGCCGCATTTTGTAATTGAATAATCCCTTGTAATAGCTGTATTGAATGAAGAAAATAATATTCGGGCGTTGCTGGTAACAGTTCATAATGCCTTAAGCGACTTGAATTATGAAGTGATATGGGAATGACGGATCTGTCTACAAACGCATATTGGATGGACTTGTACAAAAATTTACCTACCCCCATTGCCAATGCCCATGGTGGAGGCTAACAGGTTTACATAAAAAATTATGGATGTACGTTAAAAGTTGTTTGCAAAGAAATTTGCAGAAGATATTAACCTTGGAAGCATCTCTTTAAATTGAACGTCCATTATGTATTTATAATGAGCTTCTTAGCTTGCGCCTGCATTGACAAAGCAAAAAGTTATTACTGATGGTAAAATTTTTATTAAGTGACTGTCCATAGCTAATGTTGAATCAACTTGCAGAGTAAAATATCGACTAATTATTTCTAATAGTTACTCTTGCCAACGTCTTTAAATTACCCTCACTCAAATGATAGTCATACAGACTTCGACAAGCTTAAGGACATACCAGCATCATTGTACTCATGCACCGCACATCATTTACGTTTACTGTTTTAAATTCCTCCAAAAAGGTTAAATTATACTTTTCCATTAACTGTGTTAACAAAGAACGGGTTAATAAAAAACGTTTGCTGCCATCAGGAATAAGATACACTCCTTCGCTTATTTTTCTTACATGATGTTCAATACCAATATCAGAAGCCATGCGGATAAATAAAGTTCCTCCCTGCTTTATTACCCTAAGCATTTGTTCTACAATGGAAAAAAAATGATGAGTGTTTTTTGCAAAATGCAATACAGCACTGGCAATAATATGATCAAAAAAATCCGTTGAGAATTTCATGTTTTCAATAGCGCTCACCTGGTAACGTGCTGAAGGAAGCGAAGGATATTTTTTACCGATTGCGTCGATTGCTGAAGGATCTGAGTCTATCCCGTAAATTAAAAACCCATTATTTATAAACCAGTGCATATTCCTGCCATCACCACATCCTGCATCAAGAATTAAATCCTGTTGAGCATAACGACCCTTCATTACCTGGTCTACCAGGTAAATATCTGTATTGCCTAAAATGGAATGAATATTTAAATGGTGCATCTTAATTTATATTTTACGTGTAAAGGCCTATACTATATTATATTAAATAAAATGTCCCGGAATACAAACCGGGACATCATTAGTATGAAACTTTATAGGTAAATATGTAATTGACAACGCGAGAGTTATAAGCCCGCTAATCAAGAGAATCAACTTATCTACAGAAGAAGAATAAGTAATAAAATAATAATAATTACGGCACCAATTGAAAGATAGACACCCCTACCTGCCACAGCTTTAGCCTCTTTATTCATGTCTCTTAATTCCTGGCGAATATCTTTTCGCTCCGCTTTGCTAAGTTTTGATCTATCCATTGCCTTAATTTCTGCCACTCTTCTTTTAAGTGTTTCCATGCGGGCTTTTTGCTCTTCTGTCAACTCATTAGTTCTTTCTTTAGGAGGTGTGTCGGCAATAATACTTGCACTGGCTGTGCCGGCAGTCAGCACAAACATAAAGGTTAGTGCAACCAGCTTTGTTTTTATTCTCATAATATAAAATTTTATTAATTCATCTATGCAAAAACCTTACCATGCAGATTTATTAGAGGAACATTTTTAAAAGCTACCGTAAAATGATATCAAAATATTTCCTGCTCTCAGAGTAACTCAGTTTAAAAAACTACCAAAAGTATTGGGCAATTGGTTTTATCCAAATTATTTTTACCACGCATTCGTATAACAATCGATAAAGCTGATTTAACTACATTATTTTTTACGAGAATTCAATAGGCCGGCAGGTACTTTTAACTCACCTGTACCGGCATCTATCAATCCGTTACGCTCTTCTTCAATATTTGTAGCTTGCGTATATACATCACCGGCAATTGGGCGTTTGCGTAGCTCCTTTTTGAAATCTTTTATCAGTTCTGTTCTTTCATCTGCATCCTTTGGTCCTCCATAATCAGGGAAACCAAAACCTCCCCATTCACTAACCAATATAGGCACCTGCCTGCGGAAAAAGAAAGGGTCACCAACAACCAATGGGAAAGCAGCTACCCCTTCCAGTTTGCCCGCCACCAAGTCGTCTAAAATTGCTCCCCACCGTTCGGGTTCGGGCGTATATAAATGAGCAGTAAGCAAGTCAGACTTTAATCTTCCTTCAAAGGAAATATGTTGCCAGCCATCGTTATCTACCACTAAAAACTGTGGATGCGTTATATGCATAAAATGATAGGTGTCTATAATATACTGGCGGGTTTCTTCATTGGTAGCAATATCCTGGGCTCCCCAGTCTTCATTGTATAAACTCCAAATAACCACAGAGGGATGCGTTTCAATAAGGGTAAGCATCCGTAATAATTCTTCAAAATGGTTGGCCCTGCTTTTATAACTTGACCGGTGAGGGCTGGGCACTTCCACCCATAGCAACATCCCGATTTTATCGGCCAGGTTATAAATGCGTGGATCGACGCCTGCAATATGAATTCGCACCAGGTTACAACCTAATTCTTTCATAGCAAGCATGTGTCGTTTGATATCTTCGTAGGTAGCGGCACCCGGTTGATAAAGAATACCATCGAGATAAACAGATTTATCATTCAAATAAACACAGCAACCACGGGCTTCTATTTTTCGCAGCCCGAACTGTGTTTCTATTTCTGCTATATAACCTTCTTTATCTATGAGTTGGGCTACCAGCCTGTAAAGATTGGGGCTCTCCGGTGACCATAGCCTTGCATTAGGAACTTCCATCACCAGGCGCTGTTGTTTTTGCCCGGCCTCCAAATGAATAGGAAAGTCAGAACTAGCGATAATGCCTTCTTCCTTACGCTTAAATACATTAAGACGAATAATATATTCACCCGGATCATGAATGCGGGTAGTAAAATTAAAACGCACCAGGTTATCTTCCACAATACTAACCACACCCACACGCGAACGCAGACGGTTACGCTCAACCGTTTCAAGCCAGATGCTGCGAACCGCACCTGTATAAGTTTGATACCAGATGCCGCCACGTTTATACACATGCGATTCCTGTTTGCCACGTGGAATATCGGCATCCATGGTATCGGCAATCCGGACTGTAATACGATTAATGGGACGAAGTAATTCTTCGGGCAACTCGTAAGAGAAAGAAGTGTATTCTCCTACATGAACCTCCTCACCTTCAATAGTAAGAAGTGCTATACCATTTAACCAAACCTGTGTTTCATAACCGCAGGCACCAAAAGTAAGTTGTACCAGGTGATGTGGGCCACCATTATCATTTGGCCTTGCCGGTAAAGGAAATTCTCTTTCATACCAGGCTACTACTTTGTCTTGCCAGGCAATACTCGATTGCGGGGCTTTTGCTGCGGCTACATGTTCTTCAATAGAACCTGGCCAATTGGCAACATCAACATAATCGTGATCCAGATGCCAGCCTTTTTGAATACCCTCATCTTCCGGATCCAGTGAAAAGCGCCATTCGCCATCAAGAAGTACTTGTGAGCTGTGCCGCAATACAGCACGGGGAAGAAGGTTAGGAATACTTTCTACAAAGGTTTCTTCTTTGCTTTTTGCAAAGCTATAATTAGGGTGATTGATATCCATGCTTATAAATTTAGCCTGCGCTTTTTGATTCTATCCAAATTTACGCACCTAATGTTTGTTAAGCTGATGTTTCGCCAGGCTCAACATTACAAAGCCGAGGCCTATCGGATAATATTTATTAAAAATTCTAATTCCATTTGATTAGTACAGGCTTTTTTTAAAGCGTTCTAAAATGTAAACAGGTAAATTTGAATATGTCAATTTGGTTCAAGCCAGTAATTTTAAAAGAAGTGCAGCAGAGAGGAAAAGATACTATGGTGCAGCATCTTGGTATTGAGATTACTGAAGTAGGTGATAATTTTTTACGGGGTACTATGCCTGTTGACCAACGCACCATACAACCTATGGGCATACTCCATGGTGGCGCTTCATTGGCGCTGGCTGAAACCTTAGGTAGTTTTGCCGCTAACTTCGTAATAGACCCGGCAAAGAAATATTGTGTTGGGTTGGATATTAATGCTAATCACATCCGCTCTGCTAAAAACGGAAAAGTAACAGGTACAGCTACTCCTTTACATGTTGGTTCTTCCACACAGGTATGGAGTATTGAAATTAAAGATGACCATGATCGTTTGGTATGTATTAGCCGGTTAACGATGGCTGTGTTGGAGAGGAAGTAAGAGATTAGCATTAAAAGTAAAATTCTGAAATTTTCTTTTCGTTTTGAAATAATTCAGATTTATGAAATGAATAGATGAAAGCCAACCTGCATTCCCATTACTGGCAGATGAAAGCCTTGCCTGGAAAGTCAATCTTCCCCGATCTTCCTTTGTAGTGAATCGGATTATTTTCTCACTAATTTTATAGCAATGCAAAAGAGTAGCTCTGTAACTTGGCGAAGCAGGCTTCACGAGACGATATATGAATCAAACACAACGGCGGGTAAAGCTTTCGATATAGTATTACTGGTGCTTATTCTCGCCAGCATCGTCGTGGTCATGCTTGATAGCGTTAAAAGTATCAACCAGCAATATGGTTCGTTATTTTATATTCTGGAATGGACGTTTACGGCCCTGTTTACAATTGAATACAT
>MWVT01000319.1_pt1 | contig 10587 bp, 9 predicted proteins | sample 1047201 | NCBI WGS metagenome assembly MWVT01 (sample SAMN06349988, study PRJNA376086) | soil metagenome | isolation source: TG5-1 sample Antarctic (ecotone) soil | place: Antarctica | collected 2015-01-13 | reverse complement strand
GAAGACATTTCAACTGATGCAAAAACCATTTTAGGTTTAAAACTACCTACAGATCCACGCTGGGTTCAGCTTGCGCAAATATCAATGCAGGAAATATTAACCGACCATGCTTATTGCGAACAAAAAGCTGCCATCACCTGCATTTCTTTGATTCAGCGGTACAGCCGCAGAGATCAATTAGTCAATAGTCTTGCTCCCATTGTGACAGAAGAATGGGGACATTTTCGTTTGGTGTTGGCCGAACTGCACAAAAGAGGTTTGAGCCTCGGCAATCAGCGAAAAGATGTGTACGTAAATGAGTTGATGAAATACACGCAAAAAGGTGGCATTGAAGAAGGCAGGTTACTTGACCAGTTGCTTTTTATGGCTTTAATAGAAGCCCGTAGTTGCGAAAGATTTAAAAGACTAAGCGAAGGACTTGAAGACGAATACATGCGCAGGTTTTATCGTCGCTTTATGGAAAGTGAAGCCGGTCATTATACTTTATTCATTGAATTGGCAGAAACATATATTGATAAAGAAAGGGTACGTATTCGCTGGCAGGAATGGTTGAATTATGAAGCAGGAATAATGGCAAGTTTAGAAATCAGGGGAGATAAGATTCATTGATTTATTTATTTGAGAAATAATTGATCTCATCTTCTAAATCTAAAAAAGGAAATTTCTTTTCCAAAGACATGGTTTTTTCGAGATTATTTTTCAGGAATTGCTGGTGTGCATTCGTATGCGGATAAGTTGATTTATGATTTCTTGCCACATTCAGTTTTTTGATTTCACGAATAACATCCTGGCTTTCTTCACTAATAAATGTTTCTATAAAATGATTCAATACAAAGTCGGTTGCGAGGTAATTCGGATGCACCATATCTTCTGAATAAAAACGGTAATCTCTCAATACATCAATCACCAATTCATAAGAAGGGAAGTAATATAAGCGGTCAGATTTGGCAACCAGGTGATGTACAGATTCTATAAGACGTGCTTTACTCCTGTTGTTTTCCACTACGCCATCACGTATATGTCGTACGGGGCTTATGGTAAATATGATATTGATATGTTCATTGAAGCCAAAAAGCTGGTTAATGGCTTTGTCCAGGTTGGCAATAATTTCATCAACATGCATTAAATATTTTTGAAACCATTGTGCAGGTGCCCTATGACAGTTTGCCACATGATTTTTATCTTTATAAAATCCATTGAATTTCTTTTCATCTATAGCTTCAGATGTTAACTGATATGAAAAAGCTGAACCTAGTGTGATCACCAACCAGTTTGCGCCTTTCAAATAGTTATGCGCCTCATTTAAAGAGGCATTGATATTATTGAGTACTTCGTTTTTATCTGTTCCCGAAAACCGGCTGTGATAATGCCAGTGATTCCATATTTCGCCTAACTGAAATAAATCATCATCCTCAGATTGATCATTATTGATGTAAGAAATGATACTTGATGATACACTTGCCGGATCGAATAAAATACCATTTGGATTTTGAAGCACATTAAATTTCAGGTTTTTTAATGCCTTACCAATATGCTCCGTAAAGCAGGAACCGATTGATAAAATATTTTGCTGATGTGCAATCCTTTGCTCCGCTTTTAGAACCGGTATGTTGAGCATGAATTCCATCAGGCAAATATTTCTTGAGCTAAAAGCGTGGAAATAGCAAGAGCTTCTTTATTTATTTGAAATGGAATCTTTCTTTCATCAAAAAATGATAAAAGCCATTCTGTATTGATGTTGCCGACCAGTTCATCGTTAGCCATAGGGCAGCCACCAATGCCTAATAAAGCGCCATCATAACGTTTACATCCTGCAAGAAATGCGGCCTCTATTTTTTGTTCCCTGTTTTCAATATTTGCATGGAGATGAATTCCAAATTCTACTTCCTTATATTTTGGAATAAGTTCTTGTAAAGCGACACTAATCTGATCCGGTGTGGCCATACCCACAGTATCTGCTAATGAAATGATCTTGACATCCCTTTTCACCATTTCATCGGCCCATTGTAATACTATCTCTTCATTGTAAGGATCTCCATAAGGATTGCCAAAAGCCATGCTCAGGTAAACAACTAATTTTTTGTTGTATCTGGTACAAAGATTTTGAATTTCATCCACCCTGAGTAGGCTTTCTTCCAGGGTACTGTTTGTATTTCGTTGTTGAAAGGTGGGCGATATAGAAAATGGGAATCCTAAAAAAGAAATAGAATCAAAATGCAATGCGTCCTGAGCACCACGGGTATTTGCAATGATTGCAAGAAGTTTAGATGTGGTGTTATTCATTTGTAAACCATCCAAAACTTCTGCTGTATCCTTCATTTGCGGAATTGCTTTTGCAGAAACAAAGGAGCCGAAATCAATGGTGTGAAAACCAACCTTCAATAATGCATTGATATATTCTATTTTTTTAGCAGTAGGAATAAAGGTTTTCCAACCCTGCATGGCATCTCTGGGACATTCTACCACTTGAAGATCTTCAATCATTGATGCAAAGATAATTGATACTCTTTTTTTGTTTTATAGAGGCATTATTTCTAACCGGCCAGACTAACTTTCTTTTCATATTGGTAGTAAGATGTAAAAAAGATAGCAGCAGAAAAAAGGATACAAATAAGTGGTAATAGCCAATGCCAGGAAGAAAAACTCAAAAAGAAAAAAACGATCCATACACCGAATAATAATTTCAGGTATTCCTCGATCTTCATAGGCTCGCTATATAATAAAGCGTGTAAGAGTAATAAAAAAGTCGGGCCTGTAAGTACCAACCATAAATATTCCCAGGATTGATCTTGTACCATGCTAACACCTCTTAATGCCCACATTTCAGGTAGTAAAAGAATTGTATAAATAAAAAATAAGGAAAAAAAAGTGGTGACTTGAGCTTGAGGCATATTTCGGAAAAATTGCAGTTCAGTTTCAATGAAATTAAAATTCCTAAAGATGAGAAAACTATGTCCAATTAAAGATGTTAGAAATATGAGCCAGAGAACCCTGTTTTCAAATAAAGGGCTATCAATATTCGTAAATAAATAAAGCGAAAAAAAAGAAAGAAGCTTTATTATTAAAACCGTTGCCAATTGATTTCTGAAAATTCCTCTTAATACAAAACCAAAAAAAGCTTTTGGTAATGGAAATAGCGGGGAAGTTTTCTTTACTTCCTGTATTGCTTTACCACCATTCAGCAATTGCATGGTATTCAAAATAAGGAACAGATGTAAAAGCACTATGGCCAGTAAAACAAATATTTCAGCCAGCACGAGCTGCTCTCTGATAGCTACATATATAGTGGCAAGACCATAACAAGTTACAGGTGCCATTAATAGTATCGCACTTCGCAATAAAATAAGAAAACGACTTTGAGCAGGCAAAGCATTCAGTTGATAGATAAAATCATAAGCCTCCTTTTGCAGGCAATTTCTCAAAAACAATAAAATTTTTATTGTGTAAATAAGCCAGATAATAATAGCCAAAAGAAAAAAATTCCCCGAAGTGAGAATTAAATGCATAAGGTAATAGTGTGTACGGAACGCTTCCTGCGCTGTAGGCTGAATGCCAAACATTAGAAAAAATAAAAATAGAAACAGACCTGCATGCTGCCGGTAAAAGGGTTGAACAACAGATCGGTTAATGACCTGAACTATTTTTTTCATACAGGATTAGTCTCGGTCAGTTTTTGATCTTTTAAGATAAAAGCCTGGGTGAAATTGATTTCATCAGGTTCAATATCATGGTGCGATGTGAGTATAAAGGAAATGCCTTGCTCATGTTTCTCCCTGATCAATATACACAGGGCTTTTTGCGAAGCCTGGTCAAGTGTAGTGAAAGGCTCATCAAGTAATACCCATGCCGGGTTACCGATAAACGCTAAGAGAAGAGAAAGTTTTTTCAGCATGCCGCTGGAGTAAGATCCTGTAGGGTTGGCTAGATAATTACCAATGTCTAAGCTTTTTTTCACAGGATCAACCTGATCTGCTGATCCTCCTTTTATGGATGTTACAAATTCGACCAGGTCTGTACCTGGTAAAAACGCAGGATAGACAGGTTCTGCAGCCGCATGATTGATTAATTTTCTATAAGCCACAGGCTGTTTTCGGATATGAATATTTTCATTCAATACTACATCTCCTTTAAATGGTATAAGGCCTGCCAAAATGTTTAATAAGGTTGATTTACCCGAACCATTTTTTCCTCTTAGCCAATACAATCCTAACGGTAAAACAAGTTTTTCTATGGATAATACAGGATAGTTTCCAAATGACTTTTGAATATTGTTGAGTGAAATCATTAGCACATTAAGTTAAGGCTAATTCTGGAACCTTTCTATCGCCTTTGCTTCATACATTCATACAAAATCATTCCTGTAGCCACCGATACATTCAGAGATTCAAAATCGCCAGCCATGGGTATTTTAAATTGCTCATCACAATATTTCAAAAGTGCAGGATAAATGCCTTTTTCTTCACTTCCCATTATGATAGCAATGGGTTCGCTAAGATTTATTTCACAAACCTCTTTGTGTGCCGTCGTTTCGCTGGCCAACACTTTTATTCCATTTAGATGTAAAAGGTCAACAGCTTTTAATAAACTGTTCACTCTGCAAACCGGCAAACTTTCCAATGCCCCGGCCGAGGTTGATACAGCATCTTCGTTGAGCGCTCCTACCCCTTTGTCTGGAATGATCAAGGCATGCACACCACAACAAAAAGCAGTACGTGCAATACCACCTATGTTTCGAATATCTGTAATGCCGTCAAGTATGAGAAAGAGTGGTAATTCTCCTTTCTCTACTACAAATGAAATTATTTCCTGCAGATCATAATACCGCACCATAGACAATACACCTATGCACCCCTTGTGCTCACTGACATTTAAGCTGTTTAGTTTTTCAACCGGCACATAATTAATAGGAATTAGATTTTGTGTGGCGATTCTTCTAAGTTCGCCCGAGACATCTGGATTTAAATTGTTTTGAACATAGAGCCTATCCAATTGCTTTCCTTCGTTAATAGCATTTTCAATTTCGACTTTTCCTACTACGAGTGTCTTCTTTTTTGGACGGTTTTGTGTACGGAAATTTTTCACAATATAAATGTAAGTGAGTGACAGCAAATAAAAAACCCCTGCGATGACAGAGGTTTTTCATATTTATAAATATTCTATTAAATGTTGAAAGCTTTTTTCACCCTGGTCACATAATCCAGTTTTTCCCACGTAAACAATTCCACTTTTCGTGTAATGCTTTTTCCGCCCGGAGTTGAAAATTCTTTTGTCACCACTTCAGGCTTACGTCCCATGTGGCCGTATGCTGCCGTTTCACTGTATATAGGATTACGAAGTTTCAGTCTTTGTTCTATGAAGTAAGGCCGAAGATCAAAAATAGCCTGCACCTCTACTGCTATTTCACCATCAGTCATGTCAATCTTAGAAGTTCCATACGTATTAATAAAAACGCCCATTGGCTGAGCTACACCAATTGCATAAGATACTTGTACAAGCACCTCATCACACAATCCTGCAGCTACCAGATTTTTTGCTATATGCCTCGTAGCATAGGCTGCAGAACGATCTACTTTGGATGGATCTTTACCACTGAAAGCGCCTCCACCATGTGCACCTTTTCCACCATAGGTATCTACTATTATTTTTCTACCGGTTAATCCTGTATCACCATGCGGGCCGCCGATCACAAACTTGCCTGTGGGGTTTATATGATATTTGATATCGTTATTAAAAAGCTTTGCGTATTTTTTATACTTAGACTTTACACGCGGAATCAAAATATTTATAATATCTTTTTTGATAAGAGCCAGCATTTTAGATTCTGAATCAAAGTCGTCGTGCTGCGTAGATATCACGATTGCATCTATACGTACAGGTTGATTGTTATCATCATATTCTAATGTTACCTGGCTTTTCGCATCGGGTCTTAAATATTTTATCTGTTTATTTTCTCTGCGTAAAGCTGCTAACTCCTGTAAAAGTTTATGTGCCAGATCAAGTGCAAGTGGCATGTAATCTTCTGTTTCATTGGTGGCATAACCAAACATCATTCCCTGGTCACCGGCCCCTTGTTCCTCTTTTGTTTTTTTATCTACACCCTGGTTGATGTCAGCAGATTGCTCATGTATAGCAGATAATATTCCACATGAGTTTGCCTCGAACATGTACTCACTCTTGGTATAACCTATTCTGCGTATTACATTCCTTGCTATTTCCTGTACATCGAGGTAGGCTTTAGATTTTACTTCACCTGCCAGCACTACCTGGCCGGTAGTAACCAGGGTTTCACAGGCAACTTTTGATTGCGGATCAAAAGCAAGAAAATGGTCAATCAGTGCATCCGAAATTTGATCAGCAACTTTATCGGGATGTCCTTCTGATACACTTTCAGAGGTAAATAAATACGGCATGAATAATAAATATTTGAATTGAAATTTGAAATTTGGGGGCAAATATAGTTATGCGAAACTGACTTTTATTGTATTCTTGTATATACAATGCGCAGACGCAGTCGTAATGCCGGATCAGGATGATTTCCTCCTGCTATTACTACCCTTCCATTAGCAACGAGATCATTCACTTCTATAAGTGTATTTTGATTTGATCCCGGTATATTGAGCGTAGCCCGAACCGGGGCATATAACCTGATGGTTTGATTTGCACTCCTATTAGTAACAATATCCTGTATATAGCGTGTGATGATGAAACGGTAGGTACCATCGCTTCGAAGTCTGCCTCCAAACCGGTTAAAGTCAAGGTTCCCGGCATTATCGAGTATATCATTTTGAAAAACAAAAGCAGAGTCGTTTGCTGCATTTATTTTGTCAATGAAAAGGATGGGTGGAGGTAAAAAAATGTTATCACCTGTAGAAGGCAGTCGTGTAGCTATTAACTCTGCACGATTGATGATCTTATTGGTGAATGTATCAAGCGAAGGAATTTTGATAGCTGCATAAGATCCAGGTGTGCTTTGAATAAATAAGGTTTGATCTTCAGTGCTTATACTATTAAGTGCAGCAAGATAATTACCGGCAGGTTTTCTTTCTATAGTATTCGCCTGGCCATTTCTAAAGTTAGCAGGGCTTCTTCTCAGTACAGGGGGTACTCCGGCTAAGTGAAAAAATTCGGCTGATGAGGTGTCAGTAATTCCGTTTCTTATAGCTCTGAAGTATATGATCAATTTAGATTTTGCCTGATCCTGCAGATTGATGTATGTCAGCGTATTTCCATTTTCAACTTTTAAAGCGAATCCTTTAAAAAAAGTTTTGAATGCTGAATCGTTTTTGAAAGCAGTTAAAGTATCATAAAGCTTGAAGCGATCACCCAAAGATTTCGTCAAAGGGATTCTTAAAACATTTATAACCTTTGAGGTGTCCCGTTTTCTGATGATTGTCATTGAATCATTGAGATCACTTACTTTAAAAGTTTTTGAACCAAGCTGTGAGCCCACAGTTTTAAAGTTGGAGGGACTGGTAGAAAATTTATATAAAGTAGTGTCATTGAAATTTGAAGTAGGATCTATTTCAAACACACGTACTGTTTGCGTGCTATTCGTATCTCCGTAAAAGCCGGCATATCCTAATGAAAGCACTACAGAATCTATACTGACTGAGTCAGGTTTAGTAGCAATGAATGGATAAAAACCATATGCGAAACGGCTTATATTAAAAAAGCCTGATGCAGTAGTGTTTCCAAATTCAGGATCATTGAGGTTACCAATGGCAATAAAATCTGAGAGAAACAACTCAGCACTATCGTTCAATAACCTATTATCAGTGAGTGTATTTAAAGAGCGTTCGAAAGTATTGATATTATCTACTGCCGGTATAAGATCCGCACCTAATTCAGTGGCTTCATTTATTTTTTTGCAGGAACTAAAAGATAAAAGACCTAAAAAAATAGTGAGATATAAAAGAACATTCAAATCAATCCTGATCACAAATAATAAGTTGAGCAGTTAATAAATTACTTGGTCGCAAGATCGCCATACAACTGTAAATAGTCTGTTAAATCAGATTCTGAATTGTAAGGAAGAGTCTTTTTGCCACGTACTTTATTAAATTCTTCTATAAGCTTTTTATCTATATTGTCGCTGCCGAATGTAATTGCATCAGCATAAGTAGCACCACCCCGGAATAGGGCTGCATTGTTTGATTCTTTATAAATTTCCAGATCTTTTTCTTTTATTGTCGGATGGATCAAAGCTTTCTTAAGAAAGTCTGTTCCCAGTTTTTCTTTAAAAGTGGACTGGCCAATTGTATATATTATTTTACTTTGTGAAAACACCGGTTCTTTTTTATAAACTGTTTTCAAATATGCGGGAATCAAGCCTGTCATCCATCCGCTGCAATGAATGATATCCGGAGGCCATCCAAATTTTTTTACAGTTTCCAAAGCACCTTTGCAAAAGAAAACAGTTCTCAGTCCATTGTCATCATACCATTTTTCCTCCTCATCAGCAAACACATATTTTCTTTTAAAAAGGTCTTCATTATCAAGAAAATAAACCTGCAATCTTGCATTCGGAAAAGAGGCAACTTTTATCTGAAGTCCCGTTTTCTGATGATTGTCATTGAATCATTGAGATCACTTACTTTAAAAGTTTTTGAACCAAGCTGTGAGCCCACAGTTTTAAAGTTGGAGGGACTGGTAGAAAATTTATATAAAGTAGTGTCATTGAAATTTGAAGTAGGATCTATTTCAAACACACGTACTGTTTGCGTGCTATTCGTATCTCCGTAAAAGCCGGCATATCCTAATGAAAGCACTACAGAATCTATACTGACTGAGTCAGGTTTAGTAGCAATGAATGGATAAAAACCATATGCGAAACGGCTTATATTAAAAAAGCCTGATGCAGTAGTGTTTCCAAATTCAGGATCATTGAGGTTACCAATGGCAATAAAATCTGAGAGAAACAACTCAGCACTATCGTTCAATAACCTATTATCAGTGAGTGTATTTAAAGAGCGTTCGAAAGTATTGATATTATCTACTGCCGGTATAAGATCCGCACCTAATTCAGTGGCTTCATTTATTTTTTTGCAGGAACTAAAAGATAAAAGACCTAAAAAAATAGTGAGATATAAAAGAACATTCAAATCAATCCTGATCACAAATAATAAGTTGAGCAGTTAATAAATTACTTGGTCGCAAGATCGCCATACAACTGTAAATAGTCTGTTAAATCAGATTCTGAATTGTAAGGAAGAGTCTTTTTGCCACGTACTTTATTAAATTCTTCTATAAGCTTTTTATCTATATTGTCGCTGCCGAATGTAATTGCATCAGCATAAGTAGCACCACCCCGGAATAGGGCTGCATTGTTTGATTCTTTATAAATTTCCAGATCTTTTTCTTTTATTGTCGGATGGATCAAAGCTTTCTTAAGAAAGTCTGTTCCCAGTTTTTCTTTAAAAGTGGACTGGCCAATTGTATATATTATTTTACTTTGTGAAAACACCGGTTCTTTTTTATAAACTGTTTTCAAATATGCGGGAATCAAGCCTGTCATCCATCCGCTGCAATGAATGATATCCGGAGGCCATCCAAATTTTTTTACAGTTTCCAAAGCACCTTTGCAAAAGAAAACAGTTCTCAATCCATTGTCATCATACCATTTTTCCTCCTCATCAGCAAACACATATTTTCTTTTAAAAAGGTCTTCATTATCAAGAAAATAAACCTGCAATCTTGCATTCGGAAAAGAGGCAACTTTTATCTGGAGAGGAAAATCTTCATTATCTACCGATACATTAATACCTGATAAACGAACTACCTCATGAAGCCGGTGACGCCGCTCGTTTATTGACCCAAAACGCGGCATGATACAACGTACCTCATACCCTTTATCATTGGACTTGATAGCCAGCTTGTTTACCACTTCAGAGAATTCAGTTAGCTCCAGGTAAGGCGACATTTCATTAGCAATAAATAAAATTCTTTTCTTTGCTGACATTGTAACCTTGTTTTTCGGTTTTTAGAAAACGGTTTGCAAAAGTAACAATTATTGTCTAAGCATACTCAATTACTGTTCACCAATAGGCTGTCATGATTATATATAAGAATGCTTTACAATTAAATGCACATATTCAAAATATTAAAACCACTGGAAAAAAAATTGGTTTTGTGCCCACTATGGGTGCTTTACATGACGGGCATTTATCACTCATAAGGGCGGCCTCTAAGATCAATGCTTTCACGGTTTGCAGCATATTTGTAAACCCTACACAGTTTACAGATCAGGATGATTTTGACCGCTATCCGATAACAATAGAAAAAGATATTGAAATGCTTGTGCAGGCAGGGTGTGATGTACTTTTTTTCCCCCCAAAGTCCGAAGTGTACACACAATCCTTTGTATCAAAAAATTTTCCACTAGGAAGTGTGGAACTGGTATTAGAAGGGCATTTTCGACCAGGTCATTTTCAGGGAGTGTGTCAGGTAGTAGATAGGCTTTTGAACATTGTACAACCGGATATTCTTTATTTAGGGCAAAAAGATTATCAACAATGCATGGTAATTCAAAAGCTCCTTTCCCTTACCAACAAAGAATCTGAAATAGAACTATTAATAGAACCTACGCAA
>MWVT01000317.1_pt1 | contig 10607 bp, 13 predicted proteins | sample 1047201 | NCBI WGS metagenome assembly MWVT01 (sample SAMN06349988, study PRJNA376086) | soil metagenome | isolation source: TG5-1 sample Antarctic (ecotone) soil | place: Antarctica | collected 2015-01-13 | reverse complement strand
ATTCGGAAGGTTTATCCCTTATTATTATCGCTGGGTTCATCAGCTTCGAATCGAAGCCGTAACGTCCGATGATGGTCGATACATACAGGTTTTCTTTTCCCCTTCTAAACTGCAATTCGGCCCCTGTATGCAGCTCTTGGCGGGGGTTAGATCTCGGAATAATCCCTTAACATAATATACATTTATACAACACCCCTTAAAATAGTACCAAAAAATACTAGACCAAAAAAGGTCGAGAAGGAGGCAAAAAAATGGTCCCCTAGAGTGGTGACATACGATGTCACCACCCCGTTTTAAGGGTATCATTCTGCTGACTTTGCTGAATCCCGCTGGTTTCCTCTCTGTTTGACTTGAGCGACAAACTCAGGGCTGGGCTTAAACAAGAGGATAACCTGGGGCGCGACCAGCAGGGCCGTGTTCGCTTTGATGTTGCGCGCCGTTTTGCCCGCGCGCTGTTTGAGAAGGAAGCTCCCGAAGGTGCGCACATAAATGGGTTGGCCCTCGGTTAGTGACGCTTTAACGACCTCAAAAAAAGCTTCAATGATGAACCGGCTGGTTTCAGGATCAACACCGGTTTGCTTAGTGACTCGGTTGATTACGTCTTGTTTTGTCATACTCGATCAACTACTTTTTGGGCCGTTAGGGACGGAGCGGGACCAGGGGCGGCCCACTGCCTTACTGGATGCTTAAGAAAATGGGGTTACCCCATTCCCGTAACTTCGCTGTCAGCCTATTCCCCGGTCCCACGTTTTGGCCTGCACCGAGGCCTCGATGAGCCGCTTTAACTCGCCGGCCTGGAAGCCTAATTCGGCCCCTGTGGCCTGCCCCCCTTTGTCTTGGTAGACGTATTTTCCATCGGCACCCTTACGGCGGCTGATGGGGGGATTGGTTTGGGAAACCGACTTCAGGTGGGTCTCGAACTGGGCTGAGTTACCGGCGGCTTTGGCCGCCTGACGAATCCGCTGGTTCATGCTGGTCACCCAGGCGGGGTCTGAGCTCGCTGGGGCCGTTGCGGGTTGTTTTGGTTCGATTGGAGCGCTTTTTGGCACCGGTACAGCAGTGGATAGGGTTGGGGAAGGGATCGTGGCTGCTGGCTCGTTTGTGGGCGTCGTCGGTGGGGCGTTGGCCTGCAGCCGTTCCTTTTGCTCATTGTAACGGCGCTCCAGCTCGTTGTAGAGCTCGATGTGAGCCTGCCACGTCTGGGACAACGCCCGGTAACGCCCTTGCTCCTGCTCGAAGCGAACCTGCTGCTGGCGGGCGGCCTCCTGTAGGGATTCAGTTAGATCGGACAACTCCGCCACCGACTTCGCTAAGCCCGCTACTTTGTCGGCCTGCTCCTGCAACTGCGCGATCTGCGCCCGATCGCGCGGATCGGGTTTGATCACCTCCACTTCAACCTCTTTAATCACCGTCTTAGCCGGTTGATTCACCAAAATGTCCCGCATAAGATCGCGTTTGGTGTATGCTTCATCCCGCTCGGCCCGGAGCCGCTTGATCTCCGCCTGCTGACCCGCATCGGGCTGCTCGATCTCCACAGTAGGGGGCCTGTGCTCAAGCTCTTTTTTGAGTCGATCAATTTCGGCCTGGTACTCCACTCGGTTGGCCTCCAGACGGGCCGCAACTTGTCGGTACTTGAAACCAATGGCCGACCCCTTCACCGGGTGCGAATTACCCTGCTGAAAACTGATCCCGTAGTGCCCTTTCGCATTCGAGGCTAATTGGGTAGTGATACCCCGTTGGTCTAAATCGGCGGTCAACTCGGCCAGACTCGTTGGTTTATTCGTATCCAGCACCTGGGTCAGGGCATCAGCGATGGTCTGCCGAAGCGCCTGCGTCTGCTGGCTGTGATCCCGTAAACTGGTCCGTTGCTGGGGCAGCGCAGCTAGCCCCAGGGTCTGCTCGATCTGACGCGTCGTCTTGACGTTACGCGCGTAGTTGTGACCCGTATCCAAAGCCGGCCCGTCATCCAGCCGGACCCGGTTGATGTAGATGTGCACGTGGGCGTGGGCCGTATCGTGGTGCTGAAAGATGGCTACCTGGTGCTGGGCCGGATCGGCTCCCATGGCCGTGCAGTACTGGCGGGCCGCTGCCCGCCACTGCTCACTCGTGAGTTGCTCCCCCGGCTGGGCCGACAGGGAGGTGTGCCAGACGGGGGTTTTACACCGGCTGCCCTGGGCTACGGCGCCCATCTCGGCCGCCATGCCTGACCAGTCGTAACTGATCAGGTTATACCTGTCCAACAGGGCCACCTGGGGCTGTTTCTGCTGGCGCTGCTTAACCGTCAGGTCGGCCGCTCCGTAGCCCAGAGCGCTGGTGAAGTTGCTACCGGTAGTCGTTTTGGCGATCATGCGAGAACGTGCTTCAGGTGAGAAAGTAATTCATTGATGCTGGCCACGTCCAGCTGGCCCGTATGGGCGTGACGGGTTAACTGATTCAGATTGTTGGCGATGCTGGCTAATTGGGCCCGCTCGGGTTTGGTCAGGATGGCACTGGTGGGGCTGGCCACCGGAGTCGACCCGGCTGTCACCCCCAAAGCGGATCGGCGCAGATACTCCGATAGTTTTAAACCGGCGGCTTCTGCCTTTTGTGCAATCTGCTGCCGCTCCTGCTCGTTGACCCGCAGATCAATCCGACTCGTCTTAGATACGTCTGTTTCCATAGTAGTAGGGTAGCGGGGGGTGTCGGGGCTGGCCCTGACCAAGACAAGCCCGGTAGCGAAGCGTAAAGCCGGGCGGGTGGGATTGGATACGCAACAACCGACGATAGGAGGGCAGTTGTGTGTACAATCCCATGGCTTGCTTAGCTTAGCCACACAAAACCAGACACCACCAAATGTAAAGAGTATAACTCGAAATGTCAAGGGTTAACCAATCTACACTTAATTTGGGGGTGATAAACGGGTTTGAACAGACGGTGGTAGGAGAACAAAATGGGCAGGAAGAAGTGGGTTATATTTACCCTTTTATACGCTACTAACCGTTTAGTAGAATTTACTTTTCTTGGAATAATACAATTATTAAATAGTGTTTAACTATAATTATAGTTTAGGCCTCCTTGCCATTTTTTAAGTTTTGCTCTTTTTTCCTTTTTCCTTTTGTCAGTCTTGTTTGCTGCTTCTCGGGTTGTGGATAAATGTAGTTTTTTTACCCCTTTTTACCCTTCAAAAGCGGGTTTTTTTGCATTTGCACTTTAGCAAAATTTACTTTTGCAAACTTTAAGGCTCCGTAACTAATTGATTGTTAGTAAGTTATGGCGGTATTTTATGCGTAATTGGCGGTATTTTATGCGTAATTGGCGGTATTTTATACCCTATTTTATGCGTAATTGGCGGAAAAATAGCCTTATTATTTGTTTATTTTATGAACTTTATTTAAAGTTGCGCATAAAATACATTTTATGTCGCAGATCGAAACCTTTAAGCAGACGAACGCTATCACGGGAGCTAGGTATGACTACACCACTACAGAGAAAAGACTGATATATTTATCTCTCATTGAAGTGATGAAAACCGTTCAAAACGGCATCGATGATGATTTCTTTAAGAGAGAACTTTCACTTTTCATTCCTGAAAACCAGCTAAAAAAGTCTGATGAGCATGACCACCGATTTAGGGACTACAGAAAGGCGGTTGTTAGTCTACGTAAGAAAGATTTTTCAATTGATGCACCAGAAGGAGGGTGGACTGAAACAGGGTTTGTAAATGGCGGTCAATATATCAAAGGGAAAGGATTAGAAGTATCTATCTCAAAGTATGTTCTACCGTATCTGTACGAATTGACCAGGAGATTCACTGTACTTGATGCTACAGTAGTCATGACACTAACAAGCAAGTTCTCGCAACGACTCTACGAATGGTGTTGTCAGTGGCGATCTGTCGGCCAGTTTGAGTACAATCCAGATAGTTTGAAAGAAGTACTATGTGTCAAGCTTCCAGTTGCACAGTTAAAAAGGGACGTCATTGAGGTGGCTCAAACCGAGCTACTGAAAATGTACGAGGATGGAATTAGTGATCTGTTCTTCACCTACACCGAAGAACGGAGCGGACGAGGACGCGGGGGGTCTGTCAAACGATGGATTTTCAAAATTCACACTAAAAAGAAAGAAGTAGCTCAGGAGAGGGCAAAGAATGAGGATGTAATCTTCGTCATGCGGTTTTTGGGGCAGATCTTTGGGAAAGACTCACCACTGATAGATCAGGCCCTGGAAGCGCTTAAAACCCACGAAAATGTCAAGACATTTGCGGACCGGGCGGACGAGTTGCAAACGTCGGGCAAACTTGATCGCACGAAGAACAAGCCTGGTTATGTTCGATCAATCCTGCAAAAAGAGTTTGGCCTCGATAAGAAGTAAAAACGCGTTAGTAGGCTGTTACTGATATAACTAAAAACAAACTAATGAATACAACGGCGATTCGACAAGGTATTAGCTACGTGACAAATAGTAAAGGCGAAAAGACGGCTCTACAACTAGATTTAACCAACACTGCGGTTCAGGAGATTGTAGAAGATCTGATGGACACGCTTGATGCTGCTGAACGTCGTAGTGAGCCTACCCGTCCTTTTGAAGAGGTCAAAAACGAGATCTTAGCAAGTCGTGGCTTATAAGATCGTCGTCACCGAATCAGCCACCAAGGAACTAAAACGTATTCCTGTGAAGATGCAGAATCGGATATTTGAAAAAATAGAAGATCTGGCCCGAGAGCCAAAACCGCATGGCCATAAGAAGTTGAAGAACTTCGATATGCCTGGCAGCGATCAAGATGACTACTACCGGATTCGAGTAGGCGATTACCGGATCATCTATACCATAGAGAACGAGCAGATAACTATCTTTATCATGAAGATAGCCCACCGTAAGGATGTCTACGAGTAGGAACGTTAACCGAATAAACGTTGGAAAAACCCTCGTTTCTCTTGGATCGGTATACGGTCAGCAAGCTGGGTAATTAGGCCTTTAATGTCATCCAGTTCAGTGCGTAGATCTTCCTGACGCATGGGGGGCTGGTTGCCCTTCTTTAGCTGTTCCTGAGCATACTGGCGCAAATCCTCATTCATATACTGGCCAATCGTCTTACCCGTTCGGGTTGCTGCCTTCTCAATAGCTGTTCGAGTTTCTAAATCTACGCCTCGAACCGTCCAAGGTATCACATCAGGAGCTTTCCGGGGCCTTCCACCCTTATTTTTGCCTGTTTCAGGTTTTATCTGACTAATCTCAGGTTCTGTCAGCGCCATTTTTGTAGGTTGTTGACCAAACTCAGGTTCTGTCGATGCCATTTCAGTGGGCTGCTGACTTAACTCCGGTTTTGTATGTATGTCGATTGGGTCCATAACAGCTATGTCAGACGTTTTGTCAGACACATAGTTAGAGAATTTATTGAGTATATACAAAACATAGGTTTTGTTAGCGCGAACACTTTCAAAGAGATAGCTTTACATAACCTTGATTATACAACAAAGCTTATCAACTCTATCTCAATGAAGTCCTTACTTTACTCGTTACTTACTTCCATGTTTTTCAGCTTAATAACTTGTAAGAGCAAGCCAGAAGAACTAAACAACCACCTGCCAAGCAGGTGGGTTTGTTAAAAAAATGCGGGCGTAGCCCGCAGGCTACTCATTAGGCGGCTCAAACAAATCAAAACCGGTGTTATGACTTTCCTCTTTGCAATCCTCCGTTTCTTGGTAGCGAACATACCGCCGAATATGGTCCTCATTGATGCCGACGGTGTTGACCAAATACCCCCGCGACCAGAAGTGATTGCCCCAATATGGTCGCTTCGGCGCTCCGATTCTTCTTCAGTTGAGGATAACTCTTGAAGAGTTTAATGGCTATTTTTCCCTTCAGGGTCCCCATCAGTTCCGACACCGCCACTTTGGGCGGAATGCTAACCACTAAGTGAACATGGTCAGCCTGCACATTAAGTTCAATCACGTCACCGCCTTTCCATTCGCTGAGCATTCGGATATCATGTTCCACTAAGTCTTTGACCAAGCCGGTCATTACCCGAAAACGGTACTTCGTGTCCAGACAATGTGGTAGTCGCATCGCTCCGGCGACCCGGTTCCAGACCACATGAGATTGTTTCTTATACTTGCTCATGCCGTAAAACTACCAAAATGGCATAGCCAACAAGCACATCACCACCGCCCAAGGCGGTGGGTTATCGAGTTTCACTTAACCCGAAAATTCAAATTGATTTTACAGCACAGGCTACTCCTTCAAGTGATTAGGCTAAAGCTGCAGTCAACGCCTTGCGGGGAAGTGGCTTGCCCGTCAAGACGATCACCTTCGACAACGGCTTGGGATTTGCCTGTCATGAACATATCGCCCGTCAACTTCAGGCCGTCACGTATTTCGCCCATCCGTATCATAGCTGGGAGCGTGGCCTCAACGAGAGCACCAATGGCTTAATCCGCCAGTACATTCCTAAATCCTGCCCAATTAGTATTGTCCCGCCTACTGACGTATCTTGGATTGAAAACCAATTGAACCACAGACCCGGACGCGGGACCGCCCGTAAACGCTTAGGCTATTTAAGCCCGGCTGAATTCGCTAAGAATGAGCTTTATGCACTGCAAATGTGAATCCGCGCTGGCTCCTTATTTTATTTAGAATCTCATTTTTAGACAGTCTCTTACACACGGTTAAGTATATTACAGGTGTTTATGGTTAACTTCTTACGGATCTCGTTTCTCCTCACAGGACTAGTTATACTGACTAGCTTCAAAGTCGTGTTGGCACAAATCGATACCACCCAGCAATTAATAGCGATTGAAGCCAGTGGTTTAGTTTCGTCTACTGCTGAAACACTCTTTTGGCTACGAGCTAACCAGTTTGGTGCCATTCCCTTAGCCGCCCCGGTAGCTGTCTTGCAAGCCCGCATTCGTAAGGAGTACCAGCTTTTTAATTCTAATTCTGGCTTAAACCGGTTTAAGTGGGGGTTTGGCCTCCATACTGCTCTCAATGTGGGAGCAAGCAATCGACTGGTGTTGCCCGAAGCTTTTGTGAGCTTACGCTACGGAAAGATTGAACTGGTTGGCGGCCGACGGCAGCAGGTGATTGGACTGGGCGATACGACGATGTCTTCCGGTTTTCTTATTGGGTCGGGAAACGCCCTGCCAATTCCAAAAATTCAACTAGGTACTAAAGGTTATTCATTTGTGCCGTTTACGGGTCGATTCGTTGCCATAAACGCAGGCTTTGCTCATGGTTGGTACAGTGCGCCTTATATTAAGGGAGCCTACCTGCACCAGAGTAATCTGTACCTGCGACTTGGTAAAGCACCTTCTTTGATAAAATTACATGCCGGAATAAACCATCAGGTGCTGTGGGGTGGACAGGCGGATTATCTTAAAGATGCGCCCTCCTTTGCGGTTGACGGGAGATTGCCTTCGGGGCTACGGGATTATGTTTATGTGGTAACCGGGACTGTGCCCAATGACTGGTATAACCGGGGATATACAGCGAATGATAGCTATGGCATAGGCGATCACCTGGGTAGCTATGACGTTGGTCTCGAAGTTACTATCCACAAAGTGCTTGGATGTTCTATCACCAACATCCTTACGAAGACGTATCCAGCCTGCTAGGCATCAACTTTCCAGATGGGCTATGGGGACTCCGATGGGCGAGTTTACAAAATCAGGAACGATCTTCCAGGTTCCAGTTACGGCATTTAACACTGGAGCACCTGACAACACTCGATCAGAGCGGGTCCACTTTTTATGTGACGAACTCTACCTATCAGGGACAGGATAATTATTTTAATCATGGGCAGTATAAAGAAGGGTGGTCCTACATGGGCCGGGCTATTGGTACTCCCTTTATTGCTCCTGCAACTGACTACCTGCCCGATGTTCAGAAAATAGGCGCTATTTACTATCCAAATAATCGGGTGAGCGTCTGGTATATTGGAGCGCAGGGCCTATTACTTAGCCGGTTAGAGTGGACCATGCGCTTATCCTACAGCCTCAATTATGGTCGGTTCCAGCAACCTTACGACCCTGCACGGAAACAATTCTCTTCCTTGCTATCCGTCCGCACGCCACTGTTACGTTGGCCACATACGTTCTTAATGACGCGAATAGGCCTGGATGAGGGCAACCTATATACAAAGGCGATTGGTTGTCATGTAAGCGTACAAAAATACTGGTAACCTTTTGAGTGACCGGTAAATTTTACAGCCCTCTGAGCAAGCCCATGCAGTATCATTCGCTCTGTTTAAGGCCTTGTTAGTTCAACCACTACAGTGTCTAGTGTCTAAATACGCTTTATCGACGCATCACGGCATCAAAATGGTAGTCATTCATTTGCCTGTAAGACGGTTGCGACTCCTAAGCAGCACGGTCGGCCTTTCCGCCAGATTTTGATTAGTAAATGGTAATGCCGAGAACCACTTAGGCCAGCCTACTGCCGTGCAGGAGTTTGCTCTCTACCCTTATCCAGCAACAACGTCACATCGTCAACCTATCGTAGTTCATTTGACGGTAATCTTATCATTGTCAGCCTGGTGCATGGGCAGAACCGGCGTTTTTTGGCTGAATAGTGGCAATTGTGGTTTCTGACCGTCATGGGCTAAAATGTTATACTTCTGTGAAAACATTTCTGAGTGGGCTTAGGTTGTTCTGTGGGTCAAGCAGAAATCCTGTTGGCAACGAAACGACCATAAAGACGGCCAAACCACTAACTAGTATACACTATGAAACGCCTACTCTTTTCACTACTTTTTTCGGCTGCTTTTTTGGCCTGCACAGACCACCCGGACCCGACCCGTCGCGCCGATATTCTGTACATACAAACAAATAACTTCCAGGCCAATCAAAATGCCGTACTTGCCTATCGGGTAAATGGCAGCGGAAACCTGGAGCCTTTAGCCGGCAGCCCTTTTCTGACCAACGGGTCAGGAGTCGGTAATCCTGAGCAACTACTGGGGCCGCTCGATTCGGATTACGAGCTACGGCTATCCACCGACGGGCAGTACCTGCTGGGCGTTAATTCGGGCAGCAATACCATTGCGGTATTTAGCATAAAAGCGGGTGGTGCCCTAGAGCATGTGGCTGGATCACCGTTTTCATCGAATGGGCAAACACCCGTTAGCGTGGATGTGTCGGGTAACTTTGTCTTTGTCCTTAACAAGAGTCAGAACCCCCTACAGGCTACTCCACAGCTGCCAAATTATTCGACCTTTACCATTGATGCAGCCGGAAAGTTAACCCCCGTTGCAGGCGCTAAAGTTGAAACCACCGCCGGTTCGTCTCCCTCCAATGTGCTGGTTTCGCGGGATGGCAAATTTCTGTTCGGTGCTGACTTTCTGGGGTTTATGTTAATGCCGCCGGTTGGCACGTTACGTTCCTTCACCATTAACGGTACCGGTGGTTTGACGCCTGTAGCCGGTACACCCTATGTCGTGCCTGGTATGGGCGGAACCGCGCTGGGTTTATGGCAGCATCCATCGGGTTCGGTCTTGTACGTTGGCAATCCGGTGCAGGGCAAGGTGGGTGTGTATTCGATCAATGCATCCACGGGCGCTTTGGCCCTCCAAACTTCCGTCCCCGCCGGAAGTTTGGTTTGCTGGATTCGTACCAACAAGGCTGGCAATCGCATGTATGTGCTGAACTCAGGAGATAATACGGTACAGGTCTATAATACGTTAAACCCCCTGGCTCCTGTATCAATACAAACATTGGAACTTAAAAACTCAGGCCCCTCGTATCCCGGTCCCGGTGGTGCACCAATCAAAACTAGTCAGCCCTTCTCACTTGTCCTTTCTTCAGCAGAAACCAGCCTGTATGTCGTAAATCAGCATACCAATAAAGACTTCAGCATTGGTAATTACAACTACCTGCACACACTAAAAATTGCGGCGGACGGAACGCTTACCGAAGAGGCTGATGCGCTTCAATTACCTGTCGCTAATACAATTAGGCCCAAAGGATCGGTGATTATAAGCCGGTGATAAACAAAACCGATTGACAAACCGCATCTAACTATGCCGAACGAAGATTCGGGTGATTTTAGGACGGGTCAAACTGTAGCGGACTGGCTGTTGATAGTAAGTCCGCTACAGGCCGGGGTTGCTTTTACGGGCCTGCACATCGCCCAGGTCGTAGGCTATATTCCCCAGAATAGCGTTAAACGTAGGGTGCAATTAAAGAATAGTACAAAAACCGTCATGGGTTGGCTGTATGGTTTTTATCTGGGTTAAGAGCGTACAAGCAATTCTCGGACGGTTGAGTACCATTTTTTTAGTCTCAGAAAGTCAGCAGGGGAGCATTGGTGAGGCGTTGATTTTTGAGATGGCGATTTGAAACAGTTTTTAAGGACACTTTACCACTTAAACACGCTCAGAATTAGTCTCAGCTAAACGTCCGTTTCGCGAGACGCTTCTATGCGAGTCGTGACGGTTTTTGTACCTTTTTTTAAACGCACCCAACGTACGTTTTTTGAGATTGAATACGCGAGCCGTGGCGAATTGTGTACGATTCGGAAGGTTTATCCCTTATTATTATCGCTGGGTTCATCAGCTTCGAATCGAAGCCGTAACGTCCGATGATGGTCGATACATACAGGTTTTCTTTTCCCCTTCTAAACTGCAATTCGGCCCCTGT
>MWVT01000316.1_pt1 | contig 10615 bp, 6 predicted proteins | sample 1047201 | NCBI WGS metagenome assembly MWVT01 (sample SAMN06349988, study PRJNA376086) | soil metagenome | isolation source: TG5-1 sample Antarctic (ecotone) soil | place: Antarctica | collected 2015-01-13 | reverse complement strand
TTTAAAGTGTTATTTGAGAATTTGAATTTAATTGAGCCTATACTTAAGGCTCTGACGAGGGAAGGTTATACTACCCCTACACCAATACAGGCACAAGCTATACCAGTAATATTAGAGAAGAGGGATTTGCTTGGCTGTGCACAAACAGGCACTGGCAAAACTGCCGCCTTTGCAATTCCAGTGCTGCAACTATTGCATAACGAAAATACCGGTACTCATAAAAGAAATATCCGTGCATTGGTATTAACGCCAACCCGCGAGCTTGCCATACAAATTGGCGAAAGCTTTACAGCTTATGGAAAATACACTGGATTAAAACATGCGGTAGTTTATGGAGGCGTATCGCAATATCAGCAAACAAATGCATTAAAGGCTGGGTTGGATATATTGATTGCCACGCCGGGAAGATTGTTGGACCTGATGAACCAGGGCTTTGTTCATCTTCAACATATCAAAATGTTTGTGCTTGATGAGGCAGATCGCATGCTCGATATGGGATTTATAAATGATATAAGAAAAATAATTGCAAAGCTACCTGCTAAAAAGCAAACATTATTTTTTTCAGCTACCATGCCTGTCGAAATTCAAAAACTGGCAAATTCAATACTAAGCAATCCTGTGAAGGTTCAAATTACCACGGTAATATCAACGGAAAATTTAATCCAACAGGGAGTTTATTTTGTTGAACAAACAAATAAAAAATCCTTGCTGGTGCATCTCTTAAAAGACAAAGCGGTAATTTCTGCGCTTGTATTTACACGTACAAAACACAATGCCGATAAAGTGACCAGGGAAATAAACCGCTCGGGAGTGTACGCTGAAGCAATTCATGGAAATAAATCCCAGCATGCAAGGCAAGCTGCTTTGCAAAACTTTAAGAATAAACGGATACGGGGGCTGATGCCAATAAATCCGATTGGTGAATTAAACCGAAAAGGCAGCCTTGGCAGCTACTATTCAATTAAAGATTATACTGCGGTTAATCCGGAGTTTGGAACTTTGGATGATTTTAAGCACCTAGTGGATGAAATTCATAAAGCCGGTCTGTATGTAATTATTGACTGGGTTGCAAACCACAGTGCTTTCGACAATGCCTGGGTGAGTCAGCATCCAGGTTGGTACACACGTGATGATAAAGGGAAAATTATTCCGCCGGTTGCTGATTGGAGTGATGTTGCCGATTTAAACTATGATGATGTATCATTCAGAAATGAAATGCTAAATGCAATGAAGTTCTGGGTTGCAGAAGCAAAGATTGATGGTTACCGCTGCGATGTTGCCATGATGGTTCCGATAGATTTTTGGAGAAATACAGTTGCTGAATTACAAAAAATAAAGCCTGATGTTTTTATGCTTGCAGAAGCTGAAGGCCGGGAATTTCATGCTAATGGTTTTGATATGACTTATGCGTGGAATATGCACAGCAAAATGAACCAGATTGCGCAGGGCAAAAGTAAACCCACTGTAATTGATTCATTAATTCAGGCTGAATTAGGCGCTTATCCTAAAGATGCTTATCGTATGCAGTTCACATCGAATCATGATGAAAATAGCTGGAACGGAACTGAATTCGAGCGTATGGGAAATGCAGCACAAATATTTGCAGTTTTAAGTGCAACAATTCCGGGAATGCTGCTAATTTACAGCGGACAGGAAGTTGGATTGAGCAAAAGATTGCGTTTTTTCGACAAGGATACAATTCAATGGAATGACGACCATTCTTATACAGAATTCTATGAGAAATTAATTGAAATGAAAAAAGATAACCCTGCTTTATGGAATGGAAACTATGGCGGGAGCTACCGTGAAATAAATGATTTGAATGAAAAGGTGTTTTGCTTTGCACGTGAGAAGAACAACGATAAGATGATAATTATACTGAACCTAAGCGATGAAAAGCAACATACTACTATAACGGGTGAAGCAGGAAAATATAAAAATGCTTTCACAGGTGAAAATATGAAAATGAAAGAAAGTACAGCATTTGATTTAGAGGGATGGAGCTACGTATTACTTTACAAACGAGAGTTAAAGAAATTGTAATTTGAAATGACACTATTTGCGTGCTTTGCGCCTTGCGTGAAATGGAATTAATTCTTTTCGCTCAGATCACCTGCTATAATTGGGCGCTTCCTTCGTAATTACAACATCGTGCGGATGACTTTCTCGAATTCCGGATGCAGTAATTTTTACAAAACGTGCTTCTTTTAACGCTTCGATGTTGCGTGCTCCCGCATAACCCATCCCCGCACGCAAGCCACCAATGTATTGAACCATCACTTCCTCAACAGTTCCTTTAAAAGGCACACGTCCTACAATACCTTCAGGAACGAGCTTTTTAATATCATCTTCAACGTCCTGAAAATACCTGTCTTTGCTGCCGATGTCCATCGCCTCGATAGAACCCATTCCCCGATACGATTTAAATTTTCTGCCTTCATAAATAATTGTTTCCCCAGGACTTTCTTCAGTGCCTGCAAATAGACCGCCTGCCATAATTGTATCTGCACCTGCGACAATTGCTTTTACAATATCGCCTGTATATCTTATTCCACCGTCACCAATTACAGGAACACCGCTCCCGTCAATTGCTTTCGCAGATTCGAAAATTGCAGATATTTGAGCAACACCAACACCTGCTACAACTCGTGTTGTGCAAATTGACCCGGGGCCAACGCCAACTTTTACACCATCAACACCTGCATCAACCAACGCTTTAGCACCTGCACCCGAGCCAACATTCCCAGCAACAATTTCGAGATCAGTAAATTCTGATTTTACTTTTTTTACCATATCAATCACCCTTCTTGAATGACCATGTGCAGTATCAATTATAACCAAATCAACGCCGACATTTTTTAATGCATCAACACGCTCGAGTGTATCGAAAGAAATACCAACTGCAGCGCCAACAAGCAGACGGCCATATTCATCTTTACACGCACGGGGATGACTTTGCAACTTTAAAATATCTTTATAGGTAATTAAACCCTTAAGAAATCCATCATCATTTACGACCGGTAATTTTTCTATGCGGTAATTTTTTAAAATCTGCTCAGCCTGTTTTAATGTGGTGCCAACAGGCACGGTAATTAAGTTTTCTTTTGTCATCACATCAATAACCGGGCGGTTAAAATCTGTTTCAAAACGGAGATCCCGGTTGGTTAAAATGCCTGTTAATTTGCCTTCATCATCAATAACCGGAATTCCTCCGATTCTAAATTCTTTCATTATTTTCAGCGCTTCACGTATAGTTGCTTTGGCAGAAAGTGTAACTGGGTCGATTATCATTCCGCTATCGGCACGCTTTACCCGGCGCACATGGTCAGCCTGCCTTTCGATTGACATGTTTTTATGAATAATGCCAATGCCGCCTTCTCGTGCCATCGCAATTGCCATCTGGTATTCAGTCACAGTGTCCATAGCTGCGGAAATGATTGGAACGTTAATGCGGAGGTTGCGGGTAAGCTGAGTACTGATATCAACTTCACGGGGAAGCACTTCTGAATACGCAGGAACAACAAGAAGATCGTCGAACGTAAGACTTTCGCCTAAAAACTTTGCAGATTGGTTTTCCATGTGCAAAGATAGGGATAAGGATGAAAATGAACAGAGGGTGCGATTGAGCAGAGTGTCCAATATATAAAGAGTTGTAAATGAGCCGGCGTTCGTATGTGTTTACCAGCATGTGTTATAAACCGCTTACTACCCCCATCGTCATTCAATATTTGCCGTAATTTTTTTCACCACTTTAAACTCGCTGAAAAATTCACGGGCAATTATTCTGATAAAAGAATAGACTGGTACGGCGAGTATCATACCTGGAATGCCTGCAAGCGTTCCGAATACAAGCACGATAAAGAATATTTCTAGCGGATGGGCATTAATGCGTTTTGAAAAAATGATTGGCTGGGAAACATAATTATCAAGCATTTGCACTCCCTGACATAATAAAACAATCTTAAGTATAATGGTTGCAATATTTGCATCAGGATTTACGCTGAGTGTAGTCGTAATTGTAATAAGCAGTGCGAAGAGAGTTCCGATAATCGGGCCGAGGTATGGAATGATATTTACAAGTGCACAAAAAAAACCTATAAGCAGCGCATATTCAAAGCTCATAATTGCAAGTCCTGTAGATATAAGAATAAATACAACGGTAGATTGTAGAATAAGCCCTGCAAAATATCGTGTAAGCGTTATTTTACTGCTGTGCAAAATGCGCCTTGTTTGTGATTCGAATTGTGTGGGTGATAAACTCATAATGATATTGTAAAACAATCGCTGATCCCTCAAAAAGAAAAATGAAATAAATACAACAGAGAACACACCTACTATAATATCTCCCATTTCGCCTAAAATGTTATTCAAAATACCGGTGATTGAGGTGATGCTAATCCACTGATTAAGCTGCTGTGTTAAAAAGCTTTTACTTGATACCTGTGCAGTGTCGCCGCTCTGAAATTCAATAATAAGGTTTTCAATTTGATGCAAGGGGCCTTCGAGGCGCTCTGCTACTTTTTCGGTATTTATTGAAGTCATTACTTCTGCCTGCGTAATTATCATTGGTACAAACAGGCTGAATAACCCAACTAAAACACTTGCAAAGATCATAATTACAATCAGTGCAGATAACCACCTGGGTACGGCGAATTTTCCAATCTTTATATGATCGAACACCTCAACAATCGGCCTCCCTAATAGCGAAATAACTGCAGCGATTAAAAAGTAAGATATTATAATATAAAAATTCCATATAAACCATAGGAGAAAAACTATGGCGAGGACAGTAATTATATTTCGTGAAGTAAGCCATGTGTGTGTTGCCTCTTTTGACATACAATTACTTTGCAGGGAAATTAATAAACAATGAGCAGGGTAACTAATAGCTAACTGAAAACACTTTTAATAATTAATTTATATATTGCAGTATAGGACACTTGTCAATACCCAATTGCCAAATCATCCCCACGTGGATCACCAGCGCCTTCGAGCTTTTTATCGTCGCGAATTAAAATTGCATCTACCCGTCCAATTGTTTGCATAACTTTTATTGTATATCCCATTTCACTTAGCTCAGCAACTACCTTGTCATCAAAATTTTGCTCAATATAAATTTCATCGGGCATCCACTGGTGATGAAAACGTTGTGCATTTACACCTTCCTGCAACGTCATATTATGTTCAACAATGTTTAAAATATTTTGAAATACAGTTGTAATAATTGTGCTTCCCCCAGGAGTACCTGTTACCATAAACAATTTATTGTCTTTCAAAACAATTGTTGGCGTCATGGAGCTAAGCATGCGCTTATTTGGCTCTATGGCGTTTGCTTTACCACCAATTAAACCGTATAAATTCGGTGTACCAGGTTGTGCGCTAAAATCATCCATTTCATTGTTGAGTAAAAAACCGGCGCCACTTACCGATATACGAGAGCCATAAGCATCGTTTAATGTGGTTGTAACTGCAACAGCATTTCCCCATTTATCAATTATGCTAAAATGTGTTGTTTCACTACTTTCATATCCGGCAAAAGCTTCGGCTTTTATTTGCAATGATGGCTTAATTTTTCGTGTTGAAAAATCTTTCATTCGTTCTTTTGCATATTTTTTATCAGTCAATTCATTTACAGGCACGGTAAAAAAATCAGGGTCTCCAAGCCATGTTGAACGGTCGGCATAAACACGTTTTTCTGCTTCTGTCATTAGGTGGATGGTTTTTTTTGAATTATGCCCCCATCTTTCTCCAGGATAATTTTCAACCATATTTAGTAATTGTATCAATGCGACACCTCCACTCGATGGAGGCGGCATGCTTATAATTGTGTAATCCTCGTAGTCAACACTTACAGGTTTGCGCCATACGGAGCGATAATTCTTTAAATCGGTAACAGTAATAATTCCATTGTTATTTTTCATTTCCTGTTCAATTAAAAATGCAATGGTATCTTCATAAAAACCTTTGCGTCCTTTATCACAGACTATTTGTAATGTTTTTGCTAAATCTAACTGGTAAAGAGTATCCATCTTCTTCCATATTGTATCGCTGCCCTCTTTTAAAAAATAATTTTTACCTGCATTTAATGCTATTAATTCGCGACGCAGGCCATTTAAATTATCTGCCTGTTGTTGTGTAATTTGAAAACCCTTCAAGGCAAGTTCAATTGCTGGCTCCACTAATTTCTGCCATGTCATGTGGCCGTATTTATGATGGGCTGTCCACATACCATCCACCGACCCAGGCACACCTGCGGCGAGATGCGATTTTTGGATAAGCTGACGGCTTACCTGATTTGATGAATCAACGAACATATTTTTTGTTGAACCTCCAGGTGACATTTCTCTAAAATCGAGCGTATTTACTTCGCCATCATTTTTTCGGATAACCATAAAACCTCCTCCGCCTAAATTGCCTGCGCTGGGATAGCAAACTGCAAGTGCAAACTTCACCGCAATCGCAGCATCAATTGCATTGCCCCCTTTTTTTAAAATATCAATACCAATTTTCGTTGCATCTGGGTGGGCGGTAACTACCATTGCTGAATCAGCAATTACACCGGTTACACGCTGATGATTTTTTCGATGATGATGATGAAAAGAAGAGCAAAATAAGATTGCAAACGTTAAAAGCGAAATGCGCATATGTGAAATTAAATAAATATAAAAGTAATGTCGAAAGTAAGAATTCAGCAAGCCAGGTGCATTGCGGCCTGTTACCCGGATATAGGGAGACTAAGGTTCGCTAGTGTAGCTTCTTGAAATTAAGCCTCAGCTGACTACATAATTAAAGCTCATCAGCTATAATCTCCTTTACACGTCCAACTTGTCCATCTTCTAACCTCACTTTGATGCCATGATGATGAGCGGAAGAATTGGTGAGTATATCCTTTACCACTCCTGGGGTAAGTGCCCCCGAGCGCTGGTCTTTTTTGAGGACAATTCTAACCTTGGCTCCTATTTTTATATTGACTCTTAGGGTGGACTTCATTAGAACTTATTCCTGTGAGCTTCGATCAATTTCCTGTAGCACTTGCAATTTCACTTGTTTCAGCCATTGCTTTCTAGTATGCAAAAAAGCTTTTAACTATTCATCGTAGCGAGAAACTCTTCGTTGCTTTTCGTGCCTTTCATGTTTTGCAGAATAAAATTCATCGACTCTTCGGTGTTCATATCCGCCAGATGGTTACGAAGTATCCACATGCGCTGCAAAACATCACGCTCATGTAACAGGTCTTCACGCCGTGTTGAGGACGCAGTAACATCAATTGAGGGAAATATGCGCTTGTTAAATAATTTCCGGTCGAGTTGTAACTCCATGTTACCTGTTCCCTTAAATTCTTCAAAGATAACCTCATCCATTTTTGAACCTGTGTCAATTAATGCAGTGGCAAGAATTGTGAGTGAGCCGCCGTTCTCGATATTTCGTGCGGCACCGAAAAACTGCTTTGGTTTTTGCATTGCATTTGCTTCAACACCACCGGAAAGCACTTTCCCTGAAGCTGGGGCCACCGTATTATGTGCACGTGCAAGGCGTGTAATTGAATCGAGCAAAATCACAACATCCTGCCCGCATTCAACTAATCTTTTTGCCTTTTGCAAAACAATGCTGGAAACTTTAACATGCTTTTCTGCTGGCTCATCGAAGGTTGAGGCGATAACTTCTGCATTTACACTCCTCTCCATGTCAGTAACCTCTTCAGGGCGCTCATCAATCAATAAAATAATTAAATATATTTCAGGGTGATTTTTTGCAATTGCATTTGCAACCGACTTTAGTAAAAACGTTTTACCCACTTTCGGCTGGGCAACTATCATCCCCCTTTGACCCTTTCCAATTGGCGTAAAAAGATCGATTATTCGTGTGGAGTAATCGCTTGCATCGTGGACGAGAGTTATTTTATCATCAGGAAACAACGGTGTTAAATAATCGAACGGAACGCGGTCGCGTATTTCCTTCGGATCGCGGCCGTTAATTGTTTCAACCCGTAACAGGGCGAAATACTTTTCACCCTCCTTGGGTGGGCGAATAAATCCCTGCACCCAATCGCCGGTTTTTAACCCAAAAAGTTTTATCTGGGATGGCGACACATAAATATCGTCTGGTGATGTAAGGTAATTGTAATCAGCACTTCTTAAAAATCCGTACCCATCAGGCATCATCTCCAAAATTCCTACCCCGGGAATCGCCCCGTCGAGGTCAATATTAAACCGGGGCTCCCGCTTGCGGGGATATTGCGGCATTGGAGTTTCCTCTCTCTGAATTACTTCAGGAACATCATTATTCACCGGGTCGGCAGAATTTGCATCCGCATCACTATTTATATCGGCATGCTCTGGTTCCGGCTGGGGAATTTCCAGTGGCAGCTCAAGTTCTTTAGTTACTTTGGGTGAGCTAAGCTTCTCTGCAACCTCATCCACCGGCGTATCTTTCTTTTTTCGGGGGCGCATCACTCGTTTACGCTCTTTTTTATCTGTTTCGTCCTGAGAAATATCGCCGTTTTGATTGCCGTTTGCTGGCGGCGGCGTTACAAGAATATAATCAATAAGCTCCTGCTTGGAGAGCTTTTTATATTCTTTAATTTTTAAATTTTCGGCAATCTCTCTTAATTCAGGAACGAGCATATCGTTCAACTGGGAAATGTCATACATAACAAAATAATCTGGTTAATAAATACAATTTTTTCGTGTCGCTATTACCGTTGAAAATCTTTGGGAAAATTTTCTGAATAAACCTTAAGATTATTCAGATGAAGTTAACCACTGTGGAGTGATTACGGTACAATGTTAATGTGTTTGTTTCGAAAAACAAAATAAAAAAATAAATGTTCGTTTGCGGAAATGCTGTTAGCATTGCAAATGAAACAAAACGGTTATTGTGGTAACCCTAACATTTATATTTGTATGAAATTGTACAAATGCTTGACGTTAATTATCTGAGAGCGCATTCTGAAGAAGCGAAAGCAAGGCTACAGAAAAGAAATAAATACGATAGTAATCTGATTGATGAAGTATTGAAATTGGATGATGAACGTAAAAAGCTGCAGGCAGAAATGGACGCAACACAAGCTGAAAACAATGCACTGGCAAAAGAAATAGGGAAATTGTTTTCGCAGGGAAAGCAAAATGAAGCGGAAGCAGTAAAAGCAAAAACCGCCGGGTTAAAATCTAAATCGGTGCAGTTGCAGCAAATGCACGATGAATGTGTGAATGCTGTTAAAGAGCTGCTTCTCACCTTACCAAATCTGCCGCATCAACTTGTTTGCGAGGGCAAAACGCCTGAAGATAATGTGGTAGTGAGAGAAGGTGGAAGTATTCCTCAATTGTCAAACGAAGCGTTGCCGCATTGGGAGTTAGCGACGAAATATAATTTAATTGATTTTGAAGTTGGAAACAAAATTGCAGGGGCCGGTTTTCCGGTTTACATTGGCAAAGGCGCCCGGCTGCAACGTGCCCTTATTGCTTACTTTCTCGACAAAGCAACTGGTGCAGGATATACTGAATATATGACTCCTCTGTTAGTAAATGAAGATTCGGGCTATGGAACCGGTCAACTGCCCGACAAAGAGGGACAAATGTATCATGCCGCATTAGATAATTACTACCTCGTTCCAACTGCTGAAGTGCCACTGACAAATATTTACCGCGACGTGATTCTCAAAGAGGATAAATTGCCAGTTAAGATGACAGCATACACTCCTTGCTTCCGGCGTGAAGCGGGCAGCTATGGAAAAGATGTGCGGGGATTAAACCGTTTGCACCAGTTCGACAAAGTGGAAATTGTGCAGATTACGCATCCCGAAAAATCTAATGGAATTTTAGACGAGATGGTGAATTACGTTGAAGAACTTGTTCACTCATTGGGATTACCTTACCGGATTTTACTATTGTGTGGCGGAGATATGGGATTTTCCTCCGCAATTACGTATGATTTTGAAGTGTATTCCGCAGGTCAAAAACGCTGGCTCGAAGTAAGCTCAGTTTCAAACTTTGAAACATTCCAGGCAAACCGGATGAAGTGCCGGTATAAAGATTTAAAAACCGGCAAAAACCAACTAGCGCATACATTAAATGGAAGCGCACTTGCCTTGCCGAGAATTGTTGCTGCGATATTGGAAAATAATCAGGATGAGAATCGGGTTAAGATCCCTAATGTATTGAATGAGTATACTGGTTTTTCAGAAATTACATAAATTTCAGACAAGTAAGGGTGGTGAATGATCAAATTTTTAGAGCCCAGGTTTTACCTCACGCAAAAATAAATTAACCGTTCTTTGAACTTATTTGAAAATATATTAATTAATTGGTTGACAAGCAAGATTTTTTGTTACCATCACGGCTTTTTGTAGTTAAGGCAATTTAACCATCCTCTCTCTTCAGACTGTTGTTTAGAACATAAAGGTTTTGCCACCTTTTTATGATTAAAAATATTTAAAGTGTTATTTGAGAATTTGAATTTAATTGAGCCTATACTTAAGGCTCTGACGAGGGAAGGTTATACTACCCCTACACCAATACAGGCACAAGCTATACCAGTAATATTAGAGAAGAGGGATCTTAACCCGATTCTCATCCTGATTATTTTCCAATATCGCAGCAACAATTCTCGGCAAGGC
>MWVT01000315.1_pt1 | contig 10624 bp, 15 predicted proteins | sample 1047201 | NCBI WGS metagenome assembly MWVT01 (sample SAMN06349988, study PRJNA376086) | soil metagenome | isolation source: TG5-1 sample Antarctic (ecotone) soil | place: Antarctica | collected 2015-01-13 | reverse complement strand
ATGCATGATTTTACGATACATAATATCTATGAACGTGTGCAGGCAGAGGGCGACCTTTTTACCGGTGTTTTGGGTAAGGGGATAGATTTGAAAAAAGTGATAGGGCAGTTAGCAGGGCTGATTTAATAAGCAAATGACACCAGAATCACTGTACGATATTTCTTATTATTTTCGGGAATATCCTAAAGCAACACTTCTTGCTTTTAAAAAAAAACGTTTTAAAAAATTTTAAGATTAGACTGCAAAGAACAACAAATCAATACACTGGTTCTTCTTCAAAAACGATAATTGGATCTAAGAAAAAATGTGTTCTTTTTCTGTATAAAGAAACACGATTTACCAGGCCTAATAGTGAATTTATTATTCTTGCATCAAAAACTTTTTGCGAATCAGGGTTGGAAATATTTTGTAATTTTTGGATTAAAACAGGTAAGAAACTACTGATGCCATTTTTAAAAATGAAAGTTCTTTCTATTTCACTTGTCTGTGAATTCGAAAACAAAAGAGTATCCCTGTGCATTTTTAAAACGCTATTCTGATAGTAATAAAATTTCAGACATTTTCTATTCTTTGTTTGTGATGCTTCTACCTCTACCAAATAAATGGCGGTGCTGTCCTTTGTTGATAATTCTTTGGATTGTTGAATATAATCAAATAAATAACCGGTAAAGTCAATTTCTGAATGTTGAGCAAAAGTGGTACTGCTGAAGAGTAATAGGAATGAGATTAAATATATCCTGAGCATTTTTATTCTAAGAGTTAATTTCGCTACATATCGTTGTGTTGATGGGCATTGAACAATTATAAGTTACGTGGTAACTCATTACTGCTGCTCTCTTTTCTTATATTCTTCAATAAGTTCTTTCCTTATTGTTTCAGATCTGGTGAAGTGTTTTAGAAATAATTTATCGAGTGAAATGAAAACATTGTATTCTTTAATTGAAGCGCAATTTTCTTCATATATTTCATAATAACTTTTTGAAATACCAACCTTATTAGTGAGTAAAGTAAGCTGGTAATGTGCACCATCATATACATCATTCCCGCACTTTTCTTTTATTTGAGATTCATCTCTCAGCTCAAAAATTTTGTTTTTGTAAATCAATTCTGCTATTTCAGATCCTTTTATAGAAGTATCAATAATAATACGGTTAATACCGGACAATGAATCTTTTGGTAAGATGCCTCGGGGCATTAATACATTCCATGAATATTTTTGATTGATCCAGTAACCATATACACTCTTATTATTTTTGCGTGAGATAAAGTAGGTTATACTATTACCTAAATCAGAGTACTTTTCATAAACAAATACGGTATCAGCATTACTTAATTCTGCTATTAGTCCCTGGTAATATTTTGCCGGCGGTTCTTTTGATATACTCTGAGCGTATAACATTGAGAAATTAAATAATGGTAATAATAATATACATTTTTTCATATCAATATTAAAAAGTTTAATCATTTCCCTTTTGATTTAAAGACATCCTTTAATAAACTGCTTTACTTACTTATTGTCATGCTGAACTCCTGCCCGTCCGGTCAGGCGGGTGTTTCAGCATCTTTCTCTCATGGAACTGAACTCAGTGAAAGATGCCGATCTGCATCGGCAGGACACCCATTTCATAACATCAAATTTTTAATTTGAATATTCTGCTCTGCTCACATGTTTTATTCAGAGAGGTCTTGAATTAGATGCACTTTTGATGGAAAGCCATAAAAAAACTAAAAAATATTTATTTTCAAATTCGAATAAAATAAAATAGGGTATTTTACAAAAGCAAAAGATATTCATTTGCAACTAATACATATAAGATGGAAAAGAATAATCCTGAAATAGAAAAAGCTGATAAGCCCGAAACTACCAGTGCTTCCACCGATCAGCCAACAGATAACAAAATGGCTCAGAACCCTAACCCCAGAGCTAATGAAAATATTAAGAACACTTCATTTGAGCGTGAAGAAAACAGCAGTGATAGTGTGGGCAGCGAGATCACTGATGGCGAAGGTGGTTAACGAAGGATAGTAAAATTATCCAGTTCCATATCCCCTTTTGGAGTCACCACTACTTCTTCTACAATCGCCCCGGGTGGGCCTACTTTAGCCCATTCAATAAATTTTTCTAATTCTGCTTCACCGGCAGATATCAACAGCTCTACAGTTCCGTCCTTGTTGTTTCTTACCCAACCTTTCAGGTTTAGTTCAATAGCTTTATCGGCGGCATCCATCCTGTAAAATACGCCCTGTACTTTTCCCCGCACTATTATTTGTATGGTTGGCATTGAGTGAGTTTAATAAACTTTTTTTATTCCCATTTTTCCCATTGTTCGACCACTTTTAAAGCTTCTAAGTTAGGAATATGAATAAAAGGTATTTCCCTCTTTTGCGGTGTTTTTTCTATTTCATTGTAAATGTATTCATCATCAAAATTAATTGCAGCAGCCTGTTGTTTCGTATTTGCATAGATCACACGGCGTGGCCTTGCCCAATAAATAGCGCCCAGGCACATGGGGCAGGGTTCGCAACTTGTATATATATCACACTCTGTCAACTGAAATGTATTGAGCGTTTTACAGGCATTCCTGATGGCCACTATTTCAGCATGTGCGGTTGGATCATTTAATGTGGTTACCTGATTACAGCCTTCCCCAACGATCTCATTTTTTTTTACGATTACACAGCCGAAGGGGCCTCCCTGCAGGCTTTCCATGCCTTGTCTTGCCAGTTCGACTGCCCGAAGCAAAAAGATATTATTCATAGCATACATATTAGAGAAAGCGAGCCTAATTGATGAATGGCAGATCTTCTGCTTTATCTTTTTTCAAAGACCGCAACATTTGGCCAAAGTCCCATTTAAGTAAAAGTGCTTTCAGGCTATGTGCAATTCTTTTAGCCTTAGTGAAATCAGTTTTTGCACTTTCAATCCAGCGGGAAAAATAAAGCTGGTGCGAAGGAGCAAGGGAATTAAAATAATTCAGTGCTTCCATTTCTTCTTTCAGGCATTCGATTAAATCAGGGGAAATTTTAGGTTCTTGTGTGTCAACCATCATTTGCACCATTACAGTATCACCTTTCCCTTTTTTGATTTGTTTTCTTGTGGTTGCATTCAGTGCCATTATAAAACAGCCTTCGCCAATAGGTATTAATGCCACGCCTTCAAAAGTATAAGCATCGAGCTTCCCTTTCACACGGAAAGATTTTTTATTGCCCGGCTTTAAAACCTGCGCCTGTGCAGCATTGATCTCAATGTAAGTCCAACCGGTTTTTTCGCCTTGTTCACCAAATTTTTTTATGGTAGTTTCAAATTTCAGCATGTTGATATTCCAGGAATAGATAATAGGGATCTCAATGGCACAAGATTAGTACTTACAATTAAAATTCTTTTTATGGATAGACAAAATAATCAATCCTCTTCAGATAATCAATCACAGATCAATAAATTAGAGACTCCTCATCAGGGACAGGATGGCGTGGACAAAGCGCCCGGCGAAGAAAGTTCAGATGATAATGTGCAATTCATACAGGAAAGTCAGAAAGGAAAAAAAGTAGATGCTGACCCGTCGGTAGAAAGTGATAAGCCTATAAAACAATCGCTTTAAATTAAAAAAAAATGAATAACAGAGATAATGAAAATCAATCGCAACAGCCTCAAAAAAATGAAACTGTAAAACATGGAGTAGTTACTGTAAATGATGATGATAATCCTACTCCTGAACAAAGGGAAGAAGCTATACGGGATGAAAGGGATACGGACAGATTGCGGACTGAGAAAGGGAGTGTGGAAGAGGGAGGACGAGTAGGGGGCACTGAAGGTCATGCTGAATTTATTTCAGCATCTTCTTAAAATAAAAAATCGTTTAGTGAAAGATGCCGATCTGTATTGGCATGATAGTGCGTTTTTATAATTCATATTTTTTGCGGAATGCCATGCTCTGGCTATAAGGTTTTTATAGATGTTTTATAATAAATCTACTGATTGAAAAGTTGTGTTTGCCAAAAAATTATTCATGGCATTAGTTTGGTACTTTTCTATTCTAATAAATAAATAAAAATGGCAGCATGTAACTTTTCGATTTCGTTTTCAGGTACACCCGACCAGGTAATGTCAAAAGCACAGGAAGCCGTACAGGGACATGGAGGCTCTTTCACCGGCGATAGCAATAGCGGTAATTTTGAAGTTTCCGTTTTTGGAAGTACCATCGCAGGATTTTATACTGTAGCAGGACAAAGTCTCGATATATTTATTGAATCAAAACCATTTATGATCCCGTGTAGTACCATAGAAGGCTTTCTAAAATCACAGATCGGCGGATAAAAACGCACCTAATAAACACTAATACATTGCCCTGAACGGCGCAAAAGACGAAAGTCAACGGCGCAGCGAAAAAAACTGAGTGTTGTTTCCTTCTTCGCGTCCTCGTAGAATCTTAATGGGTTTTGTGGTAAAAATTCATGGGGATAAAGAAGACATTCCAATAGATTGTTAAAGCTACCTGAATCTTGCAGGGCCTGTTTACATTTACTTGTATGCTATTGAGAAGATTCAACCTGCTAAAAGGTTTCATTGTTTTGTTTTTCATAATAACTTCCATTGACGTCTTTGCCCAGGATGCAAAAGTTGGCTTCAAAATAATCACATCGAAGAAAGAACCGGTTGCTTTTGCTTCAGTACAGGTAACGGACATTGCAGATAGCATGCCCTCTCAAAATAAAATTACGGACAGTCTTGGCAGCGTAAATTTTAATCTTACCTTAGGGTCTCAATACAGAGTACAAATTTCTTCAGTAAATTTTGAAACATTAACCAAAGGCATCCGGGTTTCCGGATCTGATCCGCAATTTATTTTTACGCTTCAATCTGTCTCGGGGACATTATCGAATGTCGTGGTCAATGCTACCCGTCCACTCATTCGCCAGGAGGATGACAAAACAATAGTGGATCCTGAAAACCTTGCAGCAAGCTCCACAAATGCTTTTGAGATCATAGAAAAAACGCCGGGATTATTTGTAGACCAGGATGGAAATATTTACTTAAGCAGCATGACACCAGCCACCGTTCACATCAACGGGCGTGAGCAAAAAATGAGTACTGCAGATGTTGCGACTATGCTTAAAAGCCTTCCACCAAATTCTATTGCATCCATAGAAATTCTCAGAACACCTTCATCTAAATATGATGCATCAGGAGCAGGTGGCATTGTAAACGTGGTATTGAAGAAAGGTGTACGCATTGGCTTTACAGGCAGTGTAAATGCTGGTCTCAACCAGGGGCTTTACGGTAATAGGTTCACAGGGCTTAATCTTAATAATAATACCGGCGCTCTTAATACCTATATCAATCTTCAATACAGCAATCGCAAACAGTATGAAGAAGTTGGTTCAAATCGTTTTTTCGCTGCAGACTCGGTACTCACACAAAGAGCATTTACGAGATATCCTACGAACAGTTATTATTTAGGATATGGCCTTGGTTATAATTTGAGCAAAAAATGGGATTTGAATTATGATGGACGTGTAAGCATCAACAGGTCGGCAAACCAAAGCGAGAATAATTCGCAGATAAAACAAATCAGTACGAACCGGGTATTTATATCAAATGAAGCTTTTGTGAACAATAAAGCCGCGAGTTATAACATCAATCAAAGTGCATCTTTAAAACACAAAATTGACAGCGCCGGATCGGAATGGAGCACTGATATTTCTTATACTTATGCGCCTAATAACAATGAACAATTGCTGCGTACTGAGTTTTCAAGTCCATTTAGAACAGCATCGTATGGCCAGGGAGATATAGATAATAAACTGCATTTCTTTTCAGCCCAAAGTAATTTCTTAAAAAAGATGAACCGGCAGATAACACTGGAAACCGGTATAAAAACAACCAATGTTATTTTCAATAATAACACAGCTTATTTCAGGGGGCAAAACGGATCATTGGTGAAAGACCTTGCACGTACAGGAGAATATAAGTATGTAGAAAACATTAATGCCTTGTATTTTCAAGGTTCAAAAAACATCAAAGGTATTATCGTGAAATTAGGTACCCGTTTGGAAAATACGAATATGAAGGGAACGCAAAAAGCTCCGCAGGATACATCATTTTCACTCAAGCGCACTGATTTATTTCCTTACATATATATAAGCCGCAACCTGATGAAGATTGCAGGATATGACCTTCGTGCTTACCTCGTGTACAGGCGCACCATCAACCGGCCTGCTTATGAATATTTGAATCCTTCTATCAGATTTGTAGATCCTTACTTATTCGAAACGGGAAATCCTTCTCTGCGTCCTCAGTTTACCCAAAATTATGAAGCCAATATTTCTGTGGATGAAAGGCCGGTTATAGCAATAGGTGTCAACGAAACCAACGATATTTTTACCCAGGTGGTTTACCCTACTGACTCAAACAGGGCTGTTAATTTTCGGACTTATGATAACCTTGGAAAAAACAAGGAGACTTACTTCAGGGCTTTGGGTGCATTGCCTCCCGGCAAAAAGTATTTCTTTGTGTTTGGAGGGCAATACAACTATAATTTTTACAATGGACTGTACGAGAACAAACCGCTTTCATTTAAAAAGGGCAGCTGGTCAATTTTCACTTACCACACTCTGAAGCTTACACCTCTCACGCAGCTATCACTGAACGGTTTTGCACGATTCAACGGGCAATTACAGTTTTATGAATTGAGTTCTTTTGGCTCATTGAACACCAGCCTAACCCAACAGTTTCTGAATAAGAAATTGATAGCTTCACTTAGTGTCAACGATATTTTCTTAACGAACAATAATGAATTTACCCTTAATCAGGGTACAGTAAATGCCGCAGGATTCAGGAAGGGCGATACGAGGAGATTCGGACTCAACCTTCGATATAATTTTGGATTAAGAAAAAGAGAAGAAAATAATTTGTTCAATATTGAATCGCCAGAAAAGGCAAATTAAACCGAATCTGCTGATTGGTGTTCTGGAATAGTCATCTTTGGAACAAGTACCGCAGCGGGAAGGGTCGAATTGCTGTTTGCCATTTTGATAATTCCTAGTTTATTAAACATCGCGATTGCAGGATAGGTCATATCGAATTCTCCTTTTTTTGCTGCAAAGTTGCTCCGCGATGGAAATGTATGGTGATTATTGTGGTATGCTTCGCCCATCATCAGCAGATCGAGCTTGAAAAGATTGCGGGATGTATTATCTGTTTGAAAGCTCACTTCACCATATTTATGTGCAAACCAATTTATGATCACCCCATGAATAGGTCCCATTAGAATGTGAACAGGCACAAGTAGATACCACCACGGGGATGGTGCAAATGCCACATAGATTGCCATATAAACAGCAGACCACAAAGCACGGGAATACCAGGTATTTCCCCACCAGTCAAACCACTTCCACTCAGGAACGTTTTTAGTGAACCGGTCTTCTACTTTTATTCCTCCATACATAATGCCTACATAAATGCGGCTTGTACGGAGCATCATGCTGAAAACGTTTTTATCAAACGCAGGTGAATGTGGATCTAATTCTGTATCGGCGTAGGCATGGTGCATCCTGTGCATGATGCCATATACTCTTGGACTCATGTAAGAAGATCCCTGGGTAATAAATGAAAATATAAAAAAGAATTTTTCCCAAAACCGGCTCATAGTAAACGACCTGTGTGCAGAATAACGATGATGAAAAAATGTTTGCGCAAACAAGGACAAATACCAATGAAGGATAAAAAAACAAATGATGAAGATCACAGAAATTTTTTTTGATAAAGCTTAAGCTAAATGCTCAGGCGGTGCAAAAGTAAGTAAGAATTAAAAAGAGTTAATTTGTCTGACGTATATTATGGGTTAAATATTTGCTTTATTTATTCGTTTATTAATTATGGATTTTTTTGTATCTAAAGATTCTATTGTACGTACCATTTGGGGTACAGGCGATACTATTCTTTTCATTTTTGCAGGTTCAGCCGCAGAATTCGCATTGAACAAAGCAGTTGACTGGCTTTATTTTACTGGCCGCCTGCCTGCAGACCCAATTGGACGCTTATTTTCCACCGTGAGTTATGGGCGTAAAATTGTTTTTTCGCGACAGGATGATGCATTCAAAGCCATTGATAAAATTACAGCTATACATAGTGGGGTAGAAGCTGCAAGAGGTGCACAGATACCTGAATGGGCATACAGAGATGTGCTTTTTATGCTCATTTATTATTCTATAGCATCTTATGAACTGCTTGAAAGAAAAATGACTGCAGCAGAAAAGGAAGAGGTGTACGACGTATTCTACAGAATGGGAAGCCGTATGAATCTAAAAGATCTTCCATTATCCTATATCGAATGGCTGCCTGTGCGCAATCTGCACTTGCAACAAGATCTGGAAAAGTCTAAACTTACTTTACATCTCTATCAGCAATATAAAAAACATTTGGGACCAGTTCGCTATATCATCTTAAAGCAGGCACAGTTGCTGGTAGTTCCTGATTTGGTGATTAAATTATTAAACTGGAAAAATTTTTCTTATTTGACACCGGTCGTACCACTTTATAAATTGACCCGTTTATTAAGGATCAATTGGATCATTAAAAATGCTTTTTTACCTGCGAAATACAAAGCAGAAATAAAAGCATTTGATACTGTGCCTTCCTATACTGTTTAGCGAAATTTGTAAATCATTGATATACCATTTGATTCACCTGCAAAGGGATAAAAACTAAGGTTATTGTTTTTCCTTGAATGGTTTTTATGAAAGTTTGGTATTAGTAATCCCGATAATGTTCCTACAGCGGTGCCAATTAAAATGTCTGAAGGAAAATGCTTGCCACCTCTGTGTCGTAAGTATCCTGTGCCCGCAGTACTTACGATGGCCGCACCATAAAACAAGTATTTTAATTTTGATTCCGGATTATAATCTGAAAATACCTTGGCGGTAAAAAAAGTGGATGTAGCAACCAATGCCACATGTCCGGCGAAAAAAGAGTTTTTGGAACCACCTCTCATGCGGTCACCGATAGGCACTTCAGGATTATAAGCCAGTGGCCTGTATCTGTTTGTAACATAAGTGGCGCCGGTGTATAGCAAGCCCGTAACCGACATAGCTTCAAGATATAGGAAACTAATTTTTAATGCATCTTTTCGTATTTTTTTATCCAACATCAGTACTATTGGTAATGGCATAGATCCATAAAAAAAGTAATCACTATTGTTTGCAGCTTTATCAGAATATACATCTGCCCCCCAGCGGTCAAATCCGTTAATATTATTTTTATCCAGGTTATTGATCTCTTGTTCTGTAGAAGGATCTTTACTATAGATTTTTGTAAAAGCATAAAGCGACCATCCTGCACTAATTAGGGTTACAGGAATGTCAACAGCAGGTTTAAGTTTATAAACTTCTTCTGCTTCCACAGGTTGAGTGGTGAGATTAACTGGGTTATGTTGAACTAAATTGAACTTATCCTGCCTGACGATTAGTAAGGTATCGTCATTTTGTGCAGATAACTGCATACATATCCCAGACAAAAAAGAAAGACAAATATAAATTCTTAGCATAAAAATTAATTTGCAATGTAAATGCAAAATACTATTTAAAGCAGTAAATAAATAACACAGAGTAATAAGGCCTAAATTTTGATGGACTAGTAAAAAAGTTTTTATGCATAAAATTGATACTAAATGGAGTAAATTATTTTTCGTTTTTTCTTTTCTAACTCTGACTATAATTTTTATATCATGTTTCAGTCCGAGGAGAAGTATTGCTATAGAAGAAGGCTGGGAATTGCTTGGTGAAACCAAGGTCAATTTTGTACGTGATGTGGATTTAATAGATGTAACGAGCAGAAATCAATTCATAGCACTAAGATTTAAAGTCGAAGGGAAAGATGTACGGCTTCATGAGCTGAAGGTTCACTTTGATAACGGTGATAAGCTCGATCCGGCTATTGATCTGGTCATTTTAGCCGGCACTGAAAGCAGGATCATTGAACTCGCCCGGGAAGGCCGCACTATAGACAGAATCGAATTTAAATATCGTACAACCGGCAGTGTTTTAGAAGGTCGGGCAAATGTGCTTGTGTTTGGCCAACGTTATAATCCCGGTTATTAAATTTCGCGATCTTAGATGAGCGGGAAATTTTAGCTAATGTTTGGAATATCATTCTTCAATGGCATGCTTTTCGCCTCCCAGTTAATCTAAAAAACACAATTCAATGAAAAAATTATTTCTTGCCCTATTGGTTTCGGGCAGTGTGCTTAGCGTGCAGGCCCAGGAAAAATCCACAGGTGATAAAATAGAAACCGGCGCAAAAAAAACAGGTCATGCTGTAAAGAAAACCGGCAAAACTGTGGGCCGTAAAACTGCAGAAGTAGCTTCCAAAGGAACTTCAAAAGTGGTTCATACACAGTATAAAGAAAAAGTAGGCCCGAATGGTGAAACCATTTATATTGACAGCAAGTCAAAGTATTATTGGATAGACAAAAAAGGAAAAAGGCATTACATAGCGGCGTCTGCTTTAAAAAATCCGCACCTGTAAGCTAACGCAGGTATTAGAAATTAAGTGCTCACAGCTTCGGTTGTTGAGCATTTTTTTTGTCCTTTAGTCAAAAGTATTTTTCATCCATCGAAACATTTGTGG
>MWVT01000314.1_pt1 | contig 10630 bp, 9 predicted proteins | sample 1047201 | NCBI WGS metagenome assembly MWVT01 (sample SAMN06349988, study PRJNA376086) | soil metagenome | isolation source: TG5-1 sample Antarctic (ecotone) soil | place: Antarctica | collected 2015-01-13 | reverse complement strand
GTTTGAAAAGTGGAACTCAACGCTGGAGAAACATCGCGCTGAACTCGACGCATCCTGGTTTACGACGAGCGAGCAGGATCACAAAAAAATGCGTGAGTTTCGCCACGCGCTGCCGGTTGCTGTAAATGAACGAATCGTCCGGTACGGGCAGCGTAAAGTCGGAACGGATATGGCTGTTCCGGATGAAAATTTCGCTTCGTTTCTGAAATTTTATCAACAAAAGTTGAGTGAAAGCGGATTGGATTATGTAATTTTCGGACATATCGGCGACGCTCATCTGCACGCCAACATTTTGCCGAAAACGGATGAAGAAGCGAAGGCTGCAAGAAATTTATACGGCAGATTCATCGCGCAGGCAGTTATGCTCGGCGGCACAATCAGTGCGGAACACGGCATCGGAAAGTTGAAGAGTAAATATCTGCAAGTGATGTACGGCGAGAGATTCATTAACGAAATGGCGGAACTGAAAAAAGCCTTTGACCCGAATGGGATTTTGGGACGCGGAAATATGTTCGATCAAAGGTTCATCTAATTATGGAGCATATTTTCTTACCTGCTTTGCGGCAATGCAATTTCAAAGCTAAAATACTTTCTTTCGTTCTAACTTATTTAAAAGGAAACACTTCTATACAATGATCAAAGCAATTTTAATGGATTTTAACGGGGTAATTATTGACGATGAGCCGCTGCATATGAAGGCGTATCAGGAAATTTTTGCTAAAGAAGGCATTGCTCTCTCGGAAGACCATTATTATTCGTGTCTCGGAATGGACGACAAAGCTTTTGTGAGTGCGCAATATATGCGCGCCGAACAGGAAATAGCAGCAGAAAAAACGTCTGAAATTATTGAAGCAAAAACGGTGCGATGGCGCGAACTGGTTGAAAAGGAAGTTCCGCTGTTTGAAGGCGCAGAAAATTTTGTGCGAAAAATGGCGAAAGACTTCGCGCTCGGCATTGTCAGCATGGCGCGGCGCGAAGAAATTGAATATGTTTTGGAAAAAATAGCCTTAAGAGATTGTTTTACAATTGTTGTCAGCGCCGAAGATGTTTCGGCGCACAAACCAAATCCAGAGTGTTACCAGACGGGTTTCAGGTTAATTGACGCGGCACGCACGGCGCTCGGCGGTAACCCGATTGTTCACGGAGATTGTCTGGTTGTTGAGGATGCGCCCCAGGGAATTCTGGCGGGCAAGCAAGCCGGTTTGAAGACTTTGGGCATTACAAATACCGTTTCGGCTGAACGTCTGCGGGAAGCGGGCGCAGATTCAGTGACAAAATCGTTATCCGATTGGATGCCCGACACCTTGCGCAGAGTTTTCGTTTAAAGAATACAAAGCAGAAAACAAAATATGACAGAACACCTAATTCCGATTGAGCAAGCTCAGGAAAATCTTTTGTCCTGCGCGACATTTTTAGCCGAAAACATCAAAAGCTCCGACGGGCGCGGCGCAGCGATGAAGGAAATCGTTCCGCGTTACCTCGAAAAAGGCGAGGTTGATTTGGCGGCTCAATTAGCCGATTTGGTTGACGACCCGTTTGTGCGCGACCAACTTCTATCAAGCGTTGCATATAAATGCGCGGAAACCAGCGACGACGAATATGCTCTGCAATTAGTTGAATCGATTGAAGATTTGAGTTTGCAGGCGGAAGCCAAAGAACGTATCGCAGTCCGCAAAGCATATATCGGTGAATTCGATAAAGCCTTTGAAATAACCGCTCTGCTTGACCATCCGTCGCACGCTCTCGGCATCATCGCTTACCGGCAGACGGTGAATAATCTTGAGACAGAGGCGCGGCAGACGCTCGCCCGCATCGAATACCCGGCAGCCAAAGTCAACGCTCTGCAACTGATTGCCGAACATTACGAAAAGGAAAATAAAATCGAACAAGCCAATAATGCTCTGGATGAAGCTGTCTCGGCGGCGGAAGAAACTGATTTCGCTGAAGAAAAGGCGAGAACCTTGCAGTATGTCGCCGAGCATTTTCGCGCTAACGGCAGAAATGATAAAGCCATCGAAACATTCGATAAAGCAAAAAAGATTGCCGAAGATGTCGAAGGCGTGTATCGAGACAACCTTCTCGCCGGCATTTCGATTGGGCAACTACGCGCGGGAAGCGTTGATTTAGCTGACCGGACGCTTGATTTAGTAAATGACCCGACACAGACTGCGACGTGTCTGGTTGGATTTTCAAGAGTTTTTTGGGAAAAAGGCGAACGCGAAGATGCTCTGGAAACTTTGGAGGAGGCTTACGCCCTGATAAAATCACAGCGCGACAGAGACATCCGCGACAGCCACGCGCATTTTGCCACTTTGGGAACAATCGCCGTCCAGTTCGCCAAATCTGAAAAGACCGAACGCGCCATCGAGATCGCGCAGGAAAACATCAGTGAAAGTGAACAAACATCGGCGCTCGCCCAAATCGCGCAAGTTTGCACACAACAGAACAAAGATGAATTCGCACGGCAGGCGATCGCGGCTATTCGCGACGAGGCAAATCGAATGTTTGCTTTAATCGGTGTTTCGGATGCAAAGAAAAATCTGGGCGAGGAGGGAAAAGCGATTGAATGTTTAAACGAAGCCGCCATGCTTTGTGAAACCGTTCCGCAGCTTGCCGCTCGTTCATCAGCTTATAACGAACTTGCCGCACGCTTTCACGAATACGGAAAAACTGAAAGAGCGCAAGAACTTCTGCACGAAAATTTAGAAACTATTGCAAACATCCGCGATGCCAGCACTCGCGCCGTGACTTTAGCGCAACTCGCAGACATTTACGAGCAAGCAAATCTTGTCATTTCTGATGCGGAAAAGGAAATATTAAAAACATTGATTCGTCGTGCGGAATGGTAAGGCGTAATTACTATTTTATCTGCATAATACAAAATTCGGTGCTTTCCTTGAGTTTCGCGGTAATGTTTGACAAGATTTTCGGCTGTGGACTTCGAAATTATCAGTGAAATAAACGCCATCGAAACAATTGCCGTCGGCAGCGGGGTTCGTAACCGCGCCAGATTGCAGAAACAATACGGCAAAGGTAGATGGCGCAAGTTAAAAGGTGTTGCGACCGTGCGCCTCATAAGTGGTAGAATCAGATTAGCAGAGGTGCATTGGTACGAAGCACATAGCATTGGCAAGCGAGAGTTTAAGCTAAAGTTGCCGTTTTTAGATTTAAGATGAAATCTGAAGAAACCAAACAATTTGCGATTTGCCTGAACAATAACGATTATGCAGCATCGTTGGAAGTGGGTAAACTCTACCGGGTTATTCCGGACGAGGAAGCGGCAGCAGAAGGCTATTTGCGCGTTATTGACGAATCGGGCGAGGACTACGCATTTATCGCAAATCGATTTTATATTGTGAAGCTTCCATCTGACGTTACGGAAGCGTTGCTAGCGAATGGTGCGGGTGTTATTAGTTTAGCGCAGTAAACAATGTGCCTTGAACAAGTCATTGGACGCGAGCGTGAAGGCAGCGACATTATCAAAAATGTTGTAAATTTTACTAAAACTTTTCACTGATACTCCTCTATCGTAATAACTCCACCGTCTAAAATAAATCATTTGTCAGCAAATCCTCGAAAGTATCGCGTTTTCTAATCAACTCAACTTCACCGGTTTCTTTAATCAAAACAATTGCCGGAAGCTGCCGCCCGTTGTATTGAAACATTTGCGCGATTGAGTAAGCGCCGCAGTTTAATAACGCTAAAATCTCGTTTGGCTGAACGTTTTCCGGCAAAAGGCGGTAATCGGGCAAACGATTTTGTCCTTCGATGTCAAAATAGACATCGCCGCCGTCACACAAAGGTCCGGCGAGTTTATAGGGGAAATCGTGCGCTTCATCGGCTCTTTCGGCGGAAATCAACTGGTAATACCATTTGTAAGTTTCCATCGAAAGCAAGATGTTGAAACCCGCGTCGGTTAAAAGCCAAATATCCTCTGGGATTTTGGATTTTGGATTTTGGATTTTGGATTCCGCTGAATCAATTTTTGAATTTTGAAGGGGTCTTACTTTTCGATTGCAAACCGTCGTTAAACAAATTCCGGCGTCGGCAATCACGCTTCTGCCCGGTTCGAGCAGCAAAGTTATATCTTTCAGAAGATGCGCGGCGTTAGCGTTTTCGGCAATTTCTTTGACCCCACGCCACGCTTTTTGCAGAACTTCGACGGGTTCAAGTGTCGCGCTGAATAATTCTTGCTGGGCGTGGGGAAAGTCTGCGGCTTGAGCGCGGTCGCGCAGATAATTGATGGGGAAACCGCCGCCTAAATTGATGTGCGAAAGTTTTAGATTTGTTTCTTCGTAGATTTTAACCAGGTTTTCAAATAAAGTCTTAAACGCCTCGGTGTACGGTTCGGCATCGGGTGTTTGCGAACCGATGTGCAGATGGATGCCGCACAAGTTGAGAAATTCGGCGTTGTGCCACCGGCAAAAAGCTTTTAATGCTTCGTCCGGCATCATTCCGAATTTTGAAGTTAAAAGTGCGGTTTGCAAACCGCTATGCGTGTTTGTTTCGATTTCGGGAACCAGCCGTAGAGAAACATTTGCCTTTTTATTCAATCTGCGCGCGACTTTCTCGGTTAATTCAATTTCATACAGCGAATCGGATTGAATCGCATAAATTCCGGCGCTTATCGCAGATTCCAGTTCGATTTCGGTTTTGCTCGTGCCGTTAAAAATAATTTGTGCGGGCTTGAAGCCGATTTTCAGAGCTTTGAAGAGTTCGCCGCCGGAGTTTACTTCCAAATCGCTTCCTGCCTCTCTGACCGTTCGCAAAATCGCCATGTTTGAGTTTGCTTTTGCCGCGTAACAAATTTTCAGACGGCAATCAATGACGCTTTCAGCTTTTTTGAGACGCTCGATATTTTGTTTGATTCTTGATTCGCTGAAAACAAAAAGCGGCGTCGCAAATTCGCGTGCCAAATCAATTGCGGAAACGCCGTTGATATGTAATTGTCTGTATTTGACATCGAGAAAATTTTCGATTGTCCAAGCCGCCCGGGGTTGTTTTAAAAATGGCATTTACTTCTAAAAAATAGATTCGCTCCGCAATTCTTCGATTCTATATTTGGATAAAGAAATTTTTACCGCCGAGACGCAGAGTTTTCGCCGAGTTTCGCCAAGATTCTCTCTGCGTTTCTCCGCGTTATCTTTACGCCTCTGCGGTGAAATCATTACTTTCATTTGAGAGATAATCCGGTTCCGCGCCGGTATTTTTCGTTCAGAGAAATCGGTAATTTCCCCTTAAAATCAATTTCGCCGACTAGCGCACGCGCCGTTGCTCGCTGCAAACTCGGCATATCGCCATAGGCGACGACGTAAGTTTTCATTTCGGGGAAATTGCTGAGCAAGTAAGGATTGCCGAAACTGATGCTGACAATTTTTTTATCGCTGCTCAAGAATTCGCGCAAAACTTTCGCGCCTGCTTCAGGAATACCGACGCTGTTTTTGGCTCCCGAACGCACGCGCCCGAAAAGCCCTGCTAAAATGACATCTGCTTCAGAGGCTTTTTTTCTGGCTTCGTTCATCTCGGTTTCGGTCGAGCGTTCATCAAGAATTATCGCTTCAACATTAATCCCTGCCAGCCTCAGTGTACGCTGAAAAGTGTTGGCGACGAAATTGCGATCTTCGCCGTTGGTCACTCCGAAAAGAAAAACTTTCCTGTCTTTTTTGAGCGGCAAAACACTTTCTTCGCTTTTTACTAAAGTTATCGCGTTGTCAGCAATTTCGTTTGACAGAAGGCGCGTTTCATCGGCAGAAACGGTTTTATCAATTTGTTCGAGGGGCGTGATTTTTTGTTCGTCCAAACCCAAGTGGTGTTTCCACGCGAGGACTTTACGAACCGAATGGTTGAGGCGCTGTTCGGAAATTCGACCGTTGCCGACAGCTTCTTTTAATCCTCTAATGGCGACATCGGCGCTCGCCGGTTTGAGCAGAACGTCCGCGCCCGCCAAGATTGCGCGAACCGCCGCTTCGTCCTGATTAAAATACAGTGTGAGCCCGCTCATATCCATCGCATCTGTCACGATTAAGCCGTCAAAATTCAAATCTTTTTGCAGCATTTGCGTCACGACGTTTGGCGAAAGCGTCGCTGGCAGGGTCGTGTTTTCATTGATGACTTCCGATTCGGTATAACTTGCTTTGATGGATTTTTTGAGCGGTTCAACTTTTGTGGCGTCAATTTGCGGCAGACTGATATGCGAAATCATCACCGAGCCGATGCCGCCATCAATGACCGACTTAAAAGGAGCGAGTTCGATTTGATCAAGACGTGAACGCGGTAAATTGATAATCGGCAAACCGCGATGAGAATCAACCGCCGTGTCGCCGTGTCCGGGGAAATGCTTCGCTGTTGCTAAGACATTTCCGCTTTGCAGTCCTTGTGTAAATGCGACGGCAAAGCGTGAAACGTCCAACGGATTTTCGCCATATGAACGAACGTTGATCACCGGGTTATCGGCGTTGTTGTTGACATCAACCGTCGGTGCAAACGCCCACTGCACGCCTAACGCTCGCGCTTCACGGGCGGCAATGACACCTTCACGACGGGCAAATTCAGGGTTGCCGGTCGCCGCAATCGCCATATTCCAGGGAAAATTTGTCGTGTCGGTAAAGCGCATCGCCACACCCGTCTCAAAATCCGAGGAAATAAGCAGAGGCATTCGAGCTAACTCCTGCATCCGGTTCATCAAGTGAACCGTTTCGTAAACGCCGCCGACAAAAACGATAATGCCACCGACTTTGTTATCGACGACCTGGCGTTTAAGTTCAAGAAATTCAGGGCTTGATTGATTTAAGAATCTAGCGTTGATGCCAACGTGGACAAGTTGACCGATTTTCTCGTCCACAGACATCTTTTTCAATTGCTTTTCAGCCCATTTCTGCGCCTTTTCCGAAGGGCGAAATTTTATGTTTTGTGCAAAAAGAGAAGAAGAAACACATAAACTCAGAAGACAAAATAAAGTTAGAAGGATGGTTAATTTTTTCATTGATTTACTGCTTACTGCTATAAGACTTATGAACGTGTAATGACAGAATACATAAAAAATTCTGATAAAAAAAGTCAGTGAATAGTTGCCGGGAAGTTTTTGTTTTCCATCAAATATTATTTGAGCTGGACGATTTAATTATCCTGAGATTCTTGGGCAGTGAAAAATAGACTCGCCAGCCACGCGATTAAAAACGTCGTCAAACTGCCGATTAAAACATACCAAGTCCACGCCAGTGGAGTAAAAAATTTGATGTAAATCATCAGTAAAATGCTCGCCAGCATTCCGGTTAAAGCCGCCGATTCGTTCGCTCTTTTAATAAAAGCTCCGACGAGAAACACGCCCAACACCGGACCGTTAAAAAGCGACGCAATAGAAAGCGCCTGGTCGAGCGCGGAGCGTTGTTGATTCATCACGAAGAGCGCGACGAGGATTTGCACGATCCCGATAATCAAGGTCAGCAAACCCGAAATTTTTAGAAGATGGCGGTCGGATTTGTCTCTGGCAAACGGTTTGTATAAATCGTTGACGAAAGTCGCCGCAATCGAGTTCAAGGACGAAGAAAGCGCCGCCGCGAAAATCGCCGCAATGACCAAACCCGATAAACCCGACGGCATAAATTTTGTAATAAAATCGGGAAACACCTTGTCACCGCCCGCAAACGGAAACGTCGCCGGAACGCCAGAATTTAAAACGCCCGCATTTGTATATTCAACCGCGTTATAAGGCGCGTAAAACGCAAACAATAAAACGCCGATGAAAAGAAATCCGATAAATTGTCCGAGCACAACTCCGCCGCTCGACAGCAAAGCCAACGACGCGCTCGAAGGTTTGTTCGTGCAAAGATAACGCTGGACGAGATATTGGTCGGTGCCGTGTGTCGACATTGTTAAAAAACAACCGCCGATGAGTCCCGCCCAGAATGTGTAAGTCTTGGTAAAATCAATCGGCAAATTAAAAGTGTATTTGTAATCGGTAAAAGGCAAAGCCAGGTAATGTTCGGTTGAACGAAAACCAAAATCGAACAAATCGAATTTTTCGAATTGCCGACCAATTTCCAAAACATTCGGCATTCCGCCGTCAATCTGACCGAGCAGGACGACTGCCGCTGCGAATGCGCCACCGATATAAATCGCTAATTGAACAACTTCCACCCAAATTACCGCTTCCATTCCGCCGTAGTATGTGAAAATAATCATCACTACTCCGAGCAGAATAATCGCAAAAATCGTAATCGTCGTCGTGTCGGCAGCGGGTTGAAACGCGACGTAAACAGCGGCTAAAACAATCGCGGTTAAAAGCAGGCGAATTCCGTCGGCAATGTTCCGCATCACGACAAACAGGGCGGACGCAAGCATTTTTACCTTCGAGCCAAAGCGCGTCCCAAGCAGTTGATAAACCGTCTGCAATTCGCCGCGAAAATACATCGGGATAAAAAGCAGGGAGATCACAACGCGACCGAACATATAACCGAAGACCAGTTGCAGAAACTGAAAATTTCCGCCTTTTGCAAACGCGATTCCGGGAACGGAAATAAAAGTAATCGTCGAAGTTTCCGTCGCGACAATCGAAGCGGCAATCGCCCACCACGGAACATTTCGGTCGCCGACAAAATAATCTTCGGTCGTTTCCTGCTTCGACGAAAACCACACGCCGAATAAAGTTACGCCGATTAAGTAGCCGAAAATAATGATTAAATCTAATGTTTGCATTTTATTTTACTGATTCGACGGCTTTCTCGATGACAAAATTATTTTCAGACAAAATGTTTTGAGCCGTTTCAAAACTTACATTAGCCTTTTGCATCACGATTGCCACACGCAAATCACCGCCGGCTTTTGTTATTAAATTTTCCGCTGCCGTTTCATCAAGCAAAGTTTCCGCCATCAAAATTCGCACAGCGCGTTCTTTTAATTTTTCATTCGATGATTTAACATTCGTCATCCGATTGCCTTTGACAAAGCCGAGCCGAATCATTGCGGTGGTGGAAATCATATTCAAAACCATTTTTTGCGCCGTCCCCGCTTTCATCCTTGAAGAACCAGCAATTGCTTCCGCGCCGACAACGGCAACAATGGCAATCTCTGCCGTTTTTGTAATTAATGAATTGGGAACGCAACTTACGCAAGCCGTAAAACAACCCAAACTTTTCGCATATTCGACCGCGCCGATTGTATAAGGCGTCCTGCCCGAAGCGGCGATGCCGACGACCGCGTCTTTTTCCGTCAAATCACGATTCTGCAAATCAATCTTTCCGGCTTCCTTATTATCTTCCGAGCTTTCCGTCGCTTTGTAGAGCGCATCGTAACCGCCTGCGATAACGCCTTGCACCAAATCATAAGAAACGCCGAAAGTCGGCGGAATCTCTGAAGCGTCTAAAACGCCGAGCCGCCCCGATGTTCCCGTGCCGACATAAAAGAGTCGCCCGCCGCTTTTCAATCTTTCGACTATTCTATCAACGCTCGCGGCAATTTCCGGCAAAACTTTCTCGACCGCGACGGCAACGAGTTTGTCTTCATCATTGATCAATTTGACAACTTCCAAAGTCGGCAACTGGTCAATATTTGCGGTGCGCGGGTTTTCCTGTTCGGTGATGGGCAGCATTTTGAATTAAGAATGCCTTTGAACGGGCATTACAGTCAAGAGAAATAAAAACTTTTCATAAAAACTCTTTTTTCACAAATGTTATATTTTTTTGTGGTTGCTGCATATACTTTTCTCTAGGTGTTTTTGCAAACTAAAGTTTTTGACTTAACTTGACAGCAGAGGCTTATTTTTCGTAGCATTGCAATTCGCCGTCAAAACGAAAACGGCGCGTTTTTTGACTGCAAAGTTGAGCGCAATATTCCGAGAAGGTTTGCGACAAAAAAGTTTAAGGGCATGTACGTCAATTGGTAGACAGCCTCCCTTACAAGGAGGAAGTTAGGGGTTCGAGTCCCTTCGTGCCCACCAAATTTGAAAATCAAACAGTTCAGTATTTAAGATTTAATTCTTGAATCTTTCGTGCGGAGTCGTAGTTCAGTTGGTTAGAACGCCAGCCTGTCACGTTGGAGGTCGCGGGTTCGAGTCCCGTCGGCTCCGCCATTAATCCCTTTTTTATCAGTATTTTCTGAGTCGTCTTTTGGACGGCTCTTTTCTTTTTATATCGCTTGTACCCCAAAACGTACCTTCCAGCTCCTCGGTCAGCGTGCTAGCAATCAATCCTGTAATCTTATTCATAAAGTTTGGAGAGAGGTGTTTGTACCTTCAGTTCCTCGCTTCGGTGTCTTGTCATCTTGTAGATAATCGTGCAATCGCTGGAGTAATTAACCAGCCGATTTCATCTTTTCGCTTCACAGCCTACATATATCGTTATCTGCCCGTTCATCAGCCGAGTTTCTTCAACTACACGGATATTGTCGCACCAGCATCTACAAACCCACCAGTATGATCTGACCATTCGATCTGATTTGCGGATTACTTTGAGGTCGCCAAATTTCTGATTAATGAGAGGTCTTTCAGTCAAGCTGTTTATTTATCTTTAGATAATCTATTAACTACTGGTGCTAGTTGAAAAGTCACTGTTAATTTCCTAACTTATGGGTGACTAAACCTGTAAAAAAAGGAGCAGAAACCGTGACAACCGTAGAATTTATCACAGAATTGTTT
>MWVT01000313.1_pt1 | contig 10637 bp, 12 predicted proteins | sample 1047201 | NCBI WGS metagenome assembly MWVT01 (sample SAMN06349988, study PRJNA376086) | soil metagenome | isolation source: TG5-1 sample Antarctic (ecotone) soil | place: Antarctica | collected 2015-01-13 | reverse complement strand
CAACAATTCCCGAAAACGCCGGATTTGAATTGAATCCGTCGCGCAAATAAACCGCTCCGTCAAATTTCTGCTCCGCGTCATCGCCGATTGACCGCAGATATTCGATAAGCTCTTTGGCGAGTTGTCCGATACTTTCCGCATCCTCAGGTTTTGCCGGACGAATAATGAATTCCATTTCAAGAATGACTCGTAAATTTATCTTGATACAAACATTTTATCTTCAAGGCTTTTCAAAGTTTTTGTAACCAATGGTGTTTTGAATCGCAAATTGCGAGCGCGTCTTCAAACCACTTTTTGCTTTCGGCATCAAGACGTTTCACAACCGATTCAAAATCTTGTTCGTCTTTCGCTCGCGGATTTTTTGATTTGTAAAGCAGGACGATTTCCGGACGCAAAAACTTGATGCCCGAATTTGTTGTCAAATATATTTCGGTTAATGATTTCGTAATTCTTTCGTTCCTGCGATAAATCCATTCGTCAGCGTTGCTTTCATTTAACAAAACTTCAAAATTTTGCGGCTCGCTTGTTTCGTGAAAACAATGAATCGCGTGAACAGGTAATTCTAAAAATTCGTTTTGATTCCAAGTTGATAGCACTGCATTTTCCGCCTTTTGCAAAAGCCAACCGTTCAGATAGTTTTGCAAAGCGATTTGGTCTCGGCGAAAAATTGCAATCTCAATATCATCGTGAGGACGAGTAATATTTCCAAGATACAAATCAATTGCCCAACCGCCTGCGATAAACCAATTCGATTGAAAGTTTCGCATTAGAGCGGCAATTTTTAGCGGCAGGCTGAACATTCTTTCAATAATCTATTTTAATACAAACATTTTTCTCTTCAGTGAAAACCTGAGAGCTCGAAACCGCCTTCGCGTCCAACGCCCAATTACTCTACTTCGCCGAACGGCGTTAGGATATTCAACGAAAAACTATGGATTTAAAGGCAAATCTTTTTCTGCCATAATTCTTAAAAACTCAACCGGCTCGACAACTTTCAGCCGTCTGAATTTTTGTCGAAACGCTTTGCTTTCCGCATCAAAATCCGTCATTAAATCAAGTAAATCATTATCACGGCTGACGATGTATTGTGCTTCGGCTGCAACAGCAAGATTGATATATTTTTCGTCCTTCGGGTCGCGTGAGTATTGAAAATGTTTCGGAATTTTGTTCGTTAAATTTGCTTTACTCAAAACGCGATTGAGAAATGTCTGAACAGTTTCGTCGGTTATTTGCGGATTTTTGGTTCTGATATACGGACGGCTGAGAACATTTTTTACTTCGGCAAGCGTTTCGTTGCTGACAAAAAGCGTAAAAGCGTTTTCTTCCATCAGCTCAAACAATTTGAAAGTAATGCTCTTTTCACTCATCACGGCTTGCAGGAAAATCATACAATCGAAAACTACACGCGACTTTTCCATAGTCATTTCGAGTTCTGCTTTTCCTGCCAGACTTCTTCGCGGGCTTCCTCGAACATTTGTATAATTTCGTCCTCGCTCATTCCGCTTTCCGTAAAGCCTTTGTGAACCGGCGCGAGAATTTCCCGAAAAGTTTTTTCCGACGCTTTTTCAGATTGTTCGCGTCTGTCTGACGCTTCTTTAATCAGAATTTTGACGTAATCTTCAACTTTCACGCCGTCGTTCGACGCTTGAGCTTTAATTTTTGTTTCGACTTCTGATGGTAAATCAATGGTGATTGTCATAACTTTTTACCTCAAACGAATTATAGCAAAATCAGTAATTCGATAAACTTTCAGATTTGGGAACTTTGGAGGAATTGATAATGTTTTCTTCGTTCAATTTTAAATTACATCTGTATTATTCACATTTTCACTCGGCAAATGAAGATGCTTTAATAAATTAAAATTCTTTCGCCACTCAAATACTCCAGCTATTGCCTTGAATCCAGCAGACTCGTCTTGAAGAATAAAGTTCCAGACTCTTTGTTGTTTCGTTCTATCACATTTGAAAATAACTTCAATTTGTTGCTCGTTCCAATCCATCGCGCCTGCAAGATATTCGCAAGCGGTAAGTGACAGCAAAATGTTTTCATTTCCTTGAGGGTCGCCAACAACTAAATCAAAAGTTGAATGCGAAAAAGAATAATTCCACCAACGCGCACTTTTATCACGCATTTTAGATAACGCCTTATTTGCGGCTGTAACATAAGCCTCTTTCTCACGGTCAATTTGTTCGTAACTTCTCACAGAAATTGTAAATTTTCAATAATTTATCTTAATGCAAACATTTTTTTCTTCGGTGAAGAAACGCAACGCTTCAAAACCGCCTTCGCGTCCAACGCCCGATTGCTTCATTCCGCCGAACGGCGTTCGCAAATCGCGCAGCAGCCACGAATTTACCCAGATGATTCCCGATTCCAAAATTTCGGCGACGCGGTGCGCCCGCGAGAGATTTTCCGTCCAGACGGTTGCCGACAAACCGTATTCGACGCTGTTGGCGTATTTCAAAACTTCTTCTTCCGTGTCAAAAGGCGTGATTGTAACGACCGGACCGAAGATTTCTTCTTGATTCGTGCGGCAATCGTGCGCGAGATTTTCGATTACCGTCGGTTCGATAAAATAACCGCCCTGACATCTGCCTTCGAGTTTTACCTGCTTGCCGCCACACAGAATTTTGCCGTTTTCTTTTTGCGCCAAATCAATATAGGAAAGGATTTTTTCTAAATGCGGACGCGAAACAACCGCGCCGACGATTGATTCTTTGATCAATGGGTCGGCGATTTTTAATTGTTTGACGCGCTCGACAAAATCAGCTTTAAATTTTTCGTAAAGCGGACGTTCAATGAAAACTCGTGAGCCGCACAAACAAATTTGACCTTGATTTGAAAACGAAGAAAGCACGGTTGTTTTGAGCATTTCTTCATAATTGCAGTCGGCAAAAATAATGTTCGGATTTTTTCCGCCTAATTCTAAAGATAATTTCTTAAACATCGGCGCGGCGATGCTTGCGATTCCGGCGCCGGTTTTCGTGCCGCCCGTAAACGAAATCGCTTTCACGTCCCGGTGCGCGACAATTGCTGAACCGGCTTTTGCGCCAAGTCCGTGAACGATATTTAAAACTCCTTTGGGCAATTCGGCTTCGATGCAAAGTTTCGACAAAAGATAAGCCGTCATCGGCGTAATTTCCGAAGGTTTCGCCACAACGCAGCAACCGGCGGCGAGAGCGGGAGCGATTTTCCAAGTGAAAAGATAAAGCGGGAGATTCCAAGGCGAGATACAGCCGACCACGCCGAGCGGTTGGCGCAAAGTATAATTTATCGCTTGCCCGACGGTTTCGTGCGCTTCGGTTGCCGTGTGCATCGCAGCGGTCGCGTAAAATTTGAAATTTGAAACGGCGCGTGGAATATCCACGCTGCGCGCCAAAGTTTTCGGCTTGCCGTTGTCAACACTTTCGGCTTCCGCCAAAGAATCCAAATCGCGTTCAATCAGCGAAACAATCCGCATTAAACAATCGTGTCTTTGTTCCGCGCTCATTTTTGACCAAGCGGGAAAAGCCTTTTGTGCCGCTTCGACTGCCGATTCAACATCTTTTTCATCCGAATCAGGAATCAGAGAATAAACTTCGCCCGTCGCCGGATTAAAATTATCCAGATAATTTTCTGAAACAGGTTTGACCAATTCGCCGTTAATATAGTTTTCTATTTTGAGCATTGTTTTACGGCTTATCTTACAATCTTTTGGGCGTGAATAAAAACTCCGGCACTGCACTTTGATTAACAAACCGCGAGTTGATAGTTTATAATTTAGAGACTCGTATAAATAGCAATAAAAAGATGAAAAAAATTATAGTTTTAAGTTTTTCAGCGTTAGTTTCAATCGGCTGCAATAGTGCGGCGCAGCTATCGCAACCGACGGCAAACACAAATGCGGCGGTTCAAGTATCAAATCAAACATTGAACAAATCGGCGATTGTTTCGAGCCATTCTTCCGACACGGAAATGATCCGCCCGCCGCAATCGAATAAATCTTCTCAGGGCGAATCTTCGCCGATGGCAAAACCGATTGACGTATCGGAAATGACTGCCGACATCGAAAAAGCCGAAAAAGAATATAAAAATAATCCGAAAGCTAAGGATGAATTGGCAAAGGCATATTTCATGCGGGCAACTGCTTTGACGGGCGCAGCACAATATCGCGCCGCGCTTGGCGATTATCGAAAAGGTTTGAAACTCAATCCGAATGACGAAGACGCAAAAAAAATGCACGACCAAATCATCAGCATTTTTAAATCAATCGGGCGCGAGCCGCCGAAGGAAGGTGAAGAGCCGAAGCCATTAGAAAGTGAGAAAGTGGAAAAGTGAAAAGGTAAAAAAGCGAGAAAGCGAATCGTGAAAGCGGATTGACGGAAGTTTCAACGAACCGCCTTTTCATACCAGTCCTTCCAAAACCTCTTTCTTCTAGAAGTCAGCACAAAGAATAAAGGATGAGTCAGAAGAAGCGTTTTCCAAAGGCTCATTTTGTCGAACCGGCGGGCGGAAGTTATCACTCGCGGTTCTTTAACGAAAAATAAATAACCGTCTTTTTGTTTGGCGTATTTTGTCAATCGCCGATAAAACTGCACGTCTTCGCTCATAAAAATTGTTTCATCATAACCGCCGATTGTCTGGAAAACCGACTTGCGACAAAACTGGGTTGCGCCTTGTTTCCAATTAAAAACAGTTTGCCAAAGCTCGCCGCCGCGTAAATAATACTTCATCCATTTACGCTTAAACGGTTCATAATCAACCGCGACCGCACCGCCGAAACATTTATTATCTTTCATCTTGTCGGCGATTTTTTGGAAAAGTTCAACCGGAACGAGCGTGTCCGCGTCAATGAAAATCAAAACATCTCCACTCGCGTTTTTCGCGCCTGTATTTCTGACTCGCGCGATATTGCGTTCGGTTTCGGTGAAAACTTTTGCTCCGAAATCTTTGGCAATTTGCGCGGTTTTATCCGTGCTTTTATTATCAACAACGATTACCTCCGTATCACAATCAACGTTAATCAAAGCCACGCTGATTTTTTCGAGCGTCGCGGGCAAATATTTTTCTTCATTGTAAGCAGGAATGACGATTGAAATTTTCATCGGCTTTTTGCGACTAGACAAAGACACACGGCAAAAACTAAACTAAAAACTTTATAAAATCAAACAAATTTTAATTAGATGGAGATTAAATAAAATTTTATGGCACAATCGGCAAACGATATAAGAAAAGGAATGGTTATTTTATTTGAAGGAACGCCGTGCAAGGTGATGGAATTTCGCCACCATACGCCCGGCAATCTTCGCGCAATGGTGCAAACGCGCCTCAGAAATCTGCTGACGGGCAGCTCATTCGAGCATCGTTTCCGCTCGAACGATACGCTCGACCGAGTTGTTCTCGAACAGCACGATATGGAATATCTCTATTCGGACGGCTCGCACCATCATTTTATGAACACGGAAAACTACGAGCAAATCTCCTTGACCGAAGATGAACTTGGTGACGCGGTGCAGTGGTTGATGCCGGGTTTGAAAATTCAAGTCGAGTTTTATAATGGAACGCCGATCGGCGTGCAGCTTCCGGCTTCGATGGAATTGACGATTACCGATACCGAACCCGTAATGAAAGGCGCAACCGCTTCCAATTCCAACAAGCCGGCGACGCTGGAAAACGGCGTAACGCTTTATGTCCCGCCGTTTATGACCGTCGGCGAACGCATCCGCGTTAATCCGAGCGAGTCGAAATATATGGAAAGAGTTAAATAAAGTGAAAAGTGAAAAGTGAAAAGTGAATAGTTAATTTTTAACTCTAACTTTTCACTTTTCACTTTTCACTTTTCGCTTCTTAATGTTCCTTTTATATAGTTTTCTTCTAACCGTTGGTTTTCTCGTTCTGCTTCCGCGTTTTTTGTTTCAAAAAAAATACGCGGCGGGTTTTCGACAACGATTCGGAAATCTGCCGGCTTTTGACGCGGAAGGGAAATCCGTTTGTTGGCTGCACTGCGTTTCCGTTGGCGAAACAAACGCCGCTCGCCCGTTAGTGAGAGAACTTAAAAAAAACTTTCCTGAATACAAATTAGTCATTTCAACCACGACGCTCACCGGTCAAAATCTCGCCCGTGAGATTTACACTGAAGATGCGGAACTCATTTTTTATTTTCCGTTTGATTGGAAATTTTCGGTGCGCCGCGCTCTACGGAGAATCAATCCTGCCATTGTTCTGCTAATGGAAACGGAAATCTGGTTTAATTTTGTGCGCGAAGCCGGAAAATTCGGCGCGAAAGTCGTTGTCGTCAACGGACGTTTGTCGGAAAAATCGGCAAGCCGTTACGCCTTGATTCCGAAAACGATGCAGCGCGTTCTGCATTATTTTGATTTAGTGTTAATGCAAAATCAAAAAGACGCAAATCGTTTAATCAATCTCGGTATCCGCAGCCCGAAGGTGAAAGTTACGGGAAACATCAAGTTCGACCAAGCAACCAATGACGCGGAAAGCGATTTGACCAAGGAATTTCGCCAGCGTTTCGCGGTTTCAAAAGACGCGCCGCTCATCGTCGCGGCAAGCACGCACGCGCCGGAAGAATCATTTGTTTTGGACGCTTTCAATTTGGTTTATAAAAACGCGGCGCCTGAAAAGCTGCCGCGCCTTCTGATTGCGCCGCGCCATCCCGAACGGTTTGCGGAAGTCGCTCAAATTATAAAATCAACCGGTTTCAATTGGACGCGGCGCGGCGAAGAACCTTCATCACGCGATAAAGTCGCCGAAATAATTCTGCTTGACAGCATCGGCGAGTTGCGGGCGATTTACCCGCTGGCGGAAATCGTCTTTGTCGGCGGCAGCCTTATTCCGCACGGCGGACAAAACATTTTAGAACCGGCGGCGGCGCGGAAAGCAATCGTCAGCGGATTTTACACGATGAATTTTGAAGCCATCGTCAAAGAATTTTTATCTCAAAACGCTTTGATTCAATTACCGAAACTAGCCGAAAAAGATGTTTCCGCCAAACTCGCCGAAACATTTGCCGAACTTATTAACCATTCGGAACGGCGCGATAAATTAGCGGCAAATGCTTTTCAAGTATTGCAGACGAATCGCGGCGCGACTGACAAAACCGTCGAACATCTCAAAATTTTAATGCAACCGAAATGATTTTCCTCTATTACTTTTTCGCCGCCGTTCTCGTTTTTCTCGGCTACAAATCTTTGCGTGGCGGAATTGAATATCTAAAATTCTTTGAAACCGAACTTGCCAAGCCCGAATCAAAATTTACACCGTTTTGCTCGATAATCGTGCCGTGTCGCGGACTTGACCAAGATTTGCACGAAAATTTATCGGCGCTGTTCCAGCAAAATTTTCCTGATTATGAGATTTTGTTTGTGATTGATGATAAAGCAGACGAAGCAGTAAAAGTTATCGAAGAAGTTTCCCGCAAAGGCGCAAAAACCGCAAAGTTGGTGGTTGCGGGCAAAGCAACCCGTTCGAGCCAGAAAGTTCATAATCTTCGCCAAGCCATTTTGAAAGTTTCAGAAAAGAGCGAAATTTTCGTTTTTGTAGATTCTGACGCAAGACCAAGCAAAAACTGGCTCAGAAATTTAGTCCCCCCTCTGCAAGATGAAACAATCGGTTTCGCCCCTGGTTATCGCTTTTTTGTCTCGAACAAAAATAATTTCGCTTCCCGTTTGCGCTCGGTTTGGAACGCTTCGATTGCTTCGGCTTTGGGCGCAAATGTGAAAAGAAATTTCTGTTGGGGCGGCTCGACGGCGATTCGGCGTGATGTGTTTGAGCGATTAAATTTGCGCGAAAAATGGCGAGGAACTTTGTCGGATGATTTTACTGTAACAAGGGCGATGAGCGAAGCGAATTTGCCGATTCATTTTGTGCCGCAGTGTTTGACGGCGAACGTTGAAGATTGCAATGGGCGCGAACTTTTAGAATTTACGACCAGACAAATGAAAATTACGCGCATTTACGCGCCACACCTTTGGAAAGCATCTTTAATCGGTTCATTTCTTTTCACTGCAGTCTTTTGGTCGGGCATTGTGCTTCTGTTCTTCGTTTCAAATTTTCATTTTTGGCTGACGTTAACATTTTTACTCGTGATTTTTGCGTTCGGGTTTGTGAAGGCGTGGCTGCGGTTGAAAGCGGTCAAGTTAGCTTTAAACAATTACGAAAAAGAATTAAATCATCAACTTTTATCACACTTAACGCTTTGGACAATTTCACCACTTCTTTATTTTTACAACTGCCTCTGCGCTCTGTTTTCACGAAAAATTGTTTGGCGCGGCATCGAATATAATTTGAAATCGGCAACCGAAACCGAAATTTTATCAACTAACAATCGTCAACTTGAATCAATAGAATAGAAAAGTTTGTCGTCAAAGTTTTCTCAAAATATTTTTTCTAATTTTTATTCAAGATTTTGTAATTTAAATTAATCAAATGAGATTTGAAATTTTTGCTTTGTTTAACTCAAAAACAATTCGCTCCTTTTCGTTTTTAGCTTTTTTAGCTTTCCTCTCGGTCGCCGTTTTTTATCAAACGGCATCGGCTCAAACAATCGCGCAAGGTCCGCCGACCGGACAGAAAGGCAAGCCGCCGGTCATCGTCATTCCGGGTTTAATCGGTTCGGAACTTGTCAATAAAGAAACCGATGAAGTTGTTTGGTTTGATTTGCAGCGGTCGAAAACCGACGATTTGCGCCTTCCGATTTCCACAAATCTTGAGAAAAATCGAGACAATCTCGTGCCGCGCGATATTCTGCGAAATATCAAATATTTAAGGTTTTTGCCCGAAACTGAAATTTATCAAAAACTGGCTGCATCGCTGGAAATTCCGGGCGATTATAAGGAAGGAAAATGGGATGCGCCAAGCGAGAACGGCTTTCAAGATACTTATTACGTTTTCCCATACGATTGGCGGCTCGATAATGTTGAAAACGCTCGCTTGCTGGTTCGCCGATTGGCTGAATTAAAAACAAAACTGAAGCGTCCCGATTTGAAATTTAACATCGTCGCCCATTCGATGGGCGGTTTGATTGCGCGGTATGCCGCGATGTATGGCGATACGGATTTGCCCAATGGCACGCGCCGACTTATCCCGACGTGGGCGGGCGCAAAGCACATCAACAAAATTTTTCTCGTCGGAACTCCGAACGAAGGTTCAATTTCGTCGCTCAACGCGTTGGTCAAAGGCTACGCTTTGGGCGGCGGCGGAATAAACATACCGTTTATTCAAAGCCTCTCGAAATACGATATGTTCACGCTTCCCGCCATTTTCCAACTGCTGCCACATAGCGGGACGATTCGCGTTTTTGATGAAAATCTAAAGCCTCTGAAAATTGATATTTATAATCCGGAGACGTGGGAAAAATACGGTTGGGCGGTTTATGACGACCCGAAATTTGTTAAAGAATTCACTGTTCAAGAGCAGGCGCAAGCAAAAACGTATTTTCGCGCGGTTCTGAGTCGCGCCAAGCGTTTTCATCAAGCCTTGGACGCGAACATCAACGCGAAAAGCGCAGTCCCGATTTATCTGCTTGGTTCGGAATGCAAACCGACGCTCGACGGGATGGTGATTTACCGCGACGAGAAGTCTCGTTGGCGGACGCTGTTTGATGCGGATGAATTTAAGCGCAGCAACGGCACAAAAGTTTCCGGCAAAGAGTTAAAAGAATTACTTTTCGTCAAAGGCGACGGCGTGGTTACCCAACGCTCATTTTTGACTTCGACGCTGACGGGCGCAAAACCCAGAAAAGATGGTTTTCAAACGGCTCTGCTCGCACAGCACGTTTCTTTTGCGTGCGGTGTTCACAATGAGCTTTTGAGCAATGCGGAAGTTCAAAATAGATTGTTTATCGATTTAGTCAGTAAATAACAACGACGAAAAGCACGAAAAATAACCGACTTAGTTTATAAATCTCAACCGTTCCATCAAATGCAAAGGCAGTTTGGAACGGTTGATTTTTTGTCGGTGGATAATTAGACTTTGCGCCGCCAACGAAAATCGCGTTTAATAAGAATGCCGAAAATCATTTGAAGCGGGAGAGCCGGAGATGATTAAGAATTTGCTTGAACAAGACGAAAACCAACCGCGCGAAATAAAATCAGAAACAGAAAGAGCGGCGCACGATTCTGCGTTTGAAAAAATCGCCGATTCACATTTTTCTGAAACAGGCGAAACGGAAAATCTATACGAAGTTCCTGAAATAACGATTGACGCGCCGAGCGATTTAGAAACGTCGGACGCGGCAATTGCCGAATCGCCTGCGCGAACTAAAATCGAAGAATCACACGCAGAAAATAGCAATGAAAGCCTTTTTCAAACAGCCGCCGAACCGGAATCAATCGCCGAAACTGCCCGCAAAAGCGGTCTGGCTTACGGGGCGGCGATAACGCTGTTCGGTTCGATAGTTTTTATGCTGATTCTCGGTTGGTTTGCCGATTTGCTTCTTGGAACTCAGCCGTGGGGAATCGTTGGCGGAATTATTTTGGGCGCGGTTATCGGATTTTTCCAATTTTTCAAAATCACCTCGCAAATCTTTAAAAAGTGAAAGAGTGAAAAAGGTGAAAAGGGAAAAAGTTGTTGAACGTCGCCCTTTTCCACTTTTTCACATTTTTCCCTTTTCACCTTTTCACCTTTTGCCTTTTCTTCCGTTC
>MWVT01000311.1_pt1 | contig 10699 bp, 5 predicted proteins | sample 1047201 | NCBI WGS metagenome assembly MWVT01 (sample SAMN06349988, study PRJNA376086) | soil metagenome | isolation source: TG5-1 sample Antarctic (ecotone) soil | place: Antarctica | collected 2015-01-13 | reverse complement strand
GTATTACAACGGTTCAACCTTTCGCCAATTGTATTAGGTCCCAAAGAAGGGCTGGCACTAATAAATGGAACACAGTTTATTCTGGCATTTGCAATAAAAGCAGTTCAGCGGCTGCATAATTGTTTAGAGGCAGCAGATATTATTGGAGCTATGAGCCTGGAGGCACTCACTGGAACAAAAGCTCCTTTTGATGAACGCCTGCACGAATTGCGTCCTTATAAAGGAAATAAATTAGTAGCACAACGATTAAGAAGATTATTAAACAATTCGGAAATTATGCAAAGCCATTTAGATTGTGGCCGGGTGCAGGATCCGTATTCTTTACGGTGCATGCCGCAGGTGCATGGCGCATCCCGTAACGCATGGCTTCACTTAAAAGAATTGACTGAAATTGAACTAAATGCTGTTACAGATAATCCCATTGTATTTGGTGAAGATGATACCATCAGCGGTGGTAATTTCCACGGTCAGCCATTAGCGTTACCATTGGATTATGCTTGTTTTGCAGCGTCTGAAATAGGCAATATCTCTGACCGGAGATGTTATTTATTGCTGGAAGGAAAATGGGGATTGCCAATGTTATTAATGAAGGATGTTGGATTGAACAGCGGCTTTATGATACCACAATACACAACAGCAGCATTGGTTACGGAAAATAAAACCCTTTGTTTTCCGGCAAGTGCGGATAGTATTCCAACTTCATTAGGACAGGAAGACCATGTAAGTATGGGTAGCATCAGTTGCAGAAAGTTGAATGTAATTTTGGATAATTTGGAATACATACTTGCCATAGAATTATTAAGCGCCAGCCAGGCCATAGAATTTCGTCGTCCGCACAAAAGCAGTGAAGTGCTGGAGTTTGCGCATGACTATGTACGTGAGTTCGTTGGTTTTGCCGAAGAAGACCGCATTTTTGCTGATGATATAAATAAAATAACGGGCATTATTTCAAATTTTTCTTTTGTAAAAAAAGTTAATGAGTTTGCAAATTCGAAAGCGTTGGAATTGAACAAAGAATTTGAAATGTTTACTTTATAATTAGTATGATGAAGCCAGCTTTTTTTCCTTGATGAAGCTTTTCTGCTAAGTTTACCCCGGACTTGATCCGGGCTCCGTTCAACGATTTGTTGGCTTGAACAGCTTCCCGCGTGGCAGAACGAAAGCCAGTCTAAGAAACGTTGCACAATAGAATTATTAGCCGAACAAGAGTGCGACGAACGAATGATAAATAGAATTACTAAACCTGACATCAAAAAAATAATCATGTCTGTTACTTCAAACATCCGCTACGACCCGGTAAAATACAAAACGCCTACAGGTACACAACTGAATTGCAAAGGTTGGGTGCAGGAAGCTGCTTTACGCATGTTGTTGAATAATTTAGATCCCGAAGTAGCCGAACGGCCTGATGACCTGATTGTATATGGTGGCCGCGGAAAAGCTGCCCGAAATTTTGAGGCGCTGGATAATATTATTGCTGCATTAAAAATATTAGAAAACGATGAAAGCCTTTTAATACAAAGTGGCAAGCCTGTAGGCATTTTAAAAACTCATAAAGATGCACCACGGGTACTTATTTCTAATTCGCAACTGGTACCTAATTGGGCTAACTGGCAACATTTTGACGAACTTGAAAAGAAAGGGCTGATGATGTACGGGCAAATGACAGCAGGCAGTTGGATATACATTGGTTCTCAGGGAATAGTGCAGGGGACGTATGAAACATACGCAGCCATTGCCAATAAACATTTTGGGGGTTCTTTAAAAAGCACCTTGAATGTAACAGCAGGACTTGGAGGAATGGGCGGCGCCCAACCTCTATCTATTACAATGAACGGTGGCGTGGCCTTGATTGCGGAAGTAGAGAGGTGGCGCATTGAAAAAAGATTAGAAACTAAATATTGCGATGTGTTGATTGAGGATATTGACGAAGCAATTGACAGGGCAGTGAATGCAAAACAAAAAGGCGAAGCGTTATCAATTGGCGTTGTATGCAATGCCGTGCATTTATTGGAAAGATTAGTGGAACGAAATGTCATTCCTGATACATTAACCGATCAAACATCGGCGCATGATCCATTAATTGGCTATTGGCCACACGAGATCAGTTATGAACAAGCAAAAATATTACGCGAAGAGAATCCAGACCAATATTTAGATTTCGCTTATAAATCAATGTATCGCCATGTAGCATTAATGTTGGAATTACAAAAGAAAGGGTCCGTAACATTTGATTATGGCAATAACATTCGGGCCCGTGCAAAAGAAAAAGGCCTGGAAAACGCATTTGATTTTCCGGGATTTGTGCCGGCATACATTCGCCCGCTTTTTTGCGAAGGCAAAGGTCCTTTTCGTTGGGCTGCATTAAGCGGCGATCCGTCAGATATTGCAATGACTGATTCTGTTATTGCCGAACTATTTCCTCACAACGCCTCATTGCAACGTTGGTTGAAACTGGCGAAAGAAAAGATTTCTTTCCAGGGATTGCCGGCACGTATTTGTTGGTTAGGGCAAGGAGAAAGGGAAAAAGCGGGATTGGCATTTAATGAACTTGTTAAAACCGGAAAAGTAAAAGCCCCGATCGTAATTGGCCGCGATCATTTGGATACCGGTTCTGTTGCATCGCCAAACAGGGAAACAGAAGCAATGATGGATGGCAGTGACGCCGTTGCAGATTGGCCAATATTAAATGCATTGGTAAATACCGCAGGTGGAGCGAGTTGGGTTAGCCTGCATCATGGTGGTGGCGTAGGAATGGGTTACAGCATTCATGCCGGAATGGTGATTGTAGCTGATGGTACAGACGATGTTGCTTCAAGGTTAAGTCGTGTGTTGCGTAACGATCCGGGAATAGGAGTGATACGACATGCCGATGCCGGGTATGAAATTGCAAAAGAAACGGCAGAAGAATTTGATTTGAACCTTGAGAGTAGATTGAAGGGCTGAAAAGTTCACATGTTTACGAGTTCACAAGTTAGGGTTGTTACAGTTTACAACTATTTACTCTTTTGATGTTAAAATTTTCGGTTCTAAATTTCAGACTTGTGAACCCGTGAACTTTCACACTTAAACTTTCAAACTTGCGAACTGCAAACTTTGAACTGACAACTGACAGTCACTGGTCTAATTTTTGGGGCAATAGTGTTCCAACAGAATTTGACTTATGAGTAGACTTTTAGTGATTTCCAATAGGTTGCCATTTTCTATTGCAAGGTTAGGTGATGAAATAACTGTGCGCCAGAGTTCGGGAGGGCTTGTGTCTGCTATCAAAAGTTATTTTGAATCTGAAGAGAATGAATCAGAAAAATATACTGACAAAATATGGATTGGAAGTGTAGATGCACCCCAGGAAGATTGGCAAATGGCGGAAGAACAAAATACAGTTCAGAGTGATTTTGGAATTGTACCCATTTTTCTTGATAAAAATATTTATGATAGCTATTACAATGGCTTTGCAAATTCTACTCTCTGGCCCTTGTTTCATTATTTTCCTTCGCTGGTAGAATACATGGATGAGTATTACCAATCTTATAAAATAGCGAACGAATTATTCGCTGAAAAAATTATTGAAACCTACCAACCCGGCGATGTAATCTGGATACATGATTATCAATTGATGTTGGTTCCGCAAATTGTACGCGAAGCTTTACCGAATGCCACTATCGGCTTCTTTTTGCATATTCCGTTTCCTTCTTACGAATTGATACGGATAATGCCGACAGCATGGAAAAAAGAGATATTGCGTGGCGTTTTAGGTGCTGACCTGATTGGTTTTCATACGCATGATTATGTCCAGCATTTTATTCAGTCTGCTAAAATGATTCTGCAGGTAGAAAATTCATTTAACACCATTCAATATGATAACCGGATTATTAAAGCGGATCTGTTCCCAATTGGAATAGACTATAAAAAATTCCGCAATGCAATTACAGATGATGTTGTTATGAAAATATCTTCCAGCCTGGAAAAAAAATTCCATGACCAAAAAATAATTTTTTCCGTTGACCGCTTAGATTATACAAAAGGATTGATCTACCGCCTAAAAGGTTTTGAAGAATTTTTAGACCGCTATCCTGAATGGAAAGAGCAGGTAGTTTTTATTTTAAATGTTGTTCCTTCCCGTGATGTAATTCAAACTTATGCCCAGCGGCGAAGAGAGATTGAAGAAAAAGTAAGCGCAATTAACGGGAGGCATTCAACCCTGCACTGGCAACCTGTAATCTATCGGTATAATCATCTTGCTTTCGATGAAATGTGTGCTTTGTATCAAACTGCGGATGTGGCATTGATCACTCCGCTACGGGATGGGATGAATCTTGTAGCAAAAGAATATATAGCAAGTTGCCTGGATAAAGGAGTTTTGATTTTAAGTGAATTAACAGGTGCAGCAAGTGAATTAAACGAAGCTATACAGGTTAATCCCAGCGACTCGGGTGAAGTGGCCGATGCCATATCTATTGCATTAAACATGCCGCTTGTAGAACAGCGTTCGCGGCTTAGCTATATGCAACGTAGGTTAGCTGAATATGATGTGGTAAAGTGGATCAACGATTTTTTAGATGTATTAAAATTGACAAAAGAAGAACAACGGAAACAAAAAGTCAATATCCTGCATAGGGATACAGTTGAACAGATGCAGTCTGATTTTTTACATGCAGAAAAAAAATGCATTTTATTGGATTATGATGGAACCCTGGCACCCTATCAAAAAATACCAAATCTTGCCATACCAAGCGATGAACTGCTTCACCTTCTAACCCAGTTATCAAATGATGAGGCAAATGAAATTGTAATTATAAGCGGAAGAGATAGCGACACCTTACAAAACTGGTTGGGGCATTTGCCATTAAGTTTAGTGGCAGAACACGGAGCAAGTATTAAATATAAAGGTGAAGATTGGCAACAGCAGGTATCTGTTTCTCCCGAATGGAAGGAACAGATACGCCCATTATTAGAATTGTTTGTTACAAGATGTGTGGGCTCTTTTATTGAAGAGAAAAAAAACACTTTGGCATGGCATTATCGTAATACACACCCCGATCTTGGTTTTATCCGGTCAAGAGAGTTGAGAAATAGTTTATTACAGTTGACAACAAATACACCATTGCAGGTTGTTGATGGCAATAAAGTATTGGAGGTGCGTTTGGTTGGTGTTGACAAAGGAGCAACGGCGCAAAAAATACTAAATCATTTTGCTCCCGGGTTTATTTTATGTATTGGCGATGATACTACTGACGAAGATATGTTCAGAGTTCTACGGGATAAGGGCTACACAATAAAAATAGGGAGGGGAAACACGGCTGCTGAATACACCATCATGTCTCAGGGCGAAGTAACATCATTCCTTAAAAACGTTTTACTGCAACCGCAAACGATACAGGTTTTAGAAAAGTAAATGTTATTTTAAAATCGCTAAAATAATTCGCAATGGTACGCTTACATGAGTGGGCCTGTAGCGCAATTCATAACTAAGGTGGTATAATGCTTTTTCCAGTAAATATGTTTCTATAAACATTTCCCTTTCTTCTTTTGTATTGGGGATAAATAAATTTGCGTTTAATGTTTGTAAGTAAGCATCCATAAAAAAGCTGCTCATAAAAAAAGCCCATTGGTCAGCAAAAGGAAGCAGGCTGTTTATATCCTCTTTAGGCACATGATTATTTTCAAAAAAACCTTCATGTGCTACATAATAGATGGAAGTAATCATATCTGCCACATCTTTCATGGGCGAACGCTTCAGCCTTCTTTCGCTATAACTGCGGGCTGTGTTACCACCAAAATCCTGAACGATAATATCTTTTCCTGTAAGCAGTATTTTTTGCAACTCGTAATTTCCATGAATGCGGATCTTTTGTACGTCTAACTTCTTACTATAAATTCGTTTCAATAAGTTTAAGACATCTTCCTTGCGTCCGATCAGCTTTTCAATATCTTGTTTTAGAGTTGCAGGAAGATCGTCTAAGTATTTATAAAGATTTTGATAAGTTTCCCGGACAAGCGATTGCATGGAAGAAAACAGAGATCGCTGGTAATGCAATGAAAATTCTTCCGCAATAAATTCTTTTAAATGACTGTCAAAGCCAAGCGCATGGTGCATCTCAGCCGTTCTTGCACCCAACAATCGGACTTGTTCCGCCGCTCGTGCACCTAATAATTCCTGTAAGCTTTGTGGTAACTCTTCAAAATTTACAGGTTCTGACAACGAACCCATACGTACTGTCGCATTTAAAGTTTGCCGGTCTCTTGCTAATATTCGTTCATTAAAATTGTTAACCCTATCCAACATATAGGTACGTCCATCACCGTGATTTTCTCTCATGTCCTGCATCATACCTAATACCACCGCGCCCTTGTTGCTGGGCATCTTAACTGTTCCCAAAAAAGAAGGTAAATATGGAAATTTATTTTGCTCCGCTAAGTATTCGGAAATTTCCACATCAGGGTTAGTGGAGAAGTCCACCTTGCGAAACATTTTCAGGAAAAATTTATTATCATAGGTAATGGAAGTATTATTTTCATCCACTACGCTCATCTTTTCTGGCGGGCTTTTGGCCTGGTGTAAATGTTTTTTCCACTCATCGCCAGGCCTGAAATCAAAACCGGAGAATTCCTTTTCCGAAGTTTCATCCGGCGCCATTTTATAAATTAAAAAACGCTGGAATTCTGAAATATAAAAGGCATCACAAAGCATGCCTTCTTCTAAACCAATTGCCATATTAACAATGACAGCATCGGGATAATTGTCCGCCATTTTTTTTGCCGGCTGGTTCGTAAGAAAAGTAACCACCAGCTGGTAAATGTCCGCCAAACCGCTTTCATAACTCACTTCTATTAATAGCAGTAATGCCTGGCATTGCGAAAAGGAAACAGGTAAACTTTCAATAATAGCAATGTTGTAAATAGTTCGTGTTTTTCCCTTAAACCATTTTTTATTTTGAAGGTAAACAGGTAAAATTTCTCTTTCCAGTATTTGCAAACTACTATTGCTGGTTAAATCATTCCATGTTTTCAATTCCAGTGTGGGCAGGCTTTGCGCCACTGATTCATTTTGCGTCTTTTGAAGAATAAACCATTGAAAGGAATGCTGGCTTAGTGTGAAGAAATAAGGCAACCCGTCTTTTATTATTGGAAATTTATTTTTACTAAAAGCTTCTACTGGCACATACCCTTTAAAATTTTTCAAATCAATTTCTGCGGGTTGAGAATGTTTCGAAAGATTGACAACCACTAAAATATTTTCTTCTCTATAACTGCGTGTAAAAGCTAATACTTTTGGGTTTTCTACATGGATAAATTTCATATGGCCCCGGCTGAATGCAGGATAATTCCTGCGCTTGTTAATCAGCCGCTTCATGAACCAAAAAAGCGATGAAGTATTTCGGCGCTGCAATTCTACATTTACTGCTTCGTAACTATATTCAGGATCTAAAATAACTGGCAGATAGAGCTGGTGCGGATTTGCTGAAGAAAAACCTGCATTCCGGTCCGGCGACCATTGCATCGGTGTTCTTACCCCGTCGCGGTCGCCCAAATAAAAATTATCACCCATTCCTATTTCATCGCCATAATAAACTACAGGTGTTCCGGGCAAGGAAAAAAGTAGCGCATTCATCAATTCAATTCTTTTACGGTCATTATCCATTAAGGGTGCCAGGCGATGGCGGATGCCTAAATTGATCCTTGCCTTCGGATCTTTTGCATACACTTTATACATGAAATCCCGTTCTTCATCAGTCACCATTTCCAACGTCAACTCATCGTGGTTTCTTAAAAATATTGCCCATTGGCATGTTTCAGGAATTTCAGGTGTCTGGTCAAAAATATCGGTGATGGGGTAACGATCTTCTTGTTGCAGCGCCATGAACATTCGCGGCATCACAGGAAAATGATAATTCATGTGGCATTCATCTCCATCGCCAAAATAAGAAGCGGAATCTTCTGGCCACATATTGGCTTCGGCAAGAAATACGGTTCCGGGAAAATATTCATCTATATGACTTCGTAGCTTTTTTAGAAACACATGTGTCTCGGGCAGATTCTCTCCATTTGTTCCTTCCCGTTCGTACAAATAGGGCACAGCATCTAATCGAAAACCATCTACGCCCATTGCGCACCAGTAATCTAATATTTTAAAAATCTCTTCCTGAACATGCAGGCTGTCATAATTCAAATCGGGCTGGTGATGAAAAAAACGGTGCCAGAAATATTGCTGGGCAACAGGGTCCCATGTCCAGTTAGATGTTTCAAAATCTTGGAAAATAATGCGTACATCCTTGTATTTTTCCGGGTTGTCAGACCAAACATAAAAATCTCTTTCGAGCGAGCCTTTTGGTGCATTCCTTGCTTTTTGAAACCACGGATGTTGATCTGATGTATGGTTAATAACCAGTTCGGTAATTACTTTTAAATTGCGTTTATGTGCTTCGGCTAAAAATTGTTGGAACTGCTCTATCGTACCGTAGTGGGGATTGATCTTGTAATAATCTGCAATATCATACCCATCGTCTTTTTGTGGCGATGGGTAAAAAGGAAGAACCCAAATAGCAGTTACGCCCAGTTCCTGCAAGTAATCAAGCTTTTCAAGCAGACCTCCGAAATCGCCAATACCATCACCATTACTGTCACGGAAAGCCTTTATGTGCAATTCGTAAATGATAGCATCCTTATACCATAGATTGTTTTTTTCTTGAGTGCCATTGATCCTTTCCATAGAAATATAATATTTTTCTTAAAGCCAATTTTTGAAATAGGAAGCAGAAAATACCGTGCCTTATCTTTATTGTTGTGAATGTTATGATTCTTTTGGTATCAAAATATTCTCATTACAAAAAGCCCCAGGCAATTTTTATTACAACAATGTATTTTAGCAGGATGGCTACCCTGCTAACAAATATTAAATCCCTTGTCAATGTACGTGAAAACAACCATTTGCTTCGGGGTAAAGAATTGCAGGAACTGCCGGGTATTAGTGATGCTTATTTAATTGTAGAAGGCGCGGAGATTATTAATTATGGCAAGATGAATGACCTGGCATTTAAGCCAAAAGATTTTGCTTTCCATGTTGATGCCACGGGAAAATTTATTCTGCCTTCCTGGTGCGACAGCCATACGCACCTTGTATTCGCCGGCAGTCGCGAAGATGAATTTATCGAAAAGATAAAAGGCGCCTCGTATGCCGAAATAGCTGCAAAGGGTGGAGGAATAGCCAGTTCAGCCAAAAGATTAAACGAAACATCTGAGGATGAACTCTACCGGCAAGCATACGAAAGTTTACACGGATTAATAAAATTAGGAACCGGTGCAATTGAAATAAAAAGCGGTTATGGATTAACGGTGGAAGGCGAGCTAAAAATGTTGCGTGTGATCAAACGGCTAAAGGAAACTGTTAAGATCCATGTTAAAGCCACTTTTTTAGGTGCGCATACTATACCAGCCAATTATAAAGAAAACAGGGAAGGGTATATTAAATTGATTATTGAACAAATGTTGCCTGCCATAGGTAAAGAAAAGCTTGCAGATTATATTGATGTTTTTTGTGAAGAAGGATTTTATACGCCGCACGAAACAGAAAGAATTTGCACAGCCGGAAAACAATATGGTTTGAAAGCAAAAATTCATGCAAATCAATTATCTGTTTCGGGGGGGTGTACAGGCAGGAGTCAGGCTTGGCGCTGTTTCTGTAGATCATTTGGAAATGATGGATAACGAAGCCATAGAAAGCCTTGCTCAATCAAACACAATTGGAACTTTGTTGCCCACAGCAGCATTTTTTTTACGCATGCCTATGCAACCTGCACGTAAGTTAATTGATGCAAATTGTGCTATTGCGTTGGCATCAGATTATAATCCTGGTTCTTCGCCATCAGGCAATATGAATTTTGTGGTTGCGCTGAGCTGTATACAAATGAAAATGCTGCCTGAAGAAGCTATTAATGCGGCTACAATAAATGGAGCGTATGCAATGGAAGTACAAGATAAAGTGGGCAGTATTACAATAGGTAAAAGAGCCAACCTGATTCTAACAAAACAAATTCCTTCGCTTAATTACCTTCCTTATGCGTTTGCTACTAATTTAATTGATAAGGTAATGTTGGCTGGCGAGTGGGCAAATGAATAAGTACATATTTTGAATTGCTTTGGAATTATAGCTGAAAAATCCCCCGTAAATACTAATTTTTATTTCGATTAAATATTCTTTTAATGAAACTCCCTGCATGTTTTACAGAACTTATTTTATCGGATATGGTTTCAATCAACTGACCATCTACAAATTGCACATCATTCATTTTTAAGCCAACATCTAATTGGTTTGGATACAACATGATAAAACTATTGGCGGAAAAATAATTGCTTAAGTAATAAGGCAATTTGTCTAATTGAGGGCTGTACGATGGATGTCCTTTACGTGAGGATACAATTACAAAAAGGTCATTAGCTTTTAACTCTCTTGCAAAAATTAAAAAATCATCCCAGTTAATAAATTTATTATACTCAACTTTTAAAGGATTGCTATTTGCATTATTTATATCTTCTAATTCTTTGATGGCGGCTGCATTAGCATAAACAATAACTGCCAGGGCTGCTTCTTTTGCAATGGTGCCCATTTTACTGAACCAGTGCGAAAAACCGGGTTCTAATTCCGCCTTTGGCGTTACTACAACAACCATTTTTTTTAGTGTATTAAAAGGCTGTACAGATT
>MWVT01000310.1_pt1 | contig 10711 bp, 9 predicted proteins | sample 1047201 | NCBI WGS metagenome assembly MWVT01 (sample SAMN06349988, study PRJNA376086) | soil metagenome | isolation source: TG5-1 sample Antarctic (ecotone) soil | place: Antarctica | collected 2015-01-13 | reverse complement strand
GTATCGAACGGACGCGCCGGCGGCTAAAATTATCAAACCGACGTTTTGTTTTAATTTCATAGACCGAACTTTAAAATGTTGATGACAACCTTGAATCAGAATGTTATGTTTTATTATAAACCAAACTTTGGGCAACAATATTCCTATAAAAATTTATTGTTTCGACAGCGAAATTGACTTAACAGGAGGAGATTTTTTTTCAATGGAAGACGAATCAAGGGAAATTAAATTAACCGACGACGAACAGGAACTGCTCAATGAATTGCTTGACGATTCAGCGAGACTTTCCGAAACAGGCGAATCGCGCCGCCAATTTCTGCGAAACGTCTCGGCGGCAAGCGCGGCGATTTTGGCGACGCAAATGTTAGCCGAGCAAAAAATTGCGGCTTACACGCCGATTGAAAATGTGAGCGGCGCAAGCTCCGCGATTGAAAACGGTGTCAAAGTCGTGATGAAAGTCAACGGCGCGGAAAAATCGCTGAATGTTGATTCGCGGATGACTTTGCTCGATGCGTTGCGCGAAAGATTGGAGTTGACCGGCTCGAAAAAAGGCTGTGACCACGGACAATGCGGCGCGTGTACGGTGATTATTGAAGGTCGGCGAGTTTTATCGTGTTTGACTTTAGCGGCAACCTGCGAAGGCAAAGAGGTAACGACGATTGAAGGTTTGGCAAAAGGCGACGCGCTTCACCCGATGCAAGCCGCCTTCGTCAAACACGACGGCTTTCAATGCGGCTACTGCACGCCGGGACAGATTTGTTCGGCGGTTGCGCTGCTCTCGGAAGCGAAAAACGGCGAAGCGAGTTATGTCACGGCGGACGTTCGCGCGAAGGCGCGGGCGATTCAATTGTCCGACGATGAAATCCGCGAACGAATGTCGGGAAATATCTGTCGCTGCGGCGCGTATCCAAATATTGTCGCGGCGATTAAGGAAGTTCACACTGGAAAAGATGTCGCGCAGACGTGGCAATTTGCCGGAGAAACGGGCGTAGCGATTTTTGAAAACGCGGAAATGAACAAGGAGGGAGCGTAAAAAATGAGACCTTTTAAATATACGAAAGTAAACGACGCGGCAAACGCCGTGCAGACCGTTGCGGCAAATGCAAATTCCAAATTTCTGGCTGGCGGCACAAATATTCTCGATTTAATGAAGGAAGATGTGATGCGTCCCGACGAACTCGTTGATGTTACGCGGCTGAATTTAACGCAAATCAAAACCGTTTCCGGCGGCGTGAACAAAGGTGGCGTTTCCGTCGGCGGACTCGGCAAAAACACCGACGCGGCAAATCATCCGCTGATTCGTCAAAATTTTCCGCTTCTGACACAGGCAATTCTGGCAGGCGCATCAGCCCAGATTCGCAATATGGCGACCAACGGCGGCAACTTAAATCAGCGAACGCGCTGTTCTTATTTTTACGACGTGGCGATGCCGTGCAACAAGCGCGAACCGGGAACAGGCTGCGGCGCACTCGAAGGAATTAATCGGATGCACGCGGTTTTCGGCTGGTCGAATGATTGCGTGGCGGTTCATCCTTCGGATATGTGCGTTGCTCTGGTTGCGCTCGATGCAGTGGTCAAAGTTCAAGGAACTGACGGTGCGGAGCGAAGCATTCCGTTCATTGATTATCACCGCTTGCCGGGCAACACGCCGCAGAAAGACAACAATCTCAATCAAGGCGAACTGATCACGGCAATCGAAATTCCGAAAAACAATTTTTCGGATAAAAGCTATTACTTAAAAGTTCGTGACCGCGCGAGTTACGCTTTCGCGCTCGTTTCGGTTGCCGCCGCGCTCGAAATTAACGGCAACAAAATTAATCAGGCGCGAGTTGCAATGCGCGCCGTGGCGCACAAACCCTGGCAAGCAGCCGAAGCGGAGAAATTCTTGACCGGCAAAGAAGCCACCGAAGCGAATTTTAAGCAAGCGGCGGAAATGGAAATGAAACAGGCAAAACCGCTTGAATACAACAAATTCAAAGTAGAACTCGGGCGGCGGGCGATTGCCAGAGCATTAATGCAGGCGATGAAAGGCGGCGCGGCTTAATTCAAAGCTGATTTTTTCGCTAGATATTTGTGTTATCCGAAGATAAAAAATGGTATCGCGTGAGTTTGCGCTTGATGGGCGACGATTTGCCTGTTGAAGAAATTGAGTCGCGTCTTGGTCTTGCGGCAGCTTCTTTCGGCAGAAAAGGCGGGCATCTGCGTGGCAGTCCACATTACGATAAATATCAGACGAATGTTTGGGTATCAAAGCATCTTGTAAATTCAGATGTTCCTTTTGAAGAACAAATTACAGATTTGCTTGATTTGTTAGGACCGAAGGTTGGCGCGCTAAAAGAAATTTTGTCACTGCCGAACGTCGAAGGCGAGTTGTTTCTCGGTTTCGGTTCAGGTAATGATCAAGGCGGCGCGATTTTTTCGGCGGAACTGCTGGCGCGTGTTGCACGATGTAAACTATCGCTTGGTTTAGACTTATATTCACCAAGTATTGACGAAGATGAGTAGTTTTTGTGGAGGCAAAAGTCCAACAAATTATTGAACGCGAGACAAACAGCGACTCTCATAATATTTGTTGCACATGAAATCGTAGCTTTGAAAAATTGAGAAAATAAAAATGAGCGAACTAAAGAAAAATGTCGGGCAGGCAATGAACCGTATTGATGGACTTTTGAAAGTAACCGGAACAGCGACTTACGCGACTGATTACGCGATTAAGAATATGGCTTACGCGGTTATTTTCAAAAGCGCGATTGCGGCGGGAAAAATTCTTGACCTTGACACGAGCGAGGCGGAAAAAGCGGCGGGAGTTTTAGCCGTTATCACGCACAAAAACGCGCCGAAGCTCAATGTCAATGGCGGCATTCGCGGCGGTGCGCTGCTGCAAAGCCCGAATATCGAATTTCACGGTCAGCATATCGGCTTGGTCATCGCCGAAACTTTTGAACAGGCGCGTTACGCGGCGCGGCTTGTGAAAGCCAGTTACGAAAAGACTGACGCGAAAGTTGATTTTGAGAAACACGAAAAAGAAGCTGTCGTTCCGAAAGAAAAAGATAAAGCTGATGTCGTGCGCGGTGATGTCGAGACGGCTTTTCGTAACGCCGAATATAAAATCGAAGAGATTTACGACACGCCGATTGAGCATCATCAGCCGATGGAGCCGCACGCAACGATTGCCTTTTGGGAAGGCGAAAAAGTGACGCTTTATAACGGTTCGCAAATCGTTAACGGAGCGCAAAATGCGGCGGCTTCGACACTAAATCTCAAACCGGAAAATGTCCGCATCGTCACGCCGCACATCGGCGGCGGTTTCGGTTCAAAAGGCGGTCAATGGGCAAATTTGATTCTCGCGGCGGTTGCCGCGAAAGTGGTTAATCGTCCGGTCAAACTCGCGCTGACGCGCCAACAAATGTTTAATTCAGTCGGGCTTCGTCAAAGAAATCGGCAAAAAATTCGTCTAGCGGCGACCAAAGACGGAAAACTAACCGCGCTCGCCCACGAAACAACGACCCACTGCGCGATTAACGGCGAATTTGTCGAGCCGTGCGGCGATTGCTCAAAAGTGATGTATGACGTGCCGAATTCGCTGATTTCATATCGCGTCGTGCCGATGAATATTATTCTTCCGACTTACACGCGCGGACCCGGAAAATCAACGGGCAGTTTCGCGCTCGAATCGGCAATTGACGAACTTGCCTACCAACTCAAAATTGACCCGATTGAATTTCGTCTGAAAAACGAACCGGCGAAAGACCCTTCAAACGGCAAGCCTTGGTCGTCGCGGGCAATCGTTCAATGTTTAAAGGAAGGTGCGAAAGCCTTCGGTTGGGAAAAGCGCAAAATCGAACCGCGCCAAAATCCTCAGGGAAACTATTTGATCGGGTACGGCGTGGCTGCCGGAACTTATCCGGCGCGACAGCGCGATACTTCCGCGACAGTGAAATTGACGCGCAACGGCAGCGATGTCAGATCGAGCATTGAACTTGCCGCCAGCGATTTAGGAACGGGAACGCACACGATTCTCGCCCAAACAGCCGCCGACGCTTTGGGTTTGCCGATAAATAAAATCGGCGTAAGAATCGGCGATTCGGCTTTGCCGCCTGCCGCCGGTTCGGTCGGTTCGGTCGGCGCGGCAAGTTTTGCAAACGCCGTCAATGACGCTTGCATGAAAATCACCGACGAATTGATCGCCAAATCCGGCAAACAGTTTTTTACTCGTCCGACCGCTGCAGAGATGATGGTTTCAGAAAATATCGGGGAATTTCAAACGAGAGTTGACGCGAAACCGCCGGCGGACGCGGATAAATACTCGTCGCACAGTTTTAACGCGAATTTTGCGGAAGTTTGGGTAAACGATTCTACCGGAATGGTAAAAGTTCAGCGTTTCGTTGCCGTGACAGGCGCAGGAAAAATTCTGAATCCGAAAACGGCTCGCTCGCAAATCATCGGCGGAAACGTCTGGGGCATTGGAATGGCTCTGACCGAAGAATCAATTCTCGATTCGCGTTGGGGGAATTTCGTAACGCGCTCGTTTGCCGATTATCACGTTCCGTCAAACCTCGACATCGGCTCGATAGAACCGATTTTTATCAATGAAGAAGACACGATTCCCAACAAGTTAGGTATCAAAGGAATCGGCGAAATCGGCATCGTCGGTGTGGCGGCGGCGGTTGCCAACGCAGTCTTTAATGCCACCGGAAAACGCATTCGGGAATTGCCGATAACGCCGGACAAATTAATTTAATTTGAAACCACAGACAGACACCGAGGCGTGTAGATGATTTGATTCAAAGTTTCATTTTTGAAACTTTAAATGCAAACATATGCGGTCGCCTCTTGTTATCTGTGGTTTATTTTTGTTTTCAAGATGTCAAAAGAAATTCAGCAAATCGTTCAAAAAATAAGGTCTCTCGACGCAAATGTTTCTGCTATTCTGGCGACTGTCGTTGACGTACGCGGTTCGAGCTATCGTCTACCGGGCGCGAAAATGTTGATTTTAGAAAAGGGTGAAACTTTCGGCACGGTTTCCGGCGGCTGTCTCGAAGCCGATGTTTTGGAACGCGCGAAAAAAGTTTTGCAAACCGGTAGACCAAGCCTTTTTACATACGACACAACGAATGATGAAAATTCCGTTTTTAGTTTAAATATGGGCTGCCGCGGCGTGATTCGGATTTTGCTCGAACCGATAAATAATGAAAGCGTTTTGATGAAAACTTTACAAACCGCGAACGAACAGCGGACAAAACAAGTTGTCGGCACATTAATTTCCGCCGATTCAAATTTTGATATTCAAATTGGCGGAAGGCTTTTTTACAGCGATGTCGAACAATTTAAGATTGAAAATCTCCCCGATTTTTTAATAGATACGACCGAACTGAAAAATGATTGTCAGCATTTTTTTCACGAAACAAACCAAATCTCGCACAACAAAACATATCAAACTGAACAAGGCACGTTTGAATTTTTTCTTGGAAAAATTAACCCACCAACTTCCCTTTTAATTTTCGGCGCGGGCGTAGATGCCATTCCTGTTTCTGAAATCGGCAAACAACTCGGTTGGAAAGTTTCGGTTATTGACCATCGTCCGGCATTTCTTAACGCGGAAAGATTTCCCGCTGCTGATGATTTAATTTTGAATCACACGGAAAAACTTCCGCTCAATATTGCGTTTGACAATCAAGCCGCCGCCGTTATTATGACGCACAATTACGAGCGCGACCGCGACGTTCTGGCAAATCTGCTTGAATCAAATGTTTTTTACATCGGCGCACTCGGACCGAAAAGACGCGCCGAAAATCTCTTGAACGAATTAACGGAAAACGGCAAAAACTTTTCCGACGCGCAACTCGCCAAGCTGTTTGCGCCCGTCGGTTTGGACATCGGCGCGGACACGCCCGAAGCAATTGCGCTCTCGATCGCCGCCGAAATCCAGAGCGTTCAGGCAAACCGCGCCGGTGGATTTCTTCGTCTCCGGCAAGGGGGAATTTATAATCGAACGCACTAACAAATATTTTTTCATGCATACCTTCAACTGGATGAATTAGCAAAAATGGCTCACAGCCAAAGGAATGATTAAAAATCCACAAGAATCCTTACCGCCAAATCTTGCAAATGCAATTTCCGGTTATGCGTGGCAGCAAATTGATATTGGATTTTCATCGGCGCAGGTTTTTCGTCTGGAAGCGGAAAACGAAAATTCTCTTTATCTGAAAATTGATTCGCGTGCTTCCAAGTTTTCTCTTCGGCAGGAGAAAATAAAACTGGAATGGCTCAAAAATCGTCTTCTCGTTTCCGAAGTTTTGCTGTTTGCCGAAGATGAAACTAGCGAGTATCTTTTGCTCTCTGAAATTCCCGGCGTTAATGCGAGCGATGATTCTTTGAAAAATGACATACCGCGAACAATCGAACAGTTGGCAAGCGGTTTGAAGATGATTCACAAATTACCAATTAGAAATTGCCCATTCGACCAACGCCTCAATTACAAAATCGAAATTGCCAAGGAAAGGATGATAAACGGTTTGGTTGAGGAAGAGGATTTTGACGAAGAACGGCAAGGCAGAACCGCCGAAGATTTATTCAAGGAATTGCTTGCAACAGTGCCGACGGACGAAAATTTGGTTTTCACGCACGGCGATTACTGCGTTCCGAACGTCATTCTCGAAAACGGAAATTTAAGCGGCTTTGTTGATTGGGGCAGCGCGGGCGTTGCCGACAGGTATCAGGACATCGCACTTTTGACGAGAAGCGTTTGGTATGACTTCGGCGAAGATTGGGAAGAAAGTGTGTTTGCATTTTACGGCATCGAGCCAGATTGGAAAAAGATTCATTTCTATCGGCTGTTTGATGAATTTTTCTAGCAAGTAAAATTATGTTCCAATACCATTGGATACAAACAAAATCCTATTCATAATTTTCGACTGGCAAAATTATATTCTCATCAATTTCTTGTAATGCCTTAATAATTTCAGAAGTTGACACACCTGCATAAAATGGTGAAGCAGTTTCATTTGCTAATGAAAAGTCTTTACTTACGATTCCAACAATATATCCATCACAAGAAACAATTGGTCCACCGCTATTTCCTAGACGAGCAACTGCTGAGAAAAAGAACACATTACTTCCGTCCAACGCAGTTGTATTTGTGGAATTTACTTCGCCCTTTTGAACAATCAATACAGCTTCGCGCGTAAGAAGGAATTTTGGGAAAGCCCATAACATAAATTTCATCAAGAATTTTGGGTTCGGCAAAAACTACTTGAGTTTCTGCATAATCAAAAGAATGTTCAATCTCTATAAAGCCAACGTCTATTTTCGGATGGCTTTTGAAATTTACGACTCGTGTTTCTTGTCCGTTAATAATCTGTACTTCATCTACTTTCATGTCTTCCAAAACGTGCGAACAAGTAAGAATAATAATACGGCTTATAAATATTCCAGAACCAGCGTGAACATCTTCACCAATTTTACCCGTAATTTGGACTATACACGGTGAAAGTAAGTATCTAAGGAAATCAGCTCCAATTGCAGGAGTAAGCCAAATCCAACTCCTACGTTGTTTTTGTGTTAATTCTTTCAAAAAGTAATAACAATTTGCAAGATTTCGCTTTCCCGTAGACTGTAAAATTCCAACCTGTTCCAGCCTTTTCAACAAACTCAAGATGGAATCGTGATAACGCCATGCGTCAGGAAGTAAATTTGTTTTTTTCAGGTATTGCAAAAAATCGATATCCGACAAAGGATAGGTTCTATTTTCTTCTGGTTTTATTCTTAAGACCTCACAAACCTCTTTATTTGAACGTGATGAGAAGAAATTTATCGCAGTCACACACATGTTGAACTTTCCTTTTATATTGAAAGGTTTAAGAATTGAGTATTTAGACATAAATTAATAAAAAGTTGAAATCATTCCCACTCAATCGTACTTGGCGGTTTTGACGAGATGTCATAAACGACGCGATTTACACCGCGAATTTCTGAAGTTATGCGCGACGAAACGCTTTGCAGAAAATCAAACGGCAGACGCGCCCAGTCAGCCGTCATTCCGTCGGTTGAAGTGACGGCACGCAACGCAACCGTTTTTTCGTAAGTGCGAAAATCGCCCATCACGCCGACCGATTGAATCGGCAGAAGCACGGCGAAGGCTTGCCAGACTTCTTTGTAAAGTTTGAAACGATGCAATTCTTCGATGTAAATGCGGTCAACTTTTTGAAGAAGCTCGACTTTTTCGGGCGTGATGTCGCCCAAAATCCGCACGGCGAGTCCGGGACCGGGGAAAGGGTGACGCTGTAAAATCTCTTCGGGAATTCCCAAATCTTTGCCGATTAAGCGAACTTCGTCTTTGAAAAGTTCGCGCAACGGTTCGATGAGTTTGAGATTCATTTTTTCGGGCAGACCGCCAACGTTGTGATGCGATTTTATTGTCACCGACGCGCCACGAAGCGAAACCGATTCGATAACATCAGGATAAAGAGTTCCCTGCACGAGATATTTTACATCGCCGATTCGGTTGGCTTCTTGGTCGAAAACATCAATAAATTTTCCGCCGATTGCTTTGCGTTTCGCCTCCGGGTCGGAGATGCCACCCAAGACTCGGTAGAATTCGGCGGAAGCGTCAACGCCGCGCACATTCAAATGCAATTCCTTTTCGTAGAGCGCGAGCGTCATTTCAAATTCGTCAGCGCGGAGCAGACCATTGTTAACGAAAATGCACGTTTGACGTTTGCCGGTTGCTTCGTGAACAAGGACGGCGGCAACCGTCGAATCAACTCCGCCTGAAAGTCCGCAAACCACGTTGTCGTTTTCGCCGACGATTTGGCGGATTTTCTCGATTTCTTCCTTGATAAATTGTTTTGCCGTCCAATCGCCTTTGCAGCCGCAGATGCCGAATAAAAAGTTACGCAGAACTTCTTTGCCAAGCGGCGTGTGCGCGACTTCCGGGTGAAATTGAACCCCGTAAATTCGCTTTTCTTCATTCTCGATTGCCGTTACGATATCGCCCGTCGTCGCGGTCGTGTGAAAGCCTGCGGGCAAACCGACAACGTGGTCGCCGTGGCTCATCCAAACGTCGAGTTCAAACGGCAAATTTTGAAATAACTGCGTTTGTCCACTTAAAACTTTAAGTTTGGCGTGTCCGTATTCGTGCCTTTCAGAAGGCGAAACATTGCCGTTTAAATCTTTGGCGAGAAGCTGCATTCCATAGCAAATGCCGAGAATCGGCGCGTCGATTCGCTCGTAAAATCCGCCTCCAACCTTTGGCGCGTCTTCTTCATAAACCGAATTCGGTCCGCCCGATAAAATTACGCCTTTCGGATTTTTTTCTAAAATTCTCTCCAGCGATTGGTGAAACGGAACGATTTCGCAATAAACACCTTGTTCGCGCACACGACGCGCGATAAGTTGAGTGTATTGCGAACCGAAATCGAGAATTAAGATAAGTTCGTGCTGCAAAGTAAAATCTCCAAATTTATTTGTTAGAATTTGGAACTCTAAACGGTGAAATTGCTGCGTCTGGTTCTCCAAATTTGAAAACTATCCAATCGTCATCTTTTTCATCAATAGATTTTTCTATTGATGATTCGCTAATAAGTCTTCCTTCTTTTAACTCTTTTAATAGAATAGGACTTACGCAGTTGGCAGAAGCGAATAACGCGGATTCGACAAATATGCTCTGACAGCATCCCGAATAATACTTGTTTTGGCTTCGATCCAACTGATTCTTTCTCGATAACAATGACTTTCAATTCGCACAAATGCTCTGATACACAGCCCGATGTGATTGATGACGGGTCGGCGGCGGCGGCATTGGGCGCGTTCAATCAGGCATTGCTGTTTCAACGCCCGATGATACATTTCAATGCGCCACGCTGCTTTGGCTTGGATTTCCCGCTCTCGTTCGGTCATTTCCCGAAGGCTCGTCGCCCAGTATTCCGATGTGCCGTCCGTGGCGCGAACCCGGAATACTTTGATTTCTCCAAAGCCTTTGAGCCACAGAAGCGTCCCATCGCCGCCGCACAGTCCGGCATCGGCGACGGATTGCAGTCCGCTTCGGTTGACGTTGATCTGCCGGTTCGCTTTGAGTCTGGTCAAAAAATGCCAACCCAGCGAGCGACACAGTTTCAAATTCTCAACCGAAGAATACCAACTGTCGAAACACACCAGTGCGGGATTAAATCCGCGCTCGAACGCGGCAACCAGCATCTCGGCAAAATGGTCGTTCTTGGTCTTGCCGTCGCGGTCTTTATCAAACACGCGATAATCTATGGGGACGCAACGCGCCCCGTCCGTCCAGAGCAGAGTAATCAAATTAATCCCGTTGACAACCTCCTTTTGCTTGCCCGACCAATGGCGATAAACCAGAGCGTTAAACTCCGAATACGGTTTCTCCAAAGTCGAATCGTCAAGAACCAGAATGCCGCCGCTCAAATCAATCTGTGTGCTTGCTTCCCTAAAGAGCGTTTCGGCATCGGGTTCAAGACGTTGCAAAAGCCGGGTAAAAGAGTCGTGCGCGGGAGCGTCTTTGCTCTCCGGCTGAACACGTTCGGCTTCGGTGGCGGTCACGTCGCGCGGTGTGGCGATGATAAAATTAATGTAATCTTCGTCGGATACTTTTGGCGGATTCATTCTTTATTTTTATCAAATATCTATTCAACTGCGTAAGTCCTAAAATAGACAAAGATATAAAATAGCAAATATAAGGATTACAGTCAATTTGCTG
>MWVT01000309.1_pt1 | contig 10748 bp, 11 predicted proteins | sample 1047201 | NCBI WGS metagenome assembly MWVT01 (sample SAMN06349988, study PRJNA376086) | soil metagenome | isolation source: TG5-1 sample Antarctic (ecotone) soil | place: Antarctica | collected 2015-01-13 | reverse complement strand
ATTACTATTTTCATTGAGCAATCGTACTCTGAAAGCAGGCAGAGAGCGGATATCCGGGTCAAGAGCATTGAAAAATTGTTGGTTAGCTAACTAAATTTTACTGCTCTTAATAAACCTTAAAATAATAGTCGCCACCAACAGGTGGAGGTCCGCCTTGAAAATTAGGATTTAAGTAATAATGCTGATTAGTATTCTTAAAGTTAAGAGTAAAATTTGCTTTTGTGCAATTATCATTTTTCTGATATACGCTTGCTGCATTACTAAAAACTATACTGAAAACCCCACTCTGTCTAGGAATTACACCTAGTTTAAAAATATATCTGCCATTAACCTCCGCAAAAAAGTATTCTTTATAAAGACTGGGACTCCTATTAATTACCTCTACCCCCTGAACAAGCAAAAAACTAAATTTTTGTACTGCCTCAACGGTAAATTGTCCACTAACAGATGAGAGAGCTTGAAACCCTATTGCACTTCCTAAATTTGCCGCTCCTCTGTAATCAATTGACCTTCCTGTTTGCCCGTCAGTTAATACTGTTGTCTCATTAACTTCCAGCCAAACTGTATCACCTACATTTATACTATCCTTATCCGGATAAGCTTTTATTCCTATTTCAAAACTATAAACACTTTCTCTGCAATCAAGTTTTTTTTTGCAAGTGGATTGCATGCTGACAATACTTATCAGTACCAGAAATAATATGGTATTGATTTTACTAAAAGACATTGTAAAATTGGAAAATTGCGTTTACTCCTGCTTCTTGATCGTTCCCATTTTCAATTAATAGTCTAATCCGAAAATTAGGTAGTGAACGAATATCAGGATCTAAGGCATTAAAAAATTGTTGATTGGTGTAAACATTTACAATATCATCAAGTAACACCCGCCTAGGTACAGCATTATTATCATTTCTATTATCTATCAAATCGTAAAATAAACCTTGCGGTATCCAACCATCTGGATCGGCTCTATGATTATCAAAATCTTCCAACAAATTTACATGCGCATTCAACCCGGTAACAGCCACTACAAAACCATCTTGTCTAATATCTCCATTACGATACTCAAGACCCTGTTCAAATGATGGACTACTACTTCCGTTATATTTAAGGTCACTCATAAAATTACATCATAATCTAAAGGATGATCAAAGAGATCAATTTCGAGATTTTCTAAAACAGAAAGCTGCTGAGGAGAAGATGGTTTAAAGCGTACATATTTATGAGTAAGTGCAACACCATTTGCATTTCCATACAAATTGGTATACGCCTGTTGCATGTTTGCAAGTGAGTAAGGATTACCAATTAGACGATACCCGAGAATAGTAGGCGTTAATATCGTGTCCATTCCAATGCCATTATCCTGATCTTCCACACAAGTGGTTGAAGGCATTAGGGTAGATGATTCGGAATTAATGGTGCCGGCAGTTGCCGCTAAAGCCTTTGCATTTATTTGTTCCTGAAGGTCTCGCTTACACGAAACAGGAACAGCCACTACTGCTCCAAGGATTACTAACAGTAGCAGATAAGTTTTCATAAAATAATTTCATCTTGTAATTTAAGAAAATAATTTACCTCAGTGAAGTTTTTTTTTGAATATTCTTATCCCCTTGAAGCATTATTACTGTTTTTATATAGTAACCTCAAACTGCCTTAAATGGTGCTGCTCATGCTTGTGTAAAAATTGCACGTTCATTTCAAAATCCAGGTCGCCAAAGAAAGGATTGCGGGTGGTGTGCTGATTATTATTTTTAAATACCGAAAATAAATGATCAATTTCTCCCTGAAATTCCTTCAATGCAGCTTCAAAAGTTTTGGTTTTCCCTCTTCCCCGCCGAGTCTCATAGCATTAGCCTATGCGCAGGCATAAGACCCGACGTTTATACTGCCTAATCTTTCATACATTTATGTATGCCGGTAAAATGATGGTTTGTACTTTATTAGACTAACATGTCACCAATGGCTGCCGTTTATTGAGCTGAAAAACAGCTACAGCTTAGTTTACAAATGGTTCGATTACCTGCAATCCAAAAGCCATTATATACCCGGCTTCTAACCGTGTCTGTGCCCTCTTCAATATTAATTGTTCTGCTTAGGACTGCCGGATATTGATTAGGGTTTGTTAAAAGGTATGTTTGCCTCCGAATTAAACCTTACAGCTCCTACAGATGTTTTGGTTTGTAAAATTCTTTAAAGATCAACCTCAAACTCTGATAATAGGTTTAACAACTTCTATTATATCTAATCAGAATCCCCAACGTCCTACTTAAATGAAAAGTCAATCTTTACCCATTGCACAAGCGGAACCTTCATTAACGGTCGCATATACTAATTTACAGGATATACCTGCATCAGATGCTATAGCAGTTTCATTTATTACCTTTTGGGATGACAGAGTACCTCATTTGCAGGAAACTGTACAAAAGCCTGATACATGGGATTCTGAGTGGTTTGCAAATTATGAATAGAAAATGCTGTTGGGCGAATTTTTCTCTATTGCTCCATCGGAGCAAAATATTTGTAGAAATGCAGCCTAAATATAATTCCGTGCCGTTGGCGCGGGACGGCACACCAAACCATTATATAACATTGTTTCTACTACAAATATTTTGTACTTAGGGCACAACTGAAATGCACTTTATTATTAACTCCACGAACAACCTCTTACTAATACCTCTTAATAAAATAACTACATCACATGTGCATTATCGCTGGTCTGTGAAGCCGTTTCTACAGTGGGGTGAAAAGTTTCTTTTTCCGGCTGGTGCAAAAAACGTTTTTGGAAAAGTAAAAGGGTAATGACGCCAATAGAAATAGAGGCATCTGCAATATTAAAGATGGGGCTAAAAAATTCAAAAGGTTCTCCACCTACCAATGGTACCCAGGATGGATAAGTAGATTTGATCATAGGGAAGTAAAGCATATCTACTACATGACCATGCAGAAAGCCTGCATAACCACCGCCCGGAGGAAGAAAAGAAGCTACAGTGCTGTGATCGGATATGGAAAATAACATTCCATAAAACATACTGTCAATCAAATTGCCTAAGGCACCCGCATAGATAAGCGAAGCGCAAATGATAAACCCTTTTGTATGATTTTGTTTGATCAACCGACCCAGGTACCAGGTTCCGAATATTACGGCTCCCAATCTAAATAAGGTAAGGAGCATCTTTCCCCAGTCGCCACCAAACTTCCAGCCCCAGGCCATACCTTCATTTTCGATAAAATATAATTTGAACCATGGAATGCCAGCTACATCCATAATATGGCCGAACGGATATGTGGTCTTGATCCAGAATTTTAATGCCTGGTCAATAATAATGATCAATGAAATAATAGCTATTGCTGAACGAAGTTTCACATTTTGAGATTAAATGATGCTTATATTCTGCTATTCAATGGAGCCCCTGGTCTAACCACGGGATAAACCTGCCGGTAAGCTTCATTAAGCTTAATCGCTTTGTAAACAGAACAAGTGCTAAAGACAAAGATAAGTGCCCCTAATTAACCCAAATATCTATAACGGGATTTTGTTAGCGGCTACTCAACTATTAACGTATAGACAACATAGATTACTCCTGGTAATAAACTCTTTTTACCCGCTGCGAAATGGATGTCATTATCTCATACGGAATGGTATGCGCCCAATCTGCTAATTGCTTTACCGACACTTCCCTGCCCATTACGATCACTTCATCGCCTTCTTTCACATTTGCTATGCCGGTTACATCTATCATGGTCATATCCATACACACAGTGCCCACTACGGGAGCCAGTTGTCCATGTACGCTCATCTTGCCTATGCCATTACCAAGGTGGCGTGAATAGCCATCTGCATAACCAATACGCACGGTGGCGATCAATGCATCTTCATTCATGATGCCTTGGCGATTATAACTAACGGTATCCCCTGGCCTGAGATGTTTTAGTTGTGCTATAGTGGAACGCAAAGTAGCCACAGGTTGCAGATCTAAATTTTCATTTTCACTTTCCACCCCATAAAGCCCTATGCCCAGCCTGACCATATCCATTTGCAAATGTGAATGCCTGAGAATGGCTGCGGAGTTTGCTATATGTTTTAAAAAAGGGTAATGAATGTATTGAGAAAGCAGAGTAACCGCTTCCATAAATTTAGCTGCCTGTTCCGTTGTAAAGCTATCCTGCGTAGGGTCTTCACTTGCTGCCAAATGACTAAAAATGGATTCTACTTTATAATTACCCTCACATAATTTTTCTGCGATTAGATTAATTTCCTTAAGTGTAAAACCAAGACGGTTCATACCCGTTTCAACTTCAATGTGAACGGGGTACTGCATGAAGCCCTGGCCTTTCAAAAATTGTAAGAATTGATTAAAAAGTTTTGGCGAATAAATAACCGGTTGCAGATTCCATTTCGTAAGCGAAAGAAATGCGGACTCATCTGCATTCATCACCATGATAGGCAGATCAATACCTGCCCTGCGCAGGACAATACCTTCATCAACATAAGCAACACCCAGATAATTAACGTTATTAAATTCCAGAATATTTGCAATTTCTGAACTGCCGCTGCCATAGGAAAATGCTTTCACCATAGCCATTATTTTGGTTTGCGGCTGAAGCAAAGCTTTGTATTGTTTCAGATTATGTGCAATTGCATTCAGGTTTATTTCTAATATTGTTTGATGCACTTTGGTCTCAAACAATTGTACAAGTCGTTCGAAATTAAATCGCCGTGCTCCTTTTATGAGAATCGTTTCATTTTGAAATGAAAAAGGGTTAAATGTTTTTAAGTATTCATCAACATTCGGGTAAAATAAAATTTCAATATCCGGTTGCAAAAAAATGGGTAGTTGTTCGTTTATCTTTTCACCTACGGCGATCACTTTATCGATTCTATGTTCGATCAATGCTTTGGCTATAGCGCCATATAAATCTTCATCCTTTTTCCCACTTTCATCAAAATCTGATAAAAAAACAGTGCGCTTGCTGGTAGTATGTTGCTGTGCTAAAAAATGGAGAGCAATGGTAAATGAAGTGAGATCAGCGCTGTAACTATCGTTGATAATGGTACAGCCGTTGATACCATATTTTAACTGCAGCCGCATGTCCACGGCATGAAGCTGTGCGAATCTTTCATTAATGATTTCATGAGTATAATCAAGGTGGAGTAAGACACAAAGACAGGTAATGCAATTCTCTACTGATGCTTCATCAATGAAGGGAATGGTAAGTGTGCTTTCCTGATCACCGAAAATATAATGGATTAATGTATGGTGGGTTTTCTGTTCAACAGCCAAAATTCGAACAGTGGCATTTTCATTTTTAGACCAGCTGAATACTTTATCCTTTGGTATAGAATGTAAAATGTCTTTTGACCCGATTACAATTTCACTGTCAGTAAACAGACTAAGTTTTTCAGAGAGCTTCTCTGTAATATCTGGAAAGCCTTCGCTATGAGCTTCACCGATATTGGTGATGATGCCGATCGTAGGTTGAATGATCTTTTGCAATGTTTGCATTTCATCTTTTTTTGAAATGCCGGCTTCAAAAATCGCAAGGGTATGCGTTGCATTCATTTGCCAAACACTAATGGGTACACCCAATTGAGAATTATAACTTTTTGGGCTTCGCACAATATTGAACTCAGGATTCAGTAACTGATACAACCATTCTTTTACAATGGTTTTTCCATTACTTCCGGTAATACCCAACACGGGGATGGAGAATTGTTGGCGATGGTACTGAGCTAATTGGTGCAGTGCAATACCCGTATCCGCAACCATAATAATATTGCATTCTAGAAAACTGATGATGGGAAGAGGATTATCTATGATAAAGTTTCTTACACCTTTAGCATAACATTCATCTATGTACTGATGACCGTCATTGTGGGGTCCATGTAATGCAATAAAAAGTGAAGAATCCGCACGGGTAATATTTCTGCTGTCAAATAGCAGGTGTTCAATACTCCCCTCATTTTGTTGTTGAATGAAGTGACCTTTTACTATTTCGCAAATATTCGAAATTGAATACACGAATCAAAGTTAGATAGTATCATTTTCATTCTTTCTGCGGTTGGCAGATTGTATAGAATACATGACAGAGCCCACGAGGCAAATTACAATCACAAGTAGTGAAATGGTAACAGGCAAATGGAAGTCAGAAATAAAAATAGGTACTAACATTTTCAGACCTATAAACACGAGTACGATTGCAATACCCTGTTGCAGGTATTCAAATTTATTGACTGCGCCTTTCAGTAAAAAAAACAGGGATCTTAATCCAAGTACAGCAAAAATATTACTGGTGTAGATGATCAGTTCTTTATTAGGTGAATCTGTAACAATGGCAAACACAGCGGGGATACTGTCTAATGCAAAAACAATATCTGTAGTAGCCAGCATGATAATGACAACAAACATGTTGGTATAAAAACGCTTGCCATTTTTAACGACGGTGAGTTTACCACTTACATCTTCATGGATGATTGGAAAAAAACGGTTAATGAATTTATACACGGGGCTATGGGCAGGGTCATATTCATCTTCCTGCCGCACAGTGAAAATTTTAATACCTGTATAAACCAGGAAAGCGCCGAAAATATAGAGAAGCCAATGAAATCGCTCTACCAGTGCCACTCCTACAGAAATAAAAATAATCCTGAAAACAATAGCCAGTACAATCCCAATAAGCAGGGCCCTGGCTACATGGTCACTTTCAATTTTGAAATAAGAAAAGATTAAAATAAAAACAAAAATATTATCAATACTCAGGCTCCACTCCATCAGGTAGGCGCTGATATATTCCAATGCAGGCCCCTTCCCGCTTTCCCACCATAAAAAAGCAAAAAAAGCAAATGCCAGGGACACCCAAAAAAGCGTTTGCCATAAAGCTTTTTTTATGCTGATCTCTGCAGATTTTTTGCTCAATACACCAAGATCCACGATAAGTGCTATGACGATTACAATTCCAAAAACTAAATAAGTAAGCTGGTCAACCGTCATTCATTTTCACATTTAGCCCGCAAATATACTGATCGCATTCGGGGTGACTCTTTTTAGAGGCGGGCATACTTTCTTTTACGTAGTTGCTGATATATAACCCCGCATATAATGATAAAAAGTAATGGTAAAAGGATGTTAATGGATTGCCAGGTGGTTCTTTCATCCGAAACTTTACGGCGATCCAATAGCCTTAAAGTATATTCTTTGGACCTTGTTTGTAATATATCAGTAGGATTGACCAGGTATTCAAGACAGTTTATAAAAAAATCTTTGTTTGCAAATGTATATCTCGTGAATAGGTTCATGCCCATAGGTAAAGCACCCATTGTGGGGCTATATTGGTTGAGCGCAATGTCGCCATCAGATACTACAATGAGTTTGCCTTTTTCTGAATTGCTCTTAAAAGGTTGGTTCCTGCTCTTCATTTCACCGGCAACAGCAGCAGGCACACGCCCTGTATAAAGTGATCGAAAGCTCCCTTCTAATAATACTGCTACAGGTATTTCTTTACTGCGAAAAAGAGATTGATCCGGAGCTATTTGTAAATATTCAAAATCAATTTTTGCAGGAGCATTAATTATTCTTGAATTATTAGAAGATCGAAGCAATACGGTCTTCTTTATACCTGCAGCTTCCACTGTATCCATGGTGGTAGGGAACAATGTCCTGATGCCATCGAGATTTTTACTTATAGGATGATCGGTACCATTCAATACAGGAAAAAAGGGCCAATCCACAAGTCGTCGTTGCTGACCCTCGCCACTTACCTGTGGCAGCTTATCACACTCCATATCCTGCAGCAGGCTTTGGTTAATGCGCACGCCGTAATTGAATAAAAGGTCTTCAAGATTTAATCCTCTGTCGAATGCAATGAAGCCCTGAGATTGGTACAAGCTGTCGAATTCGGCATACATGTTATCCATCATCAGGAATACATTGCCGCCGTTCATGATGTACTGATCAATTTTTAATTTGTCCTCATCAGAAAAAGATTGCCGGGGCTTTGCAATAACGATTGCATTTATTTGCGGTGGAATAAAATCCACTGCTTTTATGTTGATCGTATCGGTATCATATTCATTGATGAGGGTTCTTACTGCATCGTCCGCGTTGTAGCCCCACTCCTCGCCATGGCCTAAAGCATAAGCTACTATTGGTTTTTTCTCAGCAGTTATTTTTTGGATAGCGCTGGCAAATTTATATTCTATGGAAGCTTCTACATTATTATATAGCTCAGCTAATTGTTCCGGTTCTGTGCCAAAAGATTTTGCTCCTTTCAATAGATCAATACCTACAGTTTTATCTCCATACTTTACCACTGCTCCATGTATCAGTCTTTTCATATTGATATCATCACCTACTTCGTCGGGAGCATTCAGAAATATACCTGTGAGTCCGTAAAAATTATTTAATGAATCTTCCAGTGCACGAATCATTGCGGTATCCTTATTTTCATAAGGGTTTACAAAATTGTATTGAAGCTTGTTTTTGCCATATTCTTTGCTTTCTCTTAAAAATTCACTAATCGCATTTTGAAATTTTCTGACTACAGCAGGCAATTCACTCCCTGTAAGAAAAACATCAATATGAACCGGCTCTTCGAGATTGCGAAGAAGTTGCTTGGTAGGTGCGCTTAATGAATAACGCTTTTCTTTGGTAAGATCGAAACGTCCATGAATGGTGGTTGCCAGCAAATTGATCAGTAGCATTGCTGCTATTAATACTATTAATCTGATTACTGTTTTATTCTTTCTGCTCATTTCTACCTTTTCAATATTTGTTGCTGTGTAATCAATAAAAAGAAAACAGTAAGGCTAATAAAATAAATAATATCCCTGGTATCCAACACTCCCTTGCTGATACTTTGGTAATGAAAATCTATTCCAAACATTTCCAGGTAATAGTCGGCCCCATTTTCAAACAGAGGCAACTGACTAATGGCATGAAATCCATAATAAAGGAAAGCACAACTGATAACACTGAGAATAAAAGCAACTATACTATTATTCCCTCCGCTGCTGATGCAAACACTTATGGCTGTAAATACGGTGGCAAGAAATAAGAGACCCAGGTAAGATCCTACTGCGGCACCTGCATCTATACCTGCTCCTGATGCAAGGTTATTGATGGTAAAATAGTAAATGATGGTAGGGAGCAATGCTATGAGTGCAACGATCAATCCTCCAAAAAATTTTCCTAATATAATTTGCCACACTGTCACCGGCATTGTGCGCAGCAACTCAAAAGTTCCTCCTTTATATTCATCTGAAAAGCTCCGCATGTTGATGGCAGGAATTAAAAAAATTAGTATCCAGGGAGCAAAAGAAAAGAACTGTTCCAGAGAAGCATAACCACTATCAAGAATGTTATCCCGAAAAACAAAAAGAACCAGCCCATTGACCAATAAGAAAACGATGATGGCTATATATCCGGTGAGGCTGCTGAAAAATTGACCAAATTCTTTCTTACAAATAGACCACATGCAAAATGATAAAAATAAATATAAAAAATTTAAAATATAATAGAATACTTCAGAAGAGTAACACTTATAAAGTTGAAAACTGCTGCATAAAAAAACCCGGCATTTTTATACCGGGAACTTTTAAAGCATAAATAAAATTATACTGCAAAACTTTCACCACAACCACAAGATCTGCTGGCATTCGGATTATTGAAAAAGAAACCTTTGCCATTCAGACCATCGGAAAAATCCAGCATTGTATTTACGAGGTAAAGAAAACTTTTCAAATCCGTAACCACTTTAATACCATTATCTTCAAAAACCTGGTCCATAGGTTTTATTTCATCGTCAAAGTCAAGTTTATAGCTTAAGCCTGAACATCCTCCTCCTACAACACCTACTCTCAGGAAATAAGATGAGTCTTTTGTAATGGCGGCATTCTTCATTAACTCAGCAACTTTTTCTTTGGCTTTGTCACTTACATATATCGCATTGGCGGCCCGTTGTCCCCCGATTGGGGAACTTAGGTCGGATATTTTTTCTTTTTCTGCGGTCATTCTTAAATCATTATTATAAAAATCAGTATTCAACATTGTAAGACACGTTGAAAGTAGCTTTGTGCTGTTTCAAAGCCCCCCTTCGGGAAGGTTGTGTGGGCCATTCTTAGTGAACCAGGCTTTCTTCCAACATCAGCTCAGGTAAGCCGTTTTTCTTACGATAATCATTTACAGCTGCTTTAATAGCATCTTCTGCCAACACAGAACAGTGAATTTTTACAGGCGGCAAATTCAACTCTTCCACAATTGTCATATTATCTATGCTGATGGCTTCGTCAATGCTTTTTCCTTTGAGCCATTCAGTGGCCAGAGAGGATGAAGCAATAGCAGACCCGCAACCAAAGGTTTTAAATTTTGCATCTTTGATCATACCTGTTGTTTCATCTACTTCTATCTGCAGCCGCATTACATCACCACATTCCGGCGCTCCTACGAGTCCGGTGCCCACTGTCTTGCTGCTTTTATCAAGCGTACCTACATTTTTAGGGTTATTATAGTGATCAAGTACTTTATTTGAATATGCCATGATTTATACTTTTAATTTGTGATTTTATTATTTATAATTATTCTAAGCTCGGTTATAATTCATTTAATCGTCTCATCCGCTCATCATCCACATCAGCTAATCGTCATATCGTCACATCGCCTTATCGAAACATCAACTAATCAATGATGCGCCCATTCTATACTATTGATATCCACACCTTCTTTATACATTTCCCATAGAGGACTCATCTCTCT
>MWVT01000308.1_pt1 | contig 10755 bp, 10 predicted proteins | sample 1047201 | NCBI WGS metagenome assembly MWVT01 (sample SAMN06349988, study PRJNA376086) | soil metagenome | isolation source: TG5-1 sample Antarctic (ecotone) soil | place: Antarctica | collected 2015-01-13 | reverse complement strand
TTTGATTGTCGGCACGGCGGAACGCGCCGGATTTGAATATGCCGGAGCAGTCAAACAGAATAACGGTCAGACGAGCTTCAAAAAGCGGCAAAATCCGTTCACCGTTTTAGCCGGACAACTGATTATCAACTTCAAAAAAGTCAGAAATCCCAAATCAATTATGAAAGTTGATTTGGGCGCGGACATTACCGATATTGTGATTGAAACCATCGAAGGTGTGATTGCCCAAAACGACGGCGCGACCATCGAAGAAATCAACGATAAATTGATTATCACCGGATTAGAGATGGGGTTTTTAGATTTGTTAAGCGAAAAGTATCAAGACTTCACGCCGTTTCTTGTCGCCAACTTTGATTACGACGAAAAAACACAAAAATATCACCTCAAAAAGAATACGAAATTTAAGGCGCGAATTGATATTCAGTTGCGGGTTAGATATTTCTTGATTGCTTACTTGCGAAGAATGGAACACGAAAATTACTATCCGAATTTTGATGAAGTCGTGTTCCACATTATGCCGCTTTTGAAAAACGGCGTAACGCCCGAACAGCAAACAATTTTGAATGTCTTAGAAACAATCGCCGAGCGCGTTGATGATGGTTGTTGGAAACTAAGTAAAACGGGACAACAGCATTTGTTTGACAAGTTTTGATATAATAAAAAATCTAATTTGCAAAAGTGTTCAGGAGAGCATAAAGCTAAGAGTTGTTCCAAGTGAACATTACCCTAAAAAACTGATACTGATAAACGGGCGAGGGTTAGATTATTTGCTAATCCTTTTTTGTTTTGGGTAAGAAAACGGCGCGACGGATGACTTTATTTGAGAATGCAGGATGAACGAATTTTGAATTAAGGTCAAATTAACGATGAATTACAAACAATTTATTTATAAGCCCGGCAAAAAAAACAGTCTCAAAGATTTTGACTCCGATTTTGCCGCCGGCTTCAGCAAAGAAAAGACGCAAGAGATGCTGAACGAAAACGCCGAACGCATCGCCAAGTATCAAGACCTGCTGATGGCGCACGAGACAAACGGGCTGCTGGTCATTTTCCAGGCGATGGACGGCGCGGGTAAAGACGCGATGATTAAAAACGTGACGTCGTGTCTCGACCCGCAGGGCTGCGAAATGAAAATGTTTAAAGCTCCGACGGAAAAAGAAGTCAAACACGATTATCTCTGGCGGGCGGCGCAATCGGTTCCGGCACGCGGTCAAATCGGCATTTTCAACCGCTCGTATTATGAACACGTCATTGCCGAACGCATCCACCCGGAAAAGCTCGAACAATACAACTTTCCCAAAAGCGTGATTGGCAAAGACATTTGGAAAAAACGCTATCGCCACATCAACAATTTTGAGGAATATCTGCTCGACAACGGCATTCACGTTCTCAAGTTTTTTCTGAATCTGTCAAAAGAAACACAGCGCGAAAAGCTGCTCGAGAGAATCGAGCGCCCGGAAAAGAAATGGAAATTTTCAATAGATGATGTCGAAGACCGCGAGCATTGGGACGAATATATGAAAATCTACGAAGAGGTTTTCGACCGCACCAGCACCAAAATCGCGGCGTGGCACATTATCCCGAACAACCATCGCTGGTTTGCCCGCGCCGCCGTTGCCGGAATCATCGCGGAAAAACTCAAATCGCTGCATCAAAAATATCCGACTTTGAGTGGCGAACAAAAACAGGAAATCGAGAAAGCAAAGGAAATGCTGGAAAACAAAGAAAGCCGCAAATCCAAATCAAATAAAGATTGAGACGCTCAAACCAAGATTTAAAAGAACATTGTGTTGTTCAACGCGATGATGGCGTTTTTGAAATCCGTATTTTTGAGATAGCTTCTAGTTAAGATTATTGAAACTCGTAATAAAAAACACAACGAACAATAATCAAAAGTGTTCGTTGTGTTTTTATTTGATATTAAAAAACGCGGGCAACGCCGCATTTTTACATTCCGCTCGTTTTACTGTCAGTTTTATTGCCCATCATTTTAGTCATCATATTACGAGACATATCGAGATGTCCTTGTAAAGTCGGCAGAGTTTTAGCGGCAAACGCTTTAGCTTCCGCATCTTTGCCATTGTTTGCTTCCTTCTGGAACATTGCAACAGCTTTTTCGTGGTCTTTGACCATCATTTTTACATATTCTCTATCAAAGCCTGAGCCCGACATTGCCGACATTTTTTCCATCGCCGCTTTATGCTTTGAATCCATTTCGGTCGGCAGCATCACGTTTTTGCTCATCGCAATCGGTTTAAGCTCTTCGCTCGCTTTAGTGTGGTCGTCAACCATCATTTGAGCGAGTTTTTTAACATCTTCGTTTGAAGATTTCGACAACGCCGTATTGCTTAAACCTATCTCGTTCATATCGCTCATTGCCGCCATCATCATAAACTTACTATCGGAATTCTTCTTGCCGCTGGTTTGCATCTTGCTGTCTGAATTCATCGTGCCTTGGGCGAATCCGTTTGATACACACATTGTCAAAGCTAAGATTACGCCGAAATAAATCATCTTTTTCATAATTAAATCTCCCTTACTTGTAAATTAATGAACGTATGAAATTTCTTCGTGTAAAGATTTCATACGAAAAACTTTTATTCTGAACGGCTTGTGCAAAATGAATGCCAGAGGCAAAAATTTTCGTCGCGTTTGAGTTCTGATTTTACGGTTAATCAGAATCGGCAAAATTCCGCGAAATTGTTTTTTAGACAAAAAGTTGCTTTAATTTGATAAAGCAAAAGTTTTCGGAGGAGCTGTAAAGGCTGAGAGGTGTTTGATTAGAAACACGACTCCTAAAAACCTGATGCGGATAATACCGACGAAGGGAGAAAAACGATGAGTGAAAAAAGAGAAGAAAAAACCAGCACGCAAGTAAAACTGCCGAGTTCACAAAAAATCTACGTTGAAACCAACGGCAGCACAATCAATCAAACCAAACATAATTTGCGCGTTCCGTTTCGAGAAATCGCATTGAGTCCGTCCAGAAATATGAAGGATGAACTCGAAGAAAATCCGTCTGTGAGAATTTATGACACGAGCGGTGTTTGGACTGACCCGGATGAGAGATGCGACGTGCGCGAAGGATTGCCGACATTGCGGCGCGAATGGATTTTGGCGCGTGAAGATGTTGAAGAATATATTGGGCGCGAAATTTTGCCGCAGGATAACGGTTATTTGACGAAAGGTGCGGAAGAAATCGCCAAAATAAAAGACAGCGGAAAGCTCGAAGAATTTCCCGGCTTGAAACGCGCGCCATTAAAGGCGAAATCGGGAAAATGCGTAACGCAGATTCATTACGCAAGAAAAGGTATTATCACGCCGGAAATGGAATACGTCGCCATCCGCGAAAATCTCGGACGGCAAATCGCGTTTGAGACTTTGGCGAACGGACAACAAGACGAAAGAGATTCCCCGTATCATCAACACGCGGGCGAATCGTTCGGCGCATCAATTCCGAAATTCGTTACGCCCGAATTCGTCCGCGATGAAGTTGCGCGAGGACGAGCGATTATTCCCGCCAACATTAATCATCCCGAAGCCGAGCCGATGGCGATTGGTCGAAATTTCCTTGTAAAAATCAACGCGAATATCGGAAACTCGGCGATTGCTTCTTCGATTGAAGAAGAAGTCGAAAAGATGCGCTGGGCGACGCTGTGGGGTGCGGACACGGTGATGGATTTGTCAACGGGCAAGAACATTCACGCGACGCGCGAATGGATTTTGCGAAATTCGCCCGTGCCGATTGGGACTGTGCCGATTTATCAGGCGTTGGAAAAAGTGAACGGAAAAGCCGAAGATTTGACTTGGGAAATTTACCGCGACACTTTGCTTGAACAAGCCGAGCAAGGCGTTGATTATTTCACGATTCACGCGGGCGTGCGATTGCCGTATATTCCTCTGACAGCGAAACGCACGACGGGAATTGTTTCGCGCGGCGGCTCGATTATGGCGAAATGGTGTTTATCGCACCACGAAGAAAGTTTTCTTTACACGCGCTTCTCTGAGATTTGCGAGATTATGCGAACCTACGACGTTTCGTTTTCTCTCGGCGACGGTTTGCGTCCCGGCTCGATTGCCGACGCAAACGACGCGGCGCAGTTTGCCGAATTAGAAACTTTGGGCGAGTTGACAAAAATCGCTTGGGAAATGGATTGTCAAACGATGATTGAAGGTCCCGGTCACGTGCCGATGCACTTAATAAAAGAAAATATGGACAAGCAGTTAGCGGTTTGCGGCGAAGCGCCATTTTACACTTTAGGACCTTTGACAACTGACATCGCTCCAGGTTACGACCATATCACCTCGGGAATCGGCGCGGCGATGATTGGCTGGTTCGGCTGCGCGATGCTTTGTTATGTTACCCCGAAAGAACATCTCGGCTTGCCGAATAAAAAAGATGTTAAAGAAGGAGTGATTACATACAAACTCGCGGCGCACGCGGCGGACTTGGCGAAAGGTCATCCGGCGGCGCAAATGCGCGACAACGCACTTTCAAAGGCGCGTTTTGAATTTCGCTGGGAAGACCAATTTAATCTCGCGCTCGATCCGGAAGTCGCCCGCGAATATCACGACGAAACGCTGCCGGCGGAAGGCGCAAAGCTCGCGCATTTCTGCTCGATGTGCGGACCGCATTTCTGCTCGATGAAAATCACGCAGGATGTTCGAGAATACGCCGCGCAGCAAGGCGTTGACGAAGAAAAAGCATTAGCTGTCGGAATGGCGGAAAAGTCGAGAGAGTTTGCAGCGGGCGGCGGCGCGATTTATCACGGTAATTTGCCTGAAAGCGTTGATTCGGAACACCACTAATTTTATGAAAATAAACAGAGAAGAAAGCAAAGGTAAGGGTAAGTTTTTTATCGAAGAAAACGGAAAACAAGTTGCTTTGATGACCTACAAAAAATCGGGCGCGGATAAAATTGTCATTGACCACACGGAAGTTGACGAATCCTTGCAGGGCGAAGGCATCGGCAAGGATTTGGTTGAAGCGGTGGTGAAATTTGCGCGTCAAAACAATTTTCAAATTGTTCCCGTTTGTCCATTTGCCAAAAAAGTTATTGACGAAACGCCTGTGTTTCAAGATGTGTTGAGCGCGTAGATGCAAGTTCCGAGAATTTCCGCTTCGAGCTATTCCAACACCGCCCCTTTAATTTGGTCGTTTCTTTACGGTTCTGAGCGCGGACGATTTGAATTGATTTTGGATAATGCCCCGGCGCGTTCGGCTGAAATGCTGCGGCAACGAAGAGTTTCCGCCGCCCTCGTTCCCGTCATCGAATATCAGCGAATCGAAGATGTTCTGCTCGTTCCCGATGTGTGCATCGGCGCACAGGAGCGAGTGCGGAGCGTTTGTTTGGTAACGAAAGGCGTTGATTTGGAAGATGTAAAGTCGGTTGCGCTCGATGTGTCGTCAAAAACTTCCATCGCTCTAACGAAAATTATTTTCCGCGAATTTTACGCGCTCGATCCGACTTATAAGCAAGCAAAACCGAATTTGATAGAAATGCTTTCCGATTCTGACTGCGCTCTTTTGATTGGCGACCCGTCACTGACGGTTGACGAAAAAATCTATCGAAAATTTGATTTAGCCGAAACGTGGAAAAGTTTTACTGGTTTCGGTTTCGTTTTTGCGATGTGGATGGCAAATGCGGAAAATTCGGATGCTGCAGAACAGATTGATTTTGCCGCTGCCCGCGATGAAGGTTTGAAACATCTGGACGAAATCATTGCCAATTACGAAACGGAAATCTCGCTCGCCCGCGATGATTTTAAGACGTATCTATCTGAAAATATCGCTTATTCGATTGACGATTCGATGCAAAATGGACTGTCGCTTTTTTTCGATTTGGCGCACAAACACAATTTAATTGAACGTCTGAAATCGCTCCGTTTCGTTTAAACTTATTAAAATATTCCTGATTGAAAAACCAACAACCACACCGCGATAGTGACAAAAAGAAGTAAAAATATATCTTCGCCCGCTGTTTCTTCTTGATTATGCATTGTTTTTCTCCTTCTATAAAAATTTCTCTATCATCTGCAAACGCGAATTTTTGAGGCAAAAAGGGTCAAATTTTATGGCATAAAATTTGTTTTACTTTTTATTAAAAACTTAATAGGGCGCAAAATTGAGTTTTTGATAGCATCCCATTGGCGAATTGCGATTTTAATTTGCAAAATGAATGAGAAAGAAATTTAGCCACGAATAACACGAATGACACGAATTATTTTTTTGATTTTTATTCGTGCTATTCGTGTTATTCGTGGCTAAAACTTTCCGTGTTAAAATAATCCTGAGTTATGAGTGGTATTCAACCGATTTTAGATAAGGCTTTGGCGGGGACACGATTAACCGCCGAAGATGCGACTGCGCTTCTCGAATCAAACGATTTTGTCCGCATCGGACTTGCGGCGCACGAAATTCGGATGCGGAAAAATCCGTCCGATGTCGTAACTTACATCATTGACCGCAACATCAATTACACCAACGTCTGCAACGTCGTCTGCACGTTTTGCGCGTTTTACCGCCGACCGGGAAAGCCCGACACATACGTTCATTCGATTGAGGAGATCTGCAAACGAATTGACGAAACAATCGCCCTTGGCGGGACGGGCGTGCTGATGCAGGGCGGCTTGCATCCCGACTTTAATATTGAATGGTATGAAAATCTGCTTTCAGTTTTGCACGCGAAATATCCGACGTTTCAATTGCATTGCTTTTCGCCGCCGGAGATTCATAATATTTCTTTGATTTCAAAATTAGATTACGAAACGATTATGCGCCGTTTGAAAGCGGCGGGTTTAAATTCGATGCCCGGCGGCGGCGGCGAGATTCTCGATGACGAAGTTCGCAAGCGCGTTTCAACCAAATGCAATACGCAGGAATGGCTCGACGTAATGCGGGCAGTGCATAAAGTCGGTTTGAAATCTACGGCGACGATGATGTTCGGCATCGGCGACAAAATCGAACATCGCGTTCGCCATTTGCAGCGAATTCGTGATTTGCAAGACGAAACAGGCGGATTTTCAGCGTTTATCTCGTGGACTTTTCAGCGCGAAAATACGGCGCTCGGTCGCAAAATAAAGGAAGAACCGACGGGCATTGATTATCTGAAAATGGTGGCTGTGTCGCGCTTGTTTTTGGATAATGTCCAGCATATTCAATCTTCGTGGCTGACGCAGGGTTTGCGATTGGGACAAACCGCACTTCGTTTCGGCGCGGACGATATGGGTTCGATTATGATTGAAGAAAACGTCGTTTCGGCGGCGGGCGCAAATACGGAAGCGAACGAAAAAGAATTGCGTTATCAAATTAGCGAAGCAGGTTTTATTCCGCAACAGCGTGATATTCTTTACAATTATATTAACCGTAAAAATGTTGATGTGCTTGACGAGAGAAAATCAATGCCGCTCAAACAATTAAGCGTTGCTTTTGCAGACTAAAAATCGGGCAATTTATATGGGTCATCATCAATTAAGTGAAATGGCTCATTTTCAAGAGCTAGTAATTGCGTCCATGGATTTAATTTAAGCGCAAATAATTCCGGTTGATAATAATAAACAACAAGACAAAAAAGTCCTGCTACTGCATTGAGAGTATTTTCTAGATTAGCATCTTGAAAATTGGAACTTCTTTCATGCTTTACACTATTATACTCTTTCCACCAATCAGGATTTTCTTGGTTTCTCCATTTTTCCCACGGAATTAATTCAATTCCATACCTTGGAATCAAAATCTTCATAGAATAAAAATTTGGATATTTCTCTGTAATAATCTCTCTATAATCATCAATATTTTTATTTCGCTTTGTAGCATCAATCTTCTGACACAACAATTTGCATATAACATCAACCTCTGAACTTGCACTTAGAAGAATGCGGGCAAATTCAATTGAATAAGTTTTATAATTATTCGAAGTTAGCTCTACATATTGAATAGTTTTATTTAAAGAAGCTTCAATTGCTAAAAAATATTGCCAGTAATGAAAAGACATAATTTTTTAATTAGATTCGGCTCAAAATCACTTTTGCGTTACAGCTTTAGCTCTAGAAATCATTTTGCGCTTTTTCAAATCGAATCGTTCCCCCGCTTTGAGCAGATGAATCAGCATCGCGCCTTTTCGGTTATGTGCGTCAATGAACATAACTTGTGTTTCGCCGACGACTTCCGCGCGGCGATTGTCTTCCACTAAAACTGCCATATCTTCATCTATACCGATACCGAGCAGCGTCGGATTTTGCAGAATCAAACCGAAAAGGCGATTTTCGCGCTGACGCACGATAAAATGCTGGTCGAGAACAATGTTTGGCAAAAGCCCGAGACCTTGCCGCGTGCCGACTTTCGCGCCGTCAATAATTTTCAAATTCGCTTCGCCCGTCATCATCGGCGTGGACATCGCGGCAGTTCCCGCGCTCGTGCCGCCGAAAACCACGCCCGCCCCGTAGCGTTCACGCAGGGCGGCGTAAAGCTCCTCGTCGGCTAAAACGTCCATTATTCGGTTCTGGTCGCCGCCGGTGAAAAAAATGCCGCTCGCGTTTTTTAATTGCGCGAGAAATTCCCGGCGCATCTTTTCGGTCAACGGCGCAAACGGCGCGTTTTCAAAAGAAGCGATTTGATAGGCGGAGAAATCTTTTTTTATTCCGTCGAAACTCTCCTGCGGAACGCCGCTCGCCCAGGTAACAATTAAAATTCGCGCTTTTTCCTTGCCTGACCAATTGACGAAACGTGAAATAGCTTCCGCCGGACGTTTGCCGCCGCCGATTAACACTAATTTTTCTTGTGCTGAAGCATAGACGGTTAAAATAATGATTGATAAGAAAAAACTCGATAGGCAGCGGGAATAAATACGCGACGAACATTTTCCATAAATCTTTTTCATTGAAGATTTCTCCCGCAACGTTTTTACAGAAAGTCTTTTGAAAATGCAACTCTTACACAACTATTACGATTGCTCCGCCTGCAACCTGTTAGTCTTAAACTTGCCGTATTTTAGCAATCGTAAAAAAATAATAAATGCAAAACGTCATCGAATTTGAAAAATCGCGCCGAAGTATAAATTGGAAAAATTTATCGATCGTCATTACCTTTCACCTTTTGACAATTCCGGCTTTCTTCCTCTTTAGCTGGCAAAACTTCGCCGTAATGCTCATCGGAAATTGGATTGTCGGAAGTTTGGGCATAGGTCTCGGTTACCATCGTTTGTTAACTCATCGCAGTTTTAAGGCTCCAAAATGGCTAGAATACACACTCACGATTTTTGGCGCGATGGCGATACAGGACGACGCGCCGAAATGGGTGGCGACGCACCGCATTCATCATCAATTCGTCGAAACCGAAAAAGATCCGCATTCAACTCGACCTGGTTTTTGGTGGGCGCATATGGAGTGGATTTTGCGCGGGACGGCGCAAGACCACGACGAAGCGACTTTAAAACGTTATGTGCCTGATTTACTCAAAGATAAATTTCACGTTTTGTTAGCAAAGTATTACTACATTCCGCTCGTTCTTTCGGGCTTCCTTTTGTTTGCCATCGGCGGCTGGTCAATGGTTTTGTGGGGCGTTTTTGTGCGTATCGTGTTCGGCTGGCATTCGACTTGGTTTGTTAATTCGGCGACGCATTTCTTTGGAAAGCGGCGTTTTGCTACGGAAGATGATTCGACCAATAATGCTTGGGTGGCAATTCTGACGTTCGGCGAAGGCTGGCACAACAATCATCACGCGCAGCCAACATCGGCACGGCACGGCTTGAAATGGTATGAATTCGATATGAACTGGCTGACAATTCGACTTTTTGAAAAACTCGGCTGGGCAAAACAAATTCGTATTTTTGACGCGGAAAAACCGCCGCTTGAATTGAAAAAGGCGGCGTAAACCAGCTCTGACAAAACTCTTGTAAAATGGCAATTTTTATTCTTTCTTGAAAGCTAATAAATTCAAGCGTTCCGCACTTTCTCAATTTTTCTTTTGAGTTTTGTGCCTTTAATAAGTGAAGGACGTTATAATTGGGAGGGGCGAAGAACTTTTAAATAAAGCTTTAGTATATAGAATGGAAATTACAAATCTCATTCCGCACATATCTACACTAGAATACTATCTTACCTTTAATGACGGAAATCGTGTTGAGAATAGCATGACGGCTGAGGAGAGCATAAAAGCCCAAGATACTATGCGCTCTAGAGCAATGTTATTGGAACAATTGCCTTATTTTCTAAATAGCTCCTACTTCTTTATTTTACAGATAATTAAGTTTCAACTATCTCTTATTGAAACGAAGTTAAACACTATCTCAGATTCAAATTTATACAACCTTACACCTAGTGAGCGCGCCCCAATTGTGTTCATGACAGACAGTTTTTTTAATTCTGCTAGGCGAGCGCAGGATGCGATTATACCTTATATTAGCCGTTCTTTTTCGCTTTCATTACCTAATAGTATGAATGAGCTAATGAAGAAACTCGACAGGGGAGAGATTTCTTTACCAACTCCTATCAAAGAACAGTTGAAAATTTATTGGGATTCACATGGGAAAAAAATAAAAGCATATCGGGATTTGGGTCAGCATCATGCCTTAATTTCTTCAGAGGGATGGGTTGCAAAACCTATTGATGGGTCGCCACTGATACATGTATCATTGCCTAATAATCCAGAAGAAAAAAATACTTTACGCCTAAGATATGATGACCCAGTTATACTTGCATTACCTTATTTAACTATTGAATTTCAGTATCTCTTACAGTTTATTTTTAAGGTTACAGACT
>MWVT01000306.1_pt1 | contig 10772 bp, 20 predicted proteins | sample 1047201 | NCBI WGS metagenome assembly MWVT01 (sample SAMN06349988, study PRJNA376086) | soil metagenome | isolation source: TG5-1 sample Antarctic (ecotone) soil | place: Antarctica | collected 2015-01-13 | reverse complement strand
GTCGAGCTTTGCGAAGTTGGCGACGGGAGGTTCTTTTGATGGTGCTGAAAATCAGATATTCGCAAACGTGGAATGACGACTATCACGTCAAGTTGTCGGCGGGCGACAAGAGCCTCTTCGCGCTCGCGCTCGAATCATTCAAGAGCTCTATCCCGGCATACCAGCGGAGTTACAACCCGCAGATACGCGAGTGGTTCGTTGATGCGGGTGCGTCTCTTTCTCTTGAACGGTGGTTTAGCAGTTGCCGCAAGCATTACAGCGCGGTCGTGGAATTCGACGGCGATCCGGGCGGGGAAGTCCCGCACGCAGAGAAGCCGAAGCCGAGTGATCCGTACGCGACGCTTCACCTCTTGCCGTCCGCGCCGCCGGAAGTAGTCAAGGCTGCGTACCGCGCGCTTTCAATGATTCATCACCCGGACAAAGGCGGCGACACGCGAGCCATGCAGAAGGTGAACGAAGCTTACAGGCAATTAGCAGCATGAACGCATCCGATGCAAATGCAAACCGCATGAGGCAAACCGCGCGCACCGTCAAAAGAGCGGAGCGTCAAGAGTCGGATAGTGCTAAAATGAGCGCGGAAGAGTTGCGCGAATTAGCGACGCAGCTGGCGCGCACGTTGAACGGCGCGAATAAGATTGCTGCGCGGCTCAATGAAGCTTTAGCGCACTACGAAGAAAACTAAATACAGGGTCACGGTTGTTGCGCGCGCAACAACATCTCGCCCGTCTCGGTTTTCGATCAACGCATCATGCGTCCATCGAAGCGGAGGCGGGCGTTTCGTTTGCAAGCCGCGCGGATTTGCGCGACTAAAAAAAGAGGTGAAGCGATGCCGGTCAGATTTCCAGAATGCGCGCCGACGGGCAAGAGCCCACTCACGGAAGAGATTGAACCATGCCCGCGCAATGCCTACATGGACACGATTCTCGATATTCGCCGGACGCGCCCGAAGGATTGGGAGTTACTTTCACCGGCGACGCGCACGAGCGGGCGCGTATCGAAGGCTTAGTGACGCGCGGGCTGATGTCGCGTCAGGCATTAAAGTTCGAAGGGTTGGTCGGATGAAAGCGGTCGTGCGGGCAAGATGGAAGGAAAAGGCGAATTATGGCAGCCTCCGGCGAAAAGCCAATTGACGAAATACCGCCGAAGCAGCAGAAGGCGCTCGCCGCGCTGCTTAATTGCAGCACGGTGCCGGAAGCGGCGATAGCGTGCGGCATGGGCGAGACGACGATTTATCGCTTCCTCCGCGATGCGGCTTTCAAAGCGCAGTACCGTCATGCCCGCGCCGAGATCGTTGAACACGCCATCACTCAACTGCAAAGAGATTGCGCGACCGCTTCAAGGACGCTGCGCGAAGTATGCGAAGACAAAATAGCTCCTTCGAGCGCGCGCGTTTCGGCGGCGCGGGCAATCTTGGACGGAGCGGTGAAGGCGGTCGAGTTGCAAGACCTGACGGCACGCCTTGAAGAGTTGGAGAAGAATGTCGAACGGAAAGGTAAGCCATGAGTAGCACCCTAAGCAAGAGACTTGAAAAAGTGGAAGCCGTGGCATACGTGCCGGAGTCGTCCGAGCGTCCGACGGCAACCGAAATCTGGTACCGGCAGCTTGAATCAGTGGTCGCGCAGATCATCAAATATCCGCGAAAGCGAAGCGAACCGGATGCGGAAGAATACGATCATTTCCGACTCTACGCGCATCAAGATGCTTTGCGAACGGAAGAGGACGTGGCGGCGGCGTCCGATGATGTGTTGCTTGAGGCGCTAGGACTCCCGAATGTCGAGAATTGGGGTTGGTTAAAATTCATGGTGAGGGAGTTGAACTGGGTCATGGTGTTGGTCGAGAACTGGGGATTGCCGGGACTGTGCGGTGAATACAATCCATATGATGCTAAGAGAGGCATCGACATAGCCTCTAAAGAAGAAAAGCGGGCGCAAGCCGCGCTCTACTTCCTTGACCTGATGCGCGAGCGTGGGATTGATCCGCTGGCGCAACTGCGCGCGATGGCGGCTTCTGCAAAAGAAAAATATCAAGCGAGAACAGGCGAAGAAATTGCTGACGAATCATTCATCGCGGCACTGTGTAAGAAAAGCGAGTGGGTTAATTCCGTTTATACGTGCGAGTCGGTTACTCTCCATCTGAGCAAGGGCGGCGAAGTGAAATACTCTGGTGATCACAGGGAGCGGTTCTTTGCGGAGATACGCGAAGCGGTGGCACGAAGGCGACGGCATTTCAGCAATGGACAGCAGCGCGTCTGATACTTTCAATTATGCTTCTTGGTAAAACCCTCTGCTCGTCGCCTTCGCCTCACACAAGCCTTTGCGTTTTCAATCCCGCGTAGAACTTTAAGTGGTAAAGTTTGCCTACCAGATATTGCGGTCGTGGCTAATTGAAATTCAACAAGGGATTGATATTGAAAATGCGGCTGATAACGTGAGGGGTGAAAGCGTTATCTGACTCGTTTATTCCATCGTCGCGTGTCTGAATGTTGTCAGATAACGCCGCTCATAATAATTTGCCGGAAATTAGATTTCCATATTCCTTTCTCGATGATTATCTTTTCTCCAAGCTGCTTCTGCTTCGCGACAGTTAGCGCAAACTAATGCTTCAGCGTAGCTCCCCATTGAATCAACAACGCATCCGCCCCTCACATACATTTTCGAGTGTGGAAACAACATTCTCCGGGCTTCCTGCAAAACCGGATCGCGAAGGGGTAAACCATAACCTACCGGAACCTGCATAAGCTGTAATGCCAAGTTATGAATTTCGCACTTCTCTTTTGACTCCATATAGACACTCTCCTTTCAAGTAGAAGGTACGGTTTGCGCCAAGACAAGCGGGCGGTTCATGCCCTGCTTGATAAGCCAGACGCCTGCGCGGTGTCAATGATTAGACGAATTAGGCGAAGGGGCGGCGGGTGCGAATCGAAGCCGCGTAACGCTTCGGGGCTTCCCAAAAGTGACGTAGAAGTGACGTAGAAAGGGGGCGCGAGAATACCCTGTGTTGAATCAGCCTATATCACGGCATGGGTTGAGGGGTGAAACGTCGCTACAGAGGGCGCGAGCTCGCGGGCTTGGCTTTCGTTCTCTGGAATGTTGCCCATGGGCAACAAGTTGGCGAAGGTTTATATACCGCTATATAAACCTTGACCGCACGCACGGAGGTGTGGCGCGGTGGCGAGCGCGATCTGCCAGACAGCCTTTTGCGCTTCGGTGTCGTAATCGTGCGAGCCTTCAATGCGGAGTTTTGCGAGTTCGCGGAATTGCCCTTCGCTTTCAGGTTTTTCCACAATTTGTGTAAAAGTTTCGCTGACTTCAGCAGCATCAAGTAGTTGATAAATGCGTGCTTGTCCGAACTTAAACTCGGCTATCGCGCACTCTCGAAACGTGGCGCGGTTTGCACGGCTAATTGCCAGACGGCTTGCTGGACTTGTTTCTCATACGGCGCGAGTTCGCGGGCTTGGCGTTCGGTGGTGGGTTTGTCTCCCATGGGAGACAAATTTCCTATCACTTGCGCGGCGTCTATGAGTCGGTAAGCGTGCGCGCGGTTTATATCCCAACGCTTCTGGCAATACTCTTCAAACGTCGCGTGGTTGAATTGAAACCACCGTCAACCGCTGACGGTGAATCGCCACGAAAACGCGGCGGAAGTGCTGCGCTCCGATTTATTATTAAACGCTAATAATAATTCAGCCAAGAAACGCGGCAGAGGTTTTGGCAGAAAGCGTCAAAACCCATGAGACGGAGTTTTTACCAGCGTTTGGTAAAAACTAAAGGCGGCAGAGGTTGATAAGCAGTCGTTCGTCCGAACGGCGGACGAACCAAACAAGAACGCATCCAAATGCGGCAGAGGTTTTTTCATACGATGAAAAAACCTCTGAACCAAAAGGCGGCGGAAGTAGTCAAAAACGATTTATTGCCAAACGCTGGCAATGAATCCCCACGCAAGCGCGGCAGAGGTTTTAGCAAAGACTGCTAAAACACCGGAGGCGGAGTTTTCGTCAAAAGTTGGCGAAAACCCCAAAGGCGGCATGGTTGATTTGAAACTCGGCTTGATTTCTTCAACAGTTGAAGAAATTAAAGCTGTGTGCGCCAGCATGGTTGGATTGAACCCGGGAAGGATAGACGCTTCCCGACGTCGGGAAGATGTCTGTGTGCGCCAGCATGGTTGGATTGAACCCTGTTAAAAAATTCCGGTTGACCGGAATTTTTTAACCTGTGTGCGCCAGCATGGTTGGATTGAACCCCCGTAAAAGAAAAGGGGGCGCGAAGCTTAGAACCTCGCGCCCTTCCAGATCACCACTCGATGCTTATCACTCATGCGCCGCGCGCATCTCCATCTCCATCGCCACGACATATGGCACAGCCCTTTTTACCTTCCAGCCTTTCTTGACGAGAGCGTATGCCAGATTGACGGCTTCATGGCTCAAACCTTCGCAGAGACGGTTGAATTCATCGCGCGTCATAGGGAGTGCGTGGTTTGCGTTTTGTTTGGTTCTCGTTTGCTTTTCGTTAGCCATTAGTCGCCTCCATTCCGCTCGCGCTCGCGTTGCTCGAAAGCCGCAAGACTCTTTTCGATAATCTCCGGCGAGTGGTGATCATACGTCGCCATGTCGCTTAGTTCGTCCGCCATTGCGTTGTAGAGCGTGACGGGTGTTTGCGGGTGCGCCATGACAGCGGCGATAAGTCGCGCGAGTTCGGCGTGCTTTCCTTTCGTGGTATTCTTTTTCATCTTCTATGCTCCTGTTTCGTGAGTTGAAGAGATGGACGCGCCCGGGACCGTGAATCTCGGGCGCGTCCATTTTTACGTTAGTGCGACGCTTGGCGCATCGCCTGTATGCCGGTGTCGCAAAGGGCGGCTTTGCAGAGGTGAAAACACGCCATGCCAGCCGTGCCAGCCTTGCAGTTGCACTTGCCATAGCGCAGACCGTTCAACATCTCGAATCTGACGACGTAGCGGTGCGCTTGCGGCGTGATGACGACGTATGCGCGTCTGCCAATAACCTTGACGGCGCATTTAATCCGGCGGGCTTTGTTGATCGCATTCTGTAGGTTCGTGGTCATTGTCTTGGCTCCTGTTTCTTTTCTCTTGCGTCCGTGCCTTGACGGTGTTAGGATATTACACCTAACGTCCTTACGCTGTCAAGACGTTTAGAGAAAATAAGTCAATTATTTTTTAGGAGCGCGAATGCCAGAACTTTTCAACCCGGCGGATTTAATCTCGCAAGCAGAGGCGGCAGAGTTGCGCGGGGTGTCGCGGGCTTCTATCAATGAGTTGGTGAAGCGCGGGCGGTTGAAGTATGTCGAGGTCGGCGGCAAACCATACTTATACCGCGCCGAAGTTTTGAGCTTTGAACCAGATAAAGGCGGCAGACCGCCCAACGCATCGCCCGCGCACGAAAAGACGCTTACAGGCGATTCTCGTGCGAAAGCGAAGGCATCTAGCAAGAGAAGTGGGAAGAAATGACTGTTGGAGAGCAATCGCGCGCCGCTCAAGCGCGTCTCTTAATCGTCGAGGATGACAATGTCCTGCGCGATGCTCTCGCCGACCTCTTCTCCGAGAACTATTCGTGCGCCGCGGTCGGAACTGCCGAAGAAGCCATCAATCTCTTCGGGTCGCAACCCTTTGCGGTGATCATCACCGACATCACGATGCCGGGCATGAGCGGCACAGACCTCGTCGGTTTTATTCGCAAATATCAGCCCGGTGCGGTGGTCATCATCATTACCGGAGGGAGCGACCAAGCGAGCGCAGACAAGTTGCGGGCGCGGGGCGTGTTCAGATACATCCGAAAGCCTTTTTCGCTTCAGGAAATAGAAGAAGCGGTGTATCAAGCATCCGGCAGGCGAGCAAGCGATGAGCGTTAACGAGCGGCTACTTAAACTTGAAGAGTTCGCGGCAGACGTGCGCGAGTTCACGCGCATTCTGACCGAGATCACGCGGCGGCATGGCGAGCGCATAGACGAGCATGATTCGCAGATGACGGAGCTTCGCTCATCCATGACCGCGTTGACCGACGCGCAGATCAAGACGGAGGATGCGCTTCGGCGTCTCACCGAGAAGGTTGATCGCATCGCTGACCGCAACGGCAACGGGAAAGCTTGAACCTATGACATGACGCGCCACACCGCGCTGGCGCGTCATGTCATGCCACGAGAAGCCGATGAATAAAGAACAAGCCGCCGAAGCTTTAGGCATCTCCGTTCGCACCTTGCAGCGCATGGCGCAGCGGGGCGAAATCGCGATTGCCTATGTTCGCGGCAAGAAGGGCGATGAGGCGACGTTTGATGATTCAGAGGTCGAGCGCGTGCGCGGCGCGCTCCAGACACGCACCTATGTCAGCCGTGCCAGCCATGACAGCGGCAATGGCGCGGCTGTCATGCCAGAAGCGCAAGGCGGCGCGCTCATGCGGGCGAACAAGCCCGGCGGCGCGCTGGCTGAATTGATCGCGGCGATTGACCATGCGCGCGGACGTGCGCAGCCGGTCGCAACTATTTCAGACCTTGCCCACAAGCTGCGTCTGACGATCCCGGAAGCCGCGCAATATACCGGTCTGGCGAAGAGTGAGATTGAGCGCGCCATCGCCTCGGGCAAGTTGAAAGCGGCGAAGCGCGGGGCGCACGGCGCGCGAGTGATCCGGCGCGCCGATCTGGAAGCCTTCGAGCGAAAGGGATGACATGACGCGCCAATATGGTGTGTCACAGCATGGTGCGGCTTTTCGTGGTTGATTTGCGGAGCCGCGTTAGTTCTTTCTCGGACGTCCGGTGGGTTTTAGAACCCCGCGCGGAGTCTGCCAGTAAGGGCTTTTGCAGGCGGGGCATCTGCGGGGGCGGTCGTTCGTGTCTTCGTTTTGCGCGGCAGTATTGCGACGCTGTAGAACTGATTTCCAAGTATGCGCGCAGCGTAAGCAATGAAGATTCACATTCCAGCATTTCGGGCAAGCGAACTCCGATTGTGGAGGCGCGAAGTGATATTCCTGATCGCAACCCTGACAAGCTACCCATTCATCCGGTGAGTTTGAAGCGTTCATAGCAGAAGAATGATAGCAGTCTTTTTAAGATAGTGTACAAATAAATCTAATTTTTACAGATATTTTGAGGGATTATGTTTTGCAGGGTTGAAACTTGTATAAAAATTTGATATACACTCGCTCGTGCTTCAAATAGCACAAACGCCGCTAACTTCTCAGGGTCACACGGCGTCCGCTTGATTGAAAACCGCGCGTTTCGCACGGCGTTGTCTTGCAAAGACTACCAAACGCCAGCCACTCGCGCAACCATAATCTTAGGTTGCCGACCTAAAACAGAATCCGTGCGTCGCCCGTCGCGCGCGCGAGATAGCCCGCTACTTTGCTTACGGCAACCGGCAAAGTAGCGGGTTTTGATTTTTAGGAGAAAAGAAAAATGAGTCTAAGACTTTTAGCAGATGGCGCGCCCGAAGCGGAGGCTTTCGAGGTGAGCGATGAACAGATCGCCAACTTACGCGAGACGCTTTTAAGCGAATGCGAGAAGCGCGGTGTTGAAGTCTCGACGTTGAACCGTCGCAATCCTTTATTCATTAAAGCGACCGCTGCCGTTGAAGCTCTCGACGACGCGGGGTTTGATTGGGGCGAAGGATTAGACGATGACCGAAAGTATTGGATCGTGATTTGGGCTTCGCGTAAGTGGGCTGGTTTGAAGCGACGCTATCGCAACAACAACCCGCGTTTTGTGGAAGTCTTTTGATTTGAATTGCGAATGCCGCTGAAGTAATCGCTTCAGCGGCACCCTTTGAGCCTGTTGGACGCAGGCGGAGTAACGAACATGACCAAGCAAACAACCCATGAACCAGACGAAAGGAACATGAGCAAATGAAGTATAACACGCCTTCCACACTCCCGCAAAACTATCGAGCCGCGCCAGCTTTAGGCGTCATCTCCGCACGAAGCGCAATCGCCCGCGCATCCGGCACAGTCTCAAACGAAACATTTTATTTCCGCGACGCGGACGGTGACGTTCGGATCATCGCGCGTTCGCGCGCTAGATGGTCGCCGGGCTTACCTTTCCCGAAACGTGACGAAGGCGCAGAGCCAAGCGCATTGACCGCGCTTTGCCGTAACGCGCTCGCCGCTGAGCGTCTGCAAGAGCAAGCCGCAAAGGTGGTACCGTTCCGAACGCGCCGCACGTTCGTGCCAGCAATCAATGATGAACGGGAGGTTGCGTAATGGTCGCCAACCCCTCAACACTTCAACCAACTCCACCCACTGGATTGATAGCCGCAATGCCTTCAATCCAGCACGCGACCGATGCGGCAATTTACAAGTTCTTCCTCGATCAGTTGCCGCTCTATGACTCCGAAGCGCGTGCGCTCACGAAAGCTTTCGGGTGGGATTCATTCACGAGCCTCTATCTCAAAATGCGGAGCGCGCCGTCGTTCGTTGCGCGGATTCTTGCGTGCGGTGCGCTGCGGGAAGAGTTTGGCGACCGCGATAAACTTCCGGCGGGCTTTTATTACGAACCGACCAACACGTCCATCGGAGATGAGTTGGACGACTTCGGAGAACTGCCGCCCGAAACGCTTCGGTTCAACTGCCCCCCGCGCGGGCTGCTTGTTCCCGTTCGTCGCGGTACGCTTCGCGGCTTGCAATACTACCGTTTCCCGAAGGATGAACGCCCGCGTTGGATCACGACCTGTGACCTTCCGGCGGGAAGTTCGCAGGTCGCTTCGATTCACGTTCACGGGCGAATGGTCGGCAACAAAACCGGAAAAGCTTTTCTCGTCGCAAATTCTCTAGAAGCATACGCGGTCGCGCTTCGTTACCATCAATGCGCGGTTGCTCTCAACAATGCCTCACTTCATTCACTACCTGCTCAACTCTTCGAGGCGTTGCCAATGCTTCGCGGGATCGTGATAGCGATTAAAGAACCGCCGTCCAGACTAACGCAAGAACTAACTGCAATGGGTGTGTCGGTCAACTTCTGGAAGGGGGGCGAGTTGCTATGAGCGCATCGCACGAAGCTGTCAATAACGCCTTCGAGCAACTGGACGCGAATGTTGCTGACTTTGAAGAGGCGCAGCGCAAGCGTTATTTCGCTGGCTTCAAAGAACGCCGCCAGCATGTTTCCGACGACGAGCTAATGTTCGAATCGCTGGCTGACTTGTTCCGCTGGGACGCCGAAGAAAGAGCTTTTATGCACTTGATTCTAGCGCGGTCGCTGGGCAAGTCACCCGACCAAAAACTAATCATCAATGAAGTTGATTTAGGGCGGCAGCTTCCGGGCGATGACGATGTAACCGACGAGTCATTCAAGAAGCGTTGCTATCGTTCCTTTAATCGCGTGGACGAGCGCCAGCGCATCGCCGGTCGGATGGTTTTAGAGCGCATTCCCGGCAAGCGCATTGTGGGTGAGCGCAAAGAGACAGGCACTAACAAACGATTCGCTTCACGAACGGTGACGTTTGTCGGCGCGGAATATCGCGTCTGGCTTCCGCAAGCGATAGTCGAAGGCGTGAGCATGGCGATTCGCCTGCGCGCGGGCAAACGGCGAGATCGTTTTCGACAAGCCGCGCTCGCTATCTTTGAAAGCGAGTTCTTTCCAACATGCGAACCCAAGCCGCAACCCGCGCAGGAGACTCCGTTCGTCCAAGAGCACGGAGATGCGGAGATCGGAGTTGACCCTGCCGAGACTCACGAACGTCTGACGGGCGAGCCGCTGCCGCCGGGCGCGACAAAATCGGCGCAGGGGCAGGGAAGCCATGCGCGGGAGCCGCGCGCGCTACGACGCTTCACCAAGAACGCTGCGCTTGCGCTCTCACGAGCGAAGGAAGACGGCGAGGCGAAGTTTAACCGGCAGGCGGCGACGCTCTACGTCACACTGACGCGCGAGGTTGAGCGGGCGCAGGGCGGCGACCCGTCCGACACTGAAAAGGCGATTCGCCAGACCATTGAACTGCTGCAATCCCTGCTCGATTCGCCCGCCGACTTGTCCTGTATAGAAGCTTCTGCATCAGTAGATGCTAAAGACATACAGGACAGCACCGACGACCCGGACGACGACCCCGACCTCGTGCCACGAGGTTCAGGGCAAAAACCGCAAAAAGCCCAACAAAACCGCAATTTTGACCCTCAAGGTCTGGACACCGGTGTCCAGAAAAACGCAGGCGGCGGGCGACTCTCCGACGACTTTATAGCCGAAGTCAGAGATCGCGCCGATATTGTTCGCGTCGTCTCCGAGCGCGTGAAACTAAAACATGCGGGTCAAAATTACATAGGCTGTTGCCCGTTTCACGATGACAGAACGCCGTCTTTCCACGTTACGCCATCGAAGGGACTTTATTACTGTTTTGGCTGTCGGGCGGGTGGAGATGTATTCAAGTTCATCAGGGAAACCGAAGGCGTCGGATTTCGTGATGCGGTTCGGATAGTGGCTGAGAGTTCTGGCGTCGGGTGGCAGGAAGAGTACAACCGAAGGACAGCAGCATGAGCATTAGCATTGAAGCACTGTTGCGCGGCGATCATCTGCCTTTGCCGCCGGAGCCGGAGACCATGACAGAGGCGGAAGCGGACGTTTATTTTGAGCGCATCGCAATCATGGTCGAGAGCGGCATACCCGAGCGAACGGCACTTGCTCTGGCGCGCGGCGAGATCATGCAAGAGCGTCGCCGCACTACAGTCGAGCTTTGCGAAGTTGGCGACGGGAGGTTCTTTTGATGGTGCTGAAAATCAGATATTCGCAAACGTGGAATGACGACTATCACGTCAAGTTGTCGGCGGGCGACAAGAGCCTCTTCGCGCTCGC
>MWVT01000305.1_pt1 | contig 10812 bp, 9 predicted proteins | sample 1047201 | NCBI WGS metagenome assembly MWVT01 (sample SAMN06349988, study PRJNA376086) | soil metagenome | isolation source: TG5-1 sample Antarctic (ecotone) soil | place: Antarctica | collected 2015-01-13 | reverse complement strand
TTCGTTTTATTTCCTTTACGGGCTCGAAAGCCGTGGGGCTTCATATTTACGAAGAAGCGGCAAAAACACGTGAAAACCCAAAATGGATGAAGCGCGTCGTCGCTGAGATGGGCGGCAAAGACGCGATCATTGTTGATGCGGAAGCAGATTTGGAGGCAGCGGCGACGGGCGTGGTGCAGTCGGCATTCGGTTTTCAAGGTCAAAAATGTTCGGCATGTTCGCGTCTGATTGTTGACGAAACAGTGCATGATGAATTGATGGAAAAAATTGTCGCGTTGACCAAATCACTAAAAGTCGGTTCGCCGACTGAAGGCGATACGAATATGACTGCCGTTATTAATCAGAAATCTTTCGATAAAGCGATTGAAGCAATCGAGACGGGACAAAAAGAAGGCGGAAAATTAATTGTCGGCGGCCGCGGCGATAGTTCACAAGGATTTTACATCGAACCGACTATCATTGATGAGGTCGAGCCGAATTCAACAGTCGAGCAGGAAGAAATTTTCGCTCCGGTGCTGGCGGTGATTAAAGCAAAAGATTTTGATCACGCGCTGGAAATTGCCAACGACACGCAATACGGTTTGACGGGCGCGGTTTATTCAAAAAATGAAGAAAAATTGGAAAGAGCCAGAAATGAGTTTCACGTTGGCAATCTTTATTTTAATCGTAAATGCACCGGTGCGCTCGTCGGCGCACATCCGTTCGGCGGTTTTAATATGAGCGGCACGGATTCAAAAGCCGGTGGACGCGAGTATTTGCTTCAGTTTATGCAAGGCAAATTGGTTTCAGAAAAAATAGGCGCGACGAAAAGCGAAAGCAAAGAAGTTCTCAACGTAGCGGACACGAGCGCCAAAGGTTTTTAAAAATTAAAAAAGGGAAAAAGTAAAAAGCAAGGGAAACAAGAACAGATGAAAAAATCACTAACTTGCGTGGCTTTAATTTTGTTAGTAGTTTCTGCGATATTTTCGCAAAAACGCGCTAAGCCAAAACCGTCAAAAGCTAAACCGATAGTTTTCGCGGTTATAAGTGATGGAGAAAGAATCGAACCAATCGGCGAAATTGACAAAGGCAAACTTGTCGAAACAACCGGGGGCGACGGCGAAGATGAATCACTTTTAAGTTTTTCGCAGAATTATTACAAGCCGAAAACCACTTACAATCTGATTTTTGGAGGCGCAAAAAACGGCACGGTAACGATTGTTGATTCAAATCCGAAATCTACTTGTGGCAAAAATGCGGCAACAGTTACAACCCAATCATCGAAAGCCAAATTAAAAGGTTTGGTGATGGGATTGGCAACGAACGAAACTCCGATAAAAACTGCTTCCGGTTTGCGGCGTTTGCCGACTGCCGCCGAGCGCGGGGAAATTGAATCGCTCGTTCGCGCCGTATTTACCAAACAGGGCGTTACGGCAAAAGCCGTCAAAAATTTGAAGTATCATAATCTAACCGCACTCGATGTGGACTATGACGGGAAAGCTGAAATGGTCGGCTCTTATTGGGCGGAAAACTCCGCAAAGGAAAGAAATCTACTATTTTTCATTGCCGAAAAAAACAAAAGCGGCAAATATAAATTTGGTTACAGCGAATATGGCAAAGTTACGCCGGATGAAATAATGAGCGGCGATTTCAAAGATTTGGATGAAGAGGCAATGGTTACTGAATTATTGCTCGACGCGATGGAATATAACGGTGATACGACAGCCGAAATCTTTACCGTTGTTAAAGCATTTGAAGGATATAATTATAATGTCTACAGTCGTCAAAATGGGAAGTGGACGAAGGTTTTTGAGGGTTATAACTATCATTGCGCATATTAAATTTTTGGAAAACTTTAAGGGGAAATAAAAGAACAAGGAATAAGATGAAAAATTATACAAAACCAACAGACGAAGAATTACGGCGGAAATTAACGCCGATGCAGTATGAAGTAACGCAAAACGACGGCACTGAACCGCCGCATCGCAACGAATATTGGGACAACAAAGAAGAAGGATTATATGTTGACATAGTTTCTGGCGAGCCTCTGTTCAGTTCGTTTGAAAAGTTCGATTCGAGTTGTGGCTGGGCAAGTTTTTACAAACCGCTCGAAACCGAAAACTTTGTCGAAAAAATTGATAGTAAACTCGGTATGCGCCGCACGGAAGTTCGCTCAAAGCACGCCGATTCGCATCTCGGACACGTTTTTAACGACGGACCGCGTGAACTCGGCGGAATGCGCTACTGTATGAATTCGGCTTCGATGCGCTTTATTCCCCTCGGAAAGTTGGAAGAAGAAGGCTATGGCGAATATCTTTCACTGTTTGAACAAAAATAAAACAGACGAAAAGACGATACAATGAAAAACAAATTTTTTGGTGATAAGAAATTTACCATTTTAATAATTTTCGGAAGCGTCGTTTCGCTGATTTTCTTTCCGCTGAAGGCGGCTCTGCAAACATCAAACGATACATCAAAACCTTTTCCGATCAGACGGCAGGAATCACCCGAAACCTGGCGGCGCGGCGGGGAAGCCGCCATCGAGCGAATCAAAAACGCCAAAAAATTTAACAAACGCGCCAAAAATGTCATTTTATTTGTCGGCGACGGAATGGGAATTACGACCCTGACGGCATCGAGGATTTTGGAAGGACAACTGCGGGGTGAAAGCGGCGAGGAAAACTCTCTAAGTTTTGAGCAATTTCCGAATGTCGCGTTGTCGAAAACGTATAGTGTCAATCAGCAAACATCGGACTCTGCGCCAACCATGTCAGCTATCATTTCTGGAATCAAAACCGACGAAGGAATTATATCGGTCAATCAAAATGTCGTCGTCGGCGATTATCGAACCGTCAAAGGCAACGAAGCAAAAACATTTCTTGAGATGGCGGAAGAAAACGGCAAATCAACCGGCGTAGTTACAACGGCGCGGCTGACCCATGCCACGCCCGCTGCGTGTTACGCGCATTCACCTCACCGCGATTGGGAAGCAGACGTGAATTTATCGGCGGACGCGCGTCAGAATAATTTTCCGGACATTGCCCGCCAACTCATCGAATTTCCATATGGCGATGGCTTAGAGGTCGCGCTCGGCGGCGGACGCACGAAGTTCGTTTCCAATAAAACAATTGACCTCGAATACCCGGATAAAAAGGGCGAAAGGCTTGACGGACGCGATTTGCCGAAAGAATGGACAACGAAGTATAAAAACTCTGCATACGTTTGGAATAAACAACAATTTGATTCGATTGATGCAAAAAAGACGAAACATCTTTTAGGACTTTTTGAAGCTTCTCATCTGCAATACGAATTCGACCGTAAAAGCGACAAAAGCGGCGAGCCTTCTTTATCAGAGATGACTTCGAAGGCAATTGACCTACTATCGCAAAACAAAAAAGGTTATTTTTTGATGGTCGAAGCGGGGCGCATCGACCACGCTCATCATGACGGCAATGCCTTTCGCGCTTTGACCGATACGATTGAATTATCCAGCGCCGTTCGCACGGCTCTCTCGAAAGTGGATTTAGAAGATACTTTATTAATCGTCACCGCCGACCACAGTCACACTTTTACAATGGCTGGTTACCCGATTCGCGGGAATAACATTTTAGGTTTAGTGCGGGAAGTTGGCGGTCAAGGATTGGTAGAAGAAAAATTTGCAAATGATAAAAACAATCAACCTTTCACCACGCTCGGCTACGCAAACGGCACAGGTAACCGTGGTGGCACACGCCCGAATTTAACGCAGGAATCTGTCTTAAATCCAAATTATAAACAGGAAGCCACAGTTCCTTTGTCGGCTGAAACGCATGGCGGCGAGGATGTGGCGATTTTCGCCAACGGCGCCGGTTCTCATCTCGTTCAGGGCGTGATGGAAGAAAACTGGATATTTTATGTGATGAAGGAAGCAATGAGAATGAAGTAGTCAATTATCAGCAAAAATGGGCTTTTGATAACTGACCATTAACCACTAGCTTATGAAAATAGTTTTTATGGGAACTCCGCTCGCGGCGGTTCCGAGCCTGGAAAATCTTTTGAGAAGCGATCACGAAGTAGTTGCCGTCTGGACGCAGCCCGACCGACCTGCCGGAAGGGGCAATAAGCTTAATGCTCCGCCCGTCAAAGAATTTGCGCTTGAAAGTAAATTGAATGTTTTCCAACCGTTGAAAATTAAAAATCAGGAAGCCCTGGAACTCTTTAAGTCTCACAAAGCGGATGTGGCGGTTGTGGTTGCCTATGGAAGAATTTTGCCGCCGGATTTCCTCAAGGCTTTTCCAAAAGGCTCAATCAATGTTCATTTCTCCTTGCTGCCGAAATATCGCGGTGCCGCTCCGGTCAATTGGGCAATTGTTAATGGCGAAACAAAAACGGGCGTGACGACAATGCAGATGGATGCCGGACTCGACACGGGCGACATTCTACTGCAAGCGGAAACTGATATTAACGCCCAAGAAAACGCGATTGATTTGATGGCGCGGCTGTCTTTTGAAGGGGCGAATGTACTGATGGAGACCTTGAATAATTTAGAAGCAATTACGCCGCGTAGACAACTTGAAGTCGATGCCAGTTACGCGCCGATGTTGGTCAAAGAAGAAGGTCGCATTGATTGGGCTGCTAGCGCGAAAGTGATTTGTAACCACATTCGCGGGTTTCAGCCGTTTCCGACATCATTTACATCTTTTCAAAGCAAAAAAATAACAGTCTGGAAAGCGGAGGTCAGTCGACAGTTATCAGCCAACAGTTATCAGTTAAAAGAAAATTTCACGGTTGATGGCGGAACGATTTTAGAAGCGAAAGGCGATGATTTCGTCGTGGCTTGCGGAGATAAAGCGGCTTTGCGGCTAATCGAAATTCAGATTGAAGGAAAAAGAAGAATGAAAGCGCGTGATTTTTTAAACGGCACGCAAATCCGAATCGGAGAACAACTTGGATAAATCTAAATCTAAAATCCAAAATCCAAAATCTAAAATCCAAAATCGAAATGTTTCTCCCGCCAGAATTGCCGTTTTTGAAATTTTAAAAAAAATTGAAACGGAAAAATCCTTTTCGTCGGTTTTGCTGCCGATTTACGAAGAAACATTACAGACTAAAGATCGCTCTCTCTGTCACGAATTAACGCTCGGAACTTTGAGAAATCAAATTTATCTCGACAAAGTTATTGAGTTTTTGACCGGAAAAAATCTGGAAAGACTTGATCTGGCAGTTATTTTATCGCTGCGAATCGGACTATTTCAAATTCTTTTCCTCGATAAAGTTCCGTCACACGCGGCAATCAACGAATCTGTCAATCTTGTGTATCGAGCGAAGAAACATTCGGCAGGCAGTTTTGTTAATGCGGTTTTGCGCCGTGCGACGCGCGAAAAAATTGAACTGAAATTTGCCGACGAGCTTGACAAAATTTCTGTCAAAACTTCACATCCCCGCTGGCTGATTGAAAAATGGGTCGAACAATTCGGCTTTGAAGAAACCAAGGCTTTAACCTTTTCAAATAATGAATCACCAAGTTTAGTTTTCAGATTAACAAAAAAATCCGATGAAAATACGCTTTCAACCCTGAGCCAAACCGGCTTGGAAATCAGTCAATCGAAAATTGTCGAGGATGCTTGGAAAATTTCAAAATCAAACGAAATTCTCAGGCTTTTTGCCGAGACAGGAAAAATTTATTTTCAAGACGAAGCCTCTCAACTTGTCGGGCAAATAGTAGATTTACAGGAAAATGAAATTTTTTTTGATGTTTGCGCCGCGCCGGGAAGCAAAACAACTTTTATAAATGGAAAGCGGAAAATGGAAAATGGTAAATTGTTTGTCGCCGGCGATTTTCACGAGCATCGTCTCAGAAGTTTGCGCGAAAATTGTCTTCGGCAGGGCGCAGACAACGTTAAATTTGTTCGTTATAATGCCGAAAGCTCAATGCCCTTTGCCGAGCCCAGTTTCGATGTGATTTTGCTTGACGCGCCGTGTTCGGGAACCGGAACAATCCGCCACAATCCTGAAATTCGATATTTTTTGCAGCCGAAGGATTTTGTCGAATTAGGCAAAAAACAACTCAACCTTCTTAGGAATGCATCAAAGCTACTCAGAGAAGGCGGCAGATTGATTTATTCGACTTGCTCGCTTGAGCGGGAAGAAAACGAAACAGTAGTTGAATATTTTTTGGACGCTGACCCCAATTTTCGCAAAGTTTTACCGAAAGTATCTGAAAGGTTTTTAAACGGTGAAGGCTTTGCGCGAACTTTTCCAAATCAGGATAATACAGACGGTTTCTTTATTGCCGTTTTTGAAAAGGGATAGTTGTCTGTTAAAGTTGAGACAATTTTTGAACGGTAGTTTTCAAAAAATTCCGGATTTTTGCTTTATTTCAAAATTGTAAAAGTAGACAAAATTAAATTGTGAGTTTTATAAAACAAGGCGCGTCAGCGTTTGGAAAATTATTTATCGTCGCTGTGCTTGCCGGAACTTTTTTGGCGGGCGCGGCAGGCGCAGTTTATTTGTCACTCCAGGGCGAGGAATTAAAAGTCCCCGAAATTGTCGGAAAGGATCTTGTTGAAAGTGAAAAAGAGCTCGCTGCTTTAGGTTTGAGGATAAAAAGAAGAGCCGACCGCTTCAGCACTGAAAAGCCGAATACGATTTTAGAACAATTACCAAAGCCCGGCGACACGGTAAAAACCGGACAGATGATTCTCGTTGTTGTCAGTAAAACAAATCCCGAAGGCGACGAAGCTCCTGTGACGTTGAAAAAGAGTATTGAAGCTGAAGAAGCAGACGATAGTGAGAAAATCGAAGAATTAATTTCCGATAAACCGAAAAAATCAAACAAAGTAAATCAGAATACCGCTAACACTAATAAAAAGAAAGTTTCAACGACTCGCGATGTTATCAAAGAGAAAACGAATTCGGATTCTAATAGCGACACTTCAAATAAAACCAATTCCAATTCGAGCGAAAGTTCGTCCGGCGACAAAACAAATAAAAACGCTTCGACAAGTCCAAACCCCAAACCGCCGAATCCGGCAAATTCAAATAAGTCGAATCCAACTTCTGATAAAATGAACGCCGGCGATGACGTCCGTCCGCGTAAAACTCCGAAGCCTTAGAGGTGAGCAACCGTAAAGTTTTTTTTGGCAACAAAGTAGCGAATAATAAAGTAAGACGAGAGAAAATTGGCGAATGTTTGAGTTAGCTCCTTCAATATTATCGGCGGATTTTACCAGATTGGCGGAAGAAATTCGGGCAATTGAAACGGGCGGCGCGACAATTTTACATGTTGACGTGATGGACGGACGTTTTGTTCCGAATATTACAATCGGTTTGCCCGTTGTCAAAGCTATTCGGCAGGTGACGAAATTAAAGATTGATACGCATTTAATGATTGAAGAGCCGAGCCGTTATGCCGAAAAATTTGTTGAGGCGGGCGCCAATATGGTTTCAGTCCACGTTGAAGCAGATGTGCATTTGCAAAGGACTTTAGTTGCGATTCGTGAAGCTGGCGCGCAATCCGGCATCGCAATCAACCCGGCAACGCCGCTTGCTGCTTTGGAAGAAGCGCTGCTGTTTGCGGATTATGTGGTATTAATGTCGGTCAACCCGGGTTTTGGCGGGCAAAAATTTATTTATACTTCGGTTGATAAAATCGCCCGTTTGCGCCAGATGATTCTGGCGCGCGAATTACAAACCAGAATTGAGGTCGATGGTGGTATCGATGCGAGCAACATTGCGAAAATGGTTGAATCGGGCGCGGAAATAATTGTTTCGGGAACGGGTGTTTTTGGAAAAGGAAAACCGACTGAAGCGGTCAAAAAATTGATCGAAGCCGCAACTGTTTGGGTTTGAAAACAGTGAACGATTATCAGTTTTTTGTTCACTATTTATCGGTAATTGGAGAATATATGTTTTTAAAATATTATAAAGCAATAATTTTAAGTTTATTTCTTTTATTAAATTTCGGTGTCCAGAGTTTTGCCCAAGAAAAGACTCAAAACAAAATTGGTGACGGTTCGGTCGCGCAACGTCTTGAAGTAATGCGCCAAAAACTTGAAACAATGCGCCGCTCAGTCGGTAGCGCGGCATCGGTTTTGAAAGACGAAACTAAAGATAAAAAATCTGAAAAAGATGATAAAAACTCGGCTGAAACTCCATATAAACGCTTAAAAGGTTTGGAAAAGGAAGCCTCGAATTTACAATCCGAAGTAAATAGCCTTCGCGGTAAAGTTGACCGTTCCGAAAAATACGAAGCGAGCGATCTTGACGCGTTAGAAACAAACGTCAATGAATTTCAAGCGCGGGTTGATACTGCGCTGCTCGAAACTGCCAGCGCGCGCGCAAATCCCGTGTCCGATGTCGGCACCCCGCGTGAAAAAAAGAAAAAGAAAAAGTTTTTAGGGATTTTCGGCGGTGGCGGAACTGACGAGTACGAAGAATTAATCGGCACCGTAACCCCTGGGCGCGACCGCGAGCTTTTTATCGAAGCAACAAAAAATGTCCGTAAAAACAATTACGATGTCGGTCGGCTACTTTTTCAAACAATTATCACGACTTACCCGGATTCGCCTTATTTACCGATGGCGAAACTTGCCAGCGCCGACAGTTTTTATTTGGAAGGCTCGACCAGTGCGCTGATCCAGGCGGCGGCAGGATATCAGGATTGGTTGACATTTTTTCCGACGCATCCGCTTGCCGATCGCGTATTACTAAAAATAGCCGAATCTGAAATGCGCCAAATCGGGCTTCCCGATCGCGACGCGACACGTGCTAAAAAAGCCGAGCAGCGCCTTCGCGCTCTGCTCCAGCAACATCCGAATTCAATATTGCGAAAAGAAGCAGATCAACGTCTCGAAGAAGTTCAGGACAACCTCGGACTACATAATCTTTATGTCGCAAATTTTTATTACAAACTTTCAGTTAACCAAAAAAAAGGTGGACTTAAAGGAGCGCAATCGCGTTACCGTGAAGTTTTAGATAAATATCCGAATTTTAGTTTTATGGATGAAGCGCTTTTCAAACTCGCCGTTACTTACCAAATAGAAGAAGAAACCGACCAAGCGGCGAAATATTTTCAACAACTGGTGCGCGATTATCCAAATAGCGATTACATTGAAAAGGCAAAAGAGCAGCTGGAGTTGATTGGCGCAAGCGTTCCACAACCAAATCCTGAAAGAATGAAAATACTGCCGCCTGAAAAGAAATCTTTTATTGCCAACTTTAAAAATGAGCTATTTGGTATCTATCCGATGACGATTGATAATGACGGCGTTCTGATGACCGACGATTTTGACAAAACAAAATTTGAGCTAATTGACCAGGTGATTGAAAATCAGGGTGATATCAATGCTTCACAAATTCCAAAATCACTAACTACCGTTATTTCTCAGCGTCAAGCTGAGCCGCAAAAATAAAATTGGGAAACTGTCATAGAAACTTTTGTTTTGAAACTTTGGAAGAAACGTAAAAGGATTTTTTTAATGAAAAGTAAAAATTTTATTTTTGTGGTATTTTCAATCGCTTTGAGTGTTTCTACTGCTCTAGCGCAAAGCAACCTGTCCTCGCCTCAGCAAATTCAAACAACTTCAGCTCAAAGAGTTTCTGAAATAATTTTAAAAAATCTTTCTCAAGCACGACAGAAATCAGAAATTCCGCGCGAGCAGCGCGAGCAGGCATACGTTAAATTGCTGGAAGGGCAAAGGTATTTTTGGATGTTTTTCAAAACCCGCTCACAGGCAGCTAGAGCGCAAAATGCCCGCCTTGCGTCGCAATCTTTGCAAAAGGCGATAGAGCTAAATCCAAATTTGTCGGAAGCTTATACGGCATTGGCTGATTTGACGAGACACACTCCGCCGTATGAAATTACAACTAATGAAGCAATTACACTGGCTGAAATAGCCGTTAAAATTCAACCGAATAATTTTGGCGGTCATCAAATTCTGGCGCAACTGTATACTGTTAAAAGTAATTTGAACCACGGCATTTTGGATCCAATATTCACGCAAAAAGCAGTTAAGGAATGGCAGGAAATTGCACGGCTCGACCAGCGTAATGCCGAAGCACACGCTTTTTTGAGCGAGTTTTATGCCCGAACCAGGAAAAACGACGAACGCATAAAATCGCTTAAAAATTGGCTGGCATCCGCTCCGCCGTTGCGCAATGGTTTTTACGGTCAGGTTTTTCAAGCTAATCTTTCACCTGAATCGGCATCGGTCAAACTCGGCGCCGCTCTGATTCAAGCCGGTCAGACTGCTCAGGCAGTTGAAATTTTAAGCCGGGCAGTAGCCGATGAACCGTCTAATACCGAAGTTGTCGAGTTACTTCTGGAGGCACTCGAAACGGCAGATGCGAATACTTCGGCAAAAGCTGTTCAGGCATTGCAGCAAGCTCTTTATTCCAATCCCGAAAATACGAAATTGATTGCGGCTCTGGCGGAAATCAAAGCACGCACCGAAAAACCGACACCGAAAAAATAGAAGAAGCAGCGAAAATTTTGAGCGCCGATCCAAGTAGAAGTAATTTGGCTGAGAAGGCAAGATAAAAAGAGATTTTTATTAATGAAGCACATTCATATTTGCTTCATTTTTTTTTGTTTTCTATGCTTGAACAATGCCGGTCAAAAAATTTTCGCTTCCATCATTTGCTAAAATAAATTTGTTTCTGCGTATCCTGGGCAAGCGGACAGACGCGTTTCACGAGCTTTGCACGGTTTTTCAAACCGTTTCTCTAAAGGACAATCTGACGTTTTCAGAAGATTCTGATTTGATTTTGACGTGTGATAACGAAAAAATCCCGCTTGATGATAGAAATTTAATATTCAAAGCCGCCACTTAATTAAAGGAAAAATACAAGATA
>MWVT01000304.1_pt1 | contig 10820 bp, 10 predicted proteins | sample 1047201 | NCBI WGS metagenome assembly MWVT01 (sample SAMN06349988, study PRJNA376086) | soil metagenome | isolation source: TG5-1 sample Antarctic (ecotone) soil | place: Antarctica | collected 2015-01-13 | reverse complement strand
GTTATAACTGCTCAGTTAATAAATGGAGAAACTGACGAACACATTTGGTCTGAAACTTATGGTAGGGAGATGAAAGATATTTTCGAAGTTCAGTCTGATATTGCCCAACAGATTGCAAAAAAGTTCCAGATCAATCTTTCAGATGCTGATAAAAAAAGGCTGGAAACTGCTCCTACATTAAACACGGAAGCCTATGATCTGTATTTAAAGGCAAGTAGTCTTAATACTCTCGGAGATGGAACAGGCGGTAACAATAAAAAATCCGTCGTGTTTTTAAAACAAGCCATTCAACTGGATCCGTTATTTGCAGATGCTTACGCATTATTAAGTGAAGATTTTGTTTTCATCAGTCTCGTTGCCCCGGATCCAAAACGCTGGTTTGATTCGGCAACAATATTTGCGCAGAAATCTATCGATCTTAGTCCAGACAGGGAAGCGGGATATATTGCAATGGCTAAAACAAAACAATTTCAGGGACTTTATGATGATGCTTTAAAATGGCTGTTTAAAGCGCATGCCATAAAGCCTTTTTCTATAAATCAAGCTATTCACTTTAACTATTTAAAAAATAATAAATATGGTAAGGCTTATGAGTGGGTGAAGAAGGCAATAGACTATGATCCTGCAGAACCCGGAAACTATTCTGCAGAAGCAGATATTTTTGTAAAAGTCGGATTACTTGATTCTATGAAGAATTCGTTTGACAGGACACGAAGAATGAAAAACAAAACAACGGGTATGGATTGGTCTGCCCGCAATTATTATTTGTTTTCCGGAAATGAAGAAGAATATACAACCCTTTGTAAAAAAGCATTTGCCCTCGATGAAAAGGCATTTAATCATCAAATGGTAGTATTTTACGTAATGCAAAGAAATTGGCGGAAAGCTGATTCCTTATACCCAATATCATCACGCCCCGATAATATGGATGCGGGCCTTGTTAAAATTCACAAGGGAGACAAAAAGCAAGGGAGCATCATTCTTAAAAATACGATTGAAACAAGAAAGAAGTTTTTGGGATTTGCGGATGAATGGCACCATTTCGATATCAGCCGCTGTTATGCAGCATTACGGGATAGCCGCTATATTTATTATTTCAATAAAGCTGTGGAAAGAGGATGGCATGACTATACATTTATTGAACATGATCCGTTCTTTGACTTTGTAAGAAATACACCGGAATTTAAAAAACTGAGGCAAAAGGTCTATGAACGAAATGAAGATTACAAAGCGGATTTATTTGCAGCCATCAGGCGGCATGAAAAGACATAACCTTTCATTTTTTTATCCGATTTCTTTATAAAATTAGCAGGTCAGCTTCTAATACTTTCATCCTGGAATTGAAGAACAAAAACTACGTTAAAATCAATTCAATACTTCATACACCATCATCATCTGTCCTTTGTTTTTAAATGATATTTCGCCTATTTTATTGCAATTAAAAAACTCCTTTACTTTTTCGTAAGCCGTTTCAATAATTAATATTTGTCCTTGTTTTGCAGTTGCCTGCAACCGCTGTGCAATATTTACCGTATCGCCTATAACGGTATAGTCCAACCGCCGCAGGCTTGCCGAACCGATATTGCCAGAGATCATATCTCCACTGTTAATGCCAATGGAAACCTTAGGAGAAAATTGCTGATCGGTTTCAACAGGCAAAGACTCAATTTGTTTAATTAGGGCCAGGCAGGCTTCTATGGCCCTGTCTAAATGATAAGTCCCTTTAAACACAGCCATTACAGCATCGCCAATAAACTTATCAATATAGCCACCTTGTGCAATAATTTCTTTAACCATTACATCAAAGTATTTATTCAGTAGCCTTACAACCACGTCGGGATGTTCGTTTTCGCTGATGGAAGTAAAACTGCAAATGTCAATAAACACAACTGTTGCTTCAATAGTTTCATTGGCCATGAGGGAAGATTCATATTCCCGGCTATCCATAAAACTGAGTACAGCCGCATCTACATACATTTTAAGAATATTATTTTCTTTAATGGCTTTTAGCGTTTCCCGCATCTGTAAAACCTGGAGCATTGTTTTCTCCATAGTTAACGAAAGGTCTTCAAAATTGATAGGTTTAGTTATAAAATCAAAAGCGCCCCTGTTCATCGCGGTGCGTATATTTTCCATGTCGCCATAAGCCGAAACAATAACTGATTTTATCAGCGGGTTATTTTCTTTTAACCGGCTGAGTAAAGTCAATCCATCCATCCCGGGCATATTGATATCGCTGAGCACAATATCAACATCAGGATTTTGCTGAATTTTATCCAGCGCATCATTGCCATTTACTGCAAAAATAAATTCGTATTCATGTTCTCTTATCTTCTGCCGAAACTTCTGTTTGATGAGTGTTTCCAAATCAGGTTCATCATCAGCCACTAGTATTTTAGCCATCAGCTTATGGTTTTAAGTTTTTCTTTTAATAAAATAAAATCCACCGGTTTGGTTAAAAAATCATCGGCTCCTATTTGCATCGCCTGGTCATAATTATCCTGGTCGCCGTAAGCAGTAATCATCATTACTACAGGCGGGGGTTTATAGTATTTCTGTTTAATGTGCGCCAGCAGCTCAAGTCCGCTCATACCTGGCATATTGATGTCTGACAATATTAACACAACTTCATGCTCATGCTGATTAAGGTATGAGAGTGCTTCTTCTCCGGAGAAGGCAAAAACAAATTCTATTTCCCCCTTCCTTATCTCTTTTCGGAACCGTTGCTCAAAAAGCGTTTGCACATCTTTTTCATCGTCTACAACTAATACTTTCATGCTAAAATAGATAAGAGTTAAAGTTAATGTTTAGATACTGTTTTAAGTTGGCAATTGAATAATAAACTCTGCAAATTCCCCTTCTTTTGTTTCGACTTTTAATTCACCCTGTGCTTTAATAGTATCATAGCTCATTGTCTGCACCATGATTTATAGGATTAAATGATTAGTATGATTGAATCCAGGCATTTTATGTTAATCCTATAAATCTTCTAAATCATGTTTCAGACAACGGGTATTTGAATTACAAATTCAGTTCCCTCACCTTCTTTAGTTTCCACTTTTATTTCGCCACCATGTGCTTTAATAATATCGTAGCTTAACGACAAACCCAAGCCTGTTCCCTGCCCTGTTGGTTTAGTAGTAAAAAATGGTTGAAATATTTTATCTAAAACTTTTTGTGGAATGCCATTGCCATTGTCCATCACTGTCAAAAGCACTTTATCATCGACTTTTTTTGTATTAACTGAAACAATGGGTTCATAACTATCGCCTGCTTGCTTCTTTTTTTCTGCTACAGCATAAAATGCATTCGTCAGTAAATTCAATATCACTCTTCCAATATCTTGCGGAACAATGTTGATGTTACCAATGCTTTCATCAAAGTCTATTTTAATAGTTGCATTGAACGATTTGTCTTTTGCTCTTAAGCCATGAAAACTCAAACGCAAATATTCCTCAGCTAATGCATTTATGTCTGTAGGTTCTTTTACACCAATCCTGCTGCGGCTATGTTGCAACATGCCTTTTACAATAGCATCGGCACGCTTGCCGTGGTGATTTATTTTTTCAAGATTTTGTTTTATATCAGCAGCAATTGCAAGAATTTCTTTTCTGTTGCTTTTTAAAATGGCATCTTCCATTTCGTTCAGCAATTCAATATTCACCTCTGAAAAATTGTTGACGAAGTTTAATGGGTTTTGAATCTCATGTGCAATGCCGGCAGTAAGTTCGCCGAGGGATGCCATCTTTTCAGATTGCACCAATTGTTTTTGTGTTCTCTTCAAGATAGCCAATGCCGTTTCCAGCTCATTTTTTTGATGTGATAAAAGAATATTCGCCTTTTTTCTTTGAATACTATTACGCCATAAAATAATTGCAATGAACAAAAAAATGGCAAGACCGGCGATCAGGACATACGTTCTCAATTTGGCCCGTTCAGCAGTTTTTACGTTTTCAATTTCCGACAACCGTTGCTGTTCATTAAAATCTATATTTTGAAATTCCTGTGCTTGTTTTGAATTGAACAAACTATCATTTATTTTAATGATCAATGCCTGGTATTTTACGGTGCTGTCATTATTTCCTGCAATGCGATAATAACGGGTAAATTCTTTATAAGACCGTAATAATAAATCAGGAGCATCCAGATTTTGTGCAGCAGTAAGCGCATATTTTATATGCAAAAAAGCAGAATCCTTTTTTCTGGATTGAATATAGTAGTCGGCAAGTAAAAGATTGCTCGCCACCACCCCCCTGAAATAACCATGTTCTGCACTTGCCACTAAAGACTTCCTGTAATACTCATTGGCCATTGGTATATTTCCCTTGGCTGCATAGATGCGTCCTAAATTTAAATGCACACTTCCCAGATATCTTTTAAATCCTGTTTGCATAGCTTGCTCATAAGCCAATTGTTCACTTATTAAAGCAGAATCAACCTTTTTTAAATTCAAATATGCACGGGCCATCGTCATATTTATAATGCTTTGCATGCGAAGATTACCGGACATTTCTGCATTTCGTCTTGCATACTCATGGTGGATCAGTGCTTTCTCATTATTATTCGAATTGGCATATAATACCCCCATCATCTGGTGTAAGAAGGCCAAATCACTGAGCCTTTGTTTATGTGGCGGAGCAGTGCGGTACATCAACTCATCATCTCCGGGAAATTTTCCAACCAACACTGTTTGTTCGCTTTTAGGATCTTCAAGGATCGCCAAGGATGAAAGAAGGGTTTGTAAAGACCTTGGGTAATTAGCCCTGTTCAAAAGCGCATAACCCATTTCTCGTAATGCACCGGCTTCGTCTAACTTAAGATTTAGTTTGCGGGAAATCCTCAAAGCTTTTTCTGCATAAAAAAAAGAACTGTCGGGATTTAATTCAGAATAGCTTCTTGCAATATTTCTAAGAAGGACTAATTGAATGGTATCATTATTTATTAGGCTTACTTCTTTTCGCAAGCTATCAATATAAGCCTGCTGAGCAACAGCAGATACTGAAATAAAAAAGAATACAACACAATGAGAAAAATGTTTTTTCATTAGCATCAATTAATTTGTGGGTAAAGCAATAATAAACTCAGCCCCTTGTCCCTCATTCGTCTTCACTTTTAACTCACCACCATGTGCTTTAATAATATCATAACTTGTCTGCACCATGATTTATAGGATTAAATGATTAGTTTGATTGAATCCAGGCATTTTCTGTTAATCCTATAAATCTTATAAGTCATAGTTCAGACTATTGGTATTTGAATAATAAACTCCGTTCCTTCACCTTCCTTCGTTTCCACTTTAATTTCTCCCCCATGTGCTTTGATAATATCATAAGCTAAACTCAATCCCAAACCTGTTCCCTGCCCTGTTGGTTTAGTAGTAAAAAATGGTTGAAATATTTTATCTAAAACTTTTTGTGGAATGCCATTGCCATTGTCCATCACTGTCAAAAGCACTTTATCATCGACTTTTTTTGTATTAACTGAAACAATGGGTTCATAACTATCGCCTGCTTGCTTCTTTTTTTCTGCTACAGCATAAAATGCATTCGTCAGTAAATTCAATATCACTCTTCCAATATCTTGCGGAACAATGTTGATGTTACCAATGCTTTCATCAAAGTCTATTTTAATAGTTGCATTGAACGATTTGTCTTTTGCTCTTAAGCCATGAAAACTCAAACGCAAATATTCCTCAGCTAATGCATTTATGTCTGTAGGTTCTTTTACACCAATCCTGCTGCGGCTATGTTGCAACATGCCTTTTACAATAGCATCGGCACGCTTGCCGTGGTGATTTATTTTTTCAAGATTTTGTTTTATATCAGCAGCAATTGCAAGAATTTCTTTTCTGTTGCTTTTTAAAATGGCATCTTCCATTTCGTTCAGCAATTCAATATTCACCTCTGAAAAATTGTTGACGAAGTTTAATGGGTTTTGAATCTCATGTGCAATGCCGGCAGTAAGTTCGCCGAGGGATGCCATCTTTTCAGATTGCACCAATTGTTTTTGTGTTCTCTTCAAGATAGCCAATGCCGTTTCCAGCTCATTTTTTTGATGTGATAAAAGAATATTCGCCTTTTTTCTTTGAATACTATTACGCCATAAAATAATTGCAATGAACAAAAAAATGGCAAGACCGGCGATCAGGACATACGTTCTCAATTTGGCCCGTTCAGCAGTTTTTACGTTTTCAATTTCCGACAACCGTTGCTGTTCATTAAAATCTATATTTTGAAATTCCTGTGCTTGTTTTGAATTGAACAAACTATCATTTATTTTAATGATCAATGCCTGGTATTTTACGGTGCTGTCATTATTTCCTGCAATGCGATAATAACGGGTAAATTCTTTATAAGACCGTAATAATAAATCAGGAGCATCCAGATTTTGTGCAGCAGTAAGCGCATATTTTATATGCAAAAAAGCAGAATCCTTTTTTCTGGATTGAATATAGTAGTCGGCAAGTAAAAGATTGCTCGCCACCACCCCCCTGAAATAACCATGTTCTGCACTTGCCACTAAAGACTTCCTGTAATACTCATTGGCCATTGGTATATTTCCCTTGGCTGCATAGATGCGTCCTAAATTTAAATGCACACTTCCCAGATATCTTTTAAATCCTGTTTGCATAGCTTGCTCATAAGCCAATTGTTCACTTATTAAAGCAGAATCAACCTTTTTTAAATTCAAATATGCACGGGCCATCGTCATATTTATAATGCTTTGCATGCGAAGATTACCGGACATTTCTGCATTTCGTCTTGCATACTCATGGTGGATCAGTGCTTTCTCATTATTATTCGAATTGGCATATAATACCCCCATCATCTGGTGTAAGAAGGCCAAATCACTGAGCCTTTGTTTATGTGGCGGAGCAGTGCGGTACATCAACTCATCATCTCCGGGAAATTTTCCAACCAACACTGTTTGTTCGCTTTTAGGATCTTCAAGGATCGCCAAGGATGAAAGAAGGGTTTGTAAAGACCTTGGGTAATTAGCCCTGTTCAAAAGCGCATAACCCATTTCTCGTAATGCACCGGCTTCGTCTAACTTAAGATTTAGTTTGCGGGAAATCCTCAAAGCTTTTTCTGCATAAAAAAAAGAACTGTCGGGATTTAATTCAGAATAGCTTCTTGCAATATTTCTAAGAAGGACTAATTGAATGGTATCATTATTTATTAGGCTTACTTCTTTTCGCAAGCTATCAATATAAGCCTGCTGAGCAACAGCAGATACTGAAATAAAAAAGAATACAACACAATGAGAAAAATGTTTTTTCATTAGCATCAATTAATTTGTGGGTAAAGCAATAATAAACTCAGCCCCTTGTCCCTCATTCGTCTTCACTTTTAACTCACCACCATGTGCTTTAATAATATCATAACTTGTCTGCACCATGATTTATAGGATTAAATGATTAGTTTGATTGAATCCAGGCATTTTCTGTTAATCCTATAAATCTTATAAGTCATAGTTCAGACTATTGGTATTTGAATAATAAACTCCGTTCCTTCCCCTTCCTTTGTCTCCACCTTTAATTCACCCCCATGTGCTTTTACAATATCATAGCTTATTGACAAACCCAGGCCAGTTCCCTGTCCCGTTGGTTTGGTAGTAAAGAATGGCTGAAAAATTTTGTCTATTACGTGACCTGGCATACCCAAACCATTATCCTTTACTTTTAATTCTACCTTGCCATTAACTTTTTTTGTACTTACTGAAACAGTAGGTTCGTAGAGCTGTCCTGCTGAGCCTGCCGAAGCATTCTTTTTCTCGGCTACTGCATAAAACGCATTAGTAATTAAATTAAGAATGACTCTCCCAATATCCTGCGGAATGATATTGATTTTTTCGATTCTTACATCAAAATCTGTTTTTAATGTGGCATTGAATGATTTGTCTTTTGCACGTAAACCATGATAAGCCAACCGCAAATATTCATCCGTTAAAACATTAATATCGGTTGGTTCATTTACCCCACTGCTGCTTCTTGAATGGTGCAACATGCTTTTTACAATTACATCAGCACGTTTACCATGATACACTATCTTCTGCTCATTCTCTTTTATATCATTGGCAATCGATCTTACTTCAATTAAATTACCTTCATCAATAGCATTATGCAGTTCATCTACTAACTCAGTATTTACTTCGGAAAAATTATTAACAAAGTTTAACGGGTTTTGTATTTCGTGTGCAATACCGGCAGTAAGTTCACCAAGGGATGCAAGCTTTTCCTGATGTATCAGCTGGTTTTGCGTAGCTTTTAGTTCATCCAAGGCTTTTTCAAGTTCATTTTTTTGTTGCACTAATTCATAAGTTCTTTCTTCTACTAAATTTTCCAGTTGGGCTTTTTGTTCAGCCAGCTTTAAATTCAACTCTTCTTCCGCCTGTGTTTTTAACCGCTCCTTTTCAAGTGCATTGCGCTGTTTTTTTTCAATAATCAACATAGCTATCATCCAGATAACACTGAAAAAAATGGCCACATCAATATAATCATCTATCACCTTGTATTCTTCGCGAAATAATAATTTGAATAGGTCATTAAAAAAAGATAAAAGAATAAAGGGTAAAACGGCGAACATTAAAGCTCGTGCAGCATTAAACGCGGGATTGAAATGAATTCCTAGTATGATAGCAATAAGAAGCAAATGCCAAATCCAGGTAGTTACCGGCTCAACGTGGAAAAAAAATTCAATAGCAAACAGCGCCGCTACAGACACCATGGCTAATTTTAAATTCTTATCCCAATCCGAAAATGCAGGTGTTGTTTTTAATCTCCTTCGCAGATGCCATAAAAGAAAAAAAGCAATGATTGATTCGATGAACATAATTTATTTTTATCAGCAGTTTTATATTATCAAATATAGCTGGCAAACGTTTTAACTATATGCTGGCGGTGTAATAATAATAGGTTTTTCCGGCAGGATTATTATAAACTCTGAAAATCACTTTCTTAGTTTCCACTTTCAACTCTCAGCCATGTGCCTTTTGTCTGAACCATGATTTATAGGATTAAATGATTAGTATGATTGAGTTCAGGTATTTTCTTATTCCAATAGATCTTATAAATCAGGGTTCAGACTATTGGTATTTGAATTATAAATTCTGTCCCTTCTCCTTCTTCCGTATCCACTTTTATTTCACCTCCATGTGCCTTAATAATATCATAGCTCAATGACAAACCCAAGCCTGTTCCCTGCCCTGTTGGTTTTGTTGTAAAGAAGGGTTGAAAGATTTTATCTAATACTTTTTGGGGGATGCCCGTCCCATTATCTCTTACTGATATTTCAAGCCCCCCCGCCCCTGAAGGGGTGCTAATACGTTTTGCGGTTACCCAAACAGTTGGTTCATAGTTTTCTCCCTTTAGGGTCGGGGCTTTCTTCTTCTCATTTACTGCACTTCGGCTACGCTCAGTACAGGCATAAAAAGCATTGTTGTATAAATTCAGTAAAACTCTTCCAATGTCTTGAGGCACTACTTCAATTTTTCTATGCTTTCATCAAAATCTGTTTTAAAGTCTGCATTAATATCTTTGTCTTTGGCTCTTAAGCCATGATAACTTAATCGCAAATATTCATCAGCCAAAGCATTGATGTCTGTAGGTTCTTTCTTGCCGGTGCTGGCTCTTGAATGTTGAAGCATGCCTTTTACTATAGCATCGGCACGTTTGCCGTGATTGATTATCCTATCAAAATTTTGTTCGATGTCATTTATAATTTCCTCTTGTGCCTGTTGATTATTCTTTTCTTCCCTAAGCTCTTCTAAAAGTTCTTTATTCACTTCACTAAAATTATTGACGAAGTTTACCGGTTTTTGTATTTCATGTGCAACACCTGCAGTAAGTTCTCCAAGGCTCGCCATTTTTTCTGATTGGATGAGTTGTCGTTGGGTTATTTTTAAAAATCCCCTCCAGCACCGGATGCCCTTCCATTTTCAATCGGCCGATTACTTCGACTGCCTGTGCACCAAACAATGTTACTTCATTTTCAAATTCTTCTTCAATAGCATTAACAATAACTTCTGCGTTCGTAAACAAGGTAGCAGCTATTAAGAAGGCCGGTTTATTAAATGTATTTTTTGCCGTTTCAGCTATCTTTTTTGCTGTTGTTGATAAGGTTTCTTCGGTAGCCTCTTCCAACTGTATTTTAAAGTAGGTGGGATTTATATCGAGCAATAGTAATACAATTGATCCTGCTTTCAGTTCACCATCAATAAATTTACCAGCTGGAGTAGCACCAAAAACGGAAACTCCTTTTTTATCCAGAACTTCCGTAACAGCAACACGGTCTTGCTTTATAGATAGAAATAGAATAGCAAGTGTGGGTGTAAAGCCATCGGCCATACTTTCATCAAATGCAGTAGCAATTTCATTGGATGAGGTTCCCTTTATTGATTTTGCTCTCATATGCAGGAATTGACTTCTTATAAAGATCAACTCACCTTCTGCTTATTCCATAATTTGCTGTCAAACTGCTGTTAGCTGTTATTCCTTTGCTGCCATAGCCGGGCTCCACCTTTTATACCATCTTTATTGGTAACAATAGAAATATTATCGTCTAACTTAATGGTAAGTTCATCAGCATTTCCACCGCTGATGTATAATCGATCGTGATTGAATACGGTTTTCAGAATACTTAGTACTCGTTGCATCCTTGCATTCCATCTTTCTTTTCCAATCCTAAGCAATTCTTTTTCACCTATATACTGATCGTAGTCTTTGTTTTTGTGTTCTCTTCAAGATAGCCAATGCCGTTTCCAGCTCATTTTTTTGATGTGATAAAAGAATATTCGCCTTTTTTCTTTGAATACTATTACGC
>MWVT01000303.1_pt1 | contig 10866 bp, 7 predicted proteins | sample 1047201 | NCBI WGS metagenome assembly MWVT01 (sample SAMN06349988, study PRJNA376086) | soil metagenome | isolation source: TG5-1 sample Antarctic (ecotone) soil | place: Antarctica | collected 2015-01-13 | reverse complement strand
TTTGTACGGATATAATCGCGATGAATTTGTAAAATTTACATTAAAGGATTTACGCCCCCAAGCTGATATTCCTGCTCTGCAAAAAAATATAAAACTTATTGATGAAGGGGAAATAAGAACCAGCAACATAGTCCGTCATCAAAAAAAGTCAGGAGAGATTTTTTTTGTAGAAGTTAATGGCAACTATATTACAGAACAGAACAAACAAGTCCGTATTATTTCAGTTAAGGATATTACTGAACAAGTACTGACGGAGGAAAAATTAAAAGATTCTGAAAGTCAATACAGGCTGTTATTTACAAGCAACCCTCTTCCTTCTTTTATTTACGACATTGACACCCTTCAGTTTTTAGAAGTAAATGAAGCTGCTGTAGAATACTATGGTTTTAGCAGAGAAGAGTTTTTAAATATCACATTGCTTGATATCCATAAAGAAGAACATAAAACATTGGTAAGGAAGACAGTGGCAGGCAACAATGAAAAAAGCAAAATAAGCATTGGCAAATGGGAGCAAAAAAAGAAAAGTGGCCAACAAGTGTGGGTTAGAATTTCAGGCAACAAAATAGCTTATAATGGTAAAAATGCACGACTGATAATGATTGATGATATTACAGAAAAAGTGAAAACAGATGAAGAAATTATAAAAAGCAACGAACGTTTTAAGCTCGCAACCAAAGCTACTTCAGATGCAGTTTACGACTGGGATTTGGCAACGAACGTACTAAGTTGGGGCGAAGGGATGCAGACACTCTTTAACTTTAGTTCGGATGAAGTAACCATTGAAAAATGGCAAACACTTATACATAAAGATGATTATGAACGCGTGGTGCAAAGCCTGAAAAAAGCGATTGAACATCCCAGGAAAAAATTCTGGAAGGAACAATACCGGTTTAAAAAAAAGGACGGTGCCTACAGTTATGTGTTAGACCGGGCATTTATTGTTCGGGGGGATTACGGAAAACCGCTGCAACTTATTGGGGCGATGCAGGATATAACGGAATTAAAATCAACAGAAAAAGAACTCATTAAAAGCAATGAGCGTTATAGGTATGTTTCGATGGCTACATCTGAAATTATTTGGGACTGGGACATCAATTCTGGAAACATTCTTTGGTCGGATAACTATACTAAAGTATTGGGATGGGAACTTCCTGCAGACAACATTATTCCTGGTGAACAATCTGCCAATAATATTCATCCGAACGACAGGGAAAGAGTATTAAACAGTTTGCAAAACACACTTCAAAACCCAATGATTAGCAAGAGACTTGAAGAGTTTCGTTATCTTAAAATCGATGGCAGCTATGCTTATATTTTAGATAAAGCACATGTTATAAGAAATGAAAAGGGTGAAGCCGTTCGTATGATTGGCGCCATGGAAGATGTATCACATCAAAAATACCATGCACAATTGGTAGAAATGGAGCGAAAGGTATTTGAATTGAATGCTTCAAACGAAATTGCATTTGAAAATGTAGTAAACGCTTTACTAGAGGGTATCGAAGCCATCCATCATGATATGATGACCTCAGTTGTATTATTGAATAATGATCAAACAATAAAAACCTTAGCAGCCCCCAGGATACCTGCTGCATTTACAAACCAGGTAAATGGCTTGCAAATAGGACCTAACGAAGGTTCTTGCGGTACTGCAATGTTTTTGAAAACAGAAATAATCGTTTCAAACATTGCCGGAGATCCCATATGGAAAAAATACAAAGGTTTGGCCACACAGTTTGATTTAAAAGCTTGCTGGGCCTTTCCTATTTTAGATAACATGGGAATGGTTATGGGTAGTTTGGCCATCTATCACCATAATACAAAAGAGCCGGACACCACTGAGGTAAATACCATTAAACATGCAATAATTCTATTGCGCATATTGTTAGAAAAGCAATTTTCTTTAACTCAAATTCAGGTAGCTAATGAACGTTTCGATAGTGTAATGCAGGCCACGCATGATCTTATATGGGACTGGGATCTTATTACCGGGTCATTTTACCGCGACAAAAAAGGAATGAAAAAAGTGTTTGGTGTGGAAGATGAAAAAAGTATTGAAAATATATACGTATGGATGCAGCGCATTCATCCCGACGATCATGAACAGGTGGAAAGTACTATCAGTAATATAATTAAAGCAACAGACCAGGAAATATTTGAATTAGAATACCGGTTTAAACGCGATGATGGTTTATACAATTATGTGTTTGATCGGGGTATCATTATTCGCAATGAAGAAGGTAAACCCCTGCGCATGATTGGTGCCGCCCAGGATATTACCCAACGAAAACATATGGAGCAACAGTTGCTTCAAAGAGAATTAGACAAGCAAAAATTAATTGGCCAGGCAACAATTGAAACACAGGAACAGGAACGCAGCGAGATAGGAAGAGAATTGCATGATAACGTAAACCAGGTGCTTACAACAACAAAGTTGTATTTAGATCTTTCGCTTAGCAATCCTGAATTAAAAGATGACCTGATTCAAAAATCTTCAAAAAATGTAATTTACGTGATCAATGAAATACGCCAACTATCACGTTCATTAATGGATCCAAGCCTTGGAGACCTTGGGTTGGTAGATTCTATTCACGATCTCATCGAAAACATAAACATCACTCGTAAATTGCATGTTACTTTGAAGGCAGGAGAAGAGTTGGAAGATACATTAACCGAAAATCAAAAGCTTACGCTTTTCCGTATTATACAGGAAGCATTGAACAACGCCATCAAACACGCAAAAGCTACAAAAGTATTCATCAATTTATATCAAAGCAAAAGCAATCTTTTATTAAAAATAAAAGATGATGGCGTAGGATTTGAACCAGTATCTGTAAAAAAAGGTTCCGGCCTTAAGAACATTCAGAACAGGGTATATTTAGCCAACGGCACTATTTCCATTGAAAGCACTCCCGGCAAGGGTTGTAACATCGAAATTAAATTTCCAATAACCAATAAAAAACCAAATTAACCATGGAAAAAATTACTATTTTAATTGCAGATGACCACACACTGGTAAGAGAAACGTGGAGCTTTATTTTAAATACCGATCCCAGGTTTACAGTAATTGCAGAGAGTGGCAGTGGAGAAGAAGCCATAGAACTATCACAAAAATTACGTCCTAATATTGTGATCATGGATATTAACCTTCCCGGTATGAATGGTATTGAGGCCACGCAACAGATCCGCAAATTTTCTCCTGCCTCTAAAATATTAGGAGTTTCGCTGCATACACAACCAACCTATGCCCGCAAAATGATACAAAAAGGGGCTATGGGGTATGTAACTAAAAATTCTTCAAAAGAAGAAATGTTCAAAGCCATTACAGAAATACATGCAGGAAAAAAATACATCTGCGAGGAGATAAAAAACATTCTTTCCGACCAGGTGATTAGCGGGGAAGAACAAAACACAGGACTTAATTCGCTTTCGCAAAGAGAGATAGAAGTTATTTCTTACATCAAAAAGGGTGATTCTTCTAAAGAAATTGCTGAAACACTAAATATATCAGTAAAAACGGTAGAAGTTCATCGCTACAATGTTTTAAAAAAATTGAACCTTAAAAATGCCGCGGCGCTGGTAAATTTTATAAATAATAGCCAGCTTGAGTTTGGTAATTAAAAACAAGTTTAATTATAATTTGTAAATGCTGCGGAATAACAGATTCTGACTTTCGCCCTATCTATATACGACCAACCAGGTTCTTCTTTTGCAATGGAGGTTAATTGCAGCTGAATAATTTAATTCAACTGCTATTATGAAGTATACCCAAATTAGGGTGATCATTGTTGATGATCACCAAATGGTTAGGGAAACATGGAAGATGATCTTACAGAAAGATGAACGCATCGTAATTATAGCTGAATGTTGTTCGGGACAAGAAGCTATTGATGCAGCCGCACATCTTCAGCCCGATATAATGCTCATGGATATAAATATGTCGCCGGTTAATGGCTTTGAGGCTACAAGAAAGATATTAAAAGCGCATCCCAATATTAAGATCATTGGCGTTTCTATTCAAAACCAACCAGGTTATGCCCGCAATATGTTGCAGTTAGGTGCAAAGGGTTACGTAACTAAAAACTCTTCTAAAGAAGAAATGATTGAAGCAATAATTAATGTACAAAACGGAAAAATTTTTATTTGCCAGGAGATGAGAGATAGGATGAAAGAGTAGCCAGGATGAATTTATACATAGGATTGGTGTGCAGATACTTTAAATTTGCACACCAATTTTATTTTACGCAATGAGCACTACTCTATCCAAAAATTTTGAGCCGCAGCAGGTTGAAGAAAGCTGGTACCAGCACTGGTTGAACAAAGGATATTTCAGCAGCAAACCCGATGAAAGAAAACCCTTTACAATTGTTATTCCTCCGCCGAATGTTACAGGAGTGCTGCACATGGGCCATACGTTGAACGAAACCGTGCAGGATGTATTGGTGCGTCATGCCCGCATGAGTGGCTTAAATGCTTGTTGGGTACCGGGCAGTGATCATGCTTCTATTGCAACAGAAGCCAAAGTGGTGCAAATGCTGGAAAAAGACAAAGGCATTTCAAAACACGAACTTTTAAGAGAAGATTTTTTAAAGCATGCGTTTGAATGGAAAGATAAATATGGTGGTATTATTTATCAACAAATAAAAAAATTAGGATGTAGCGTAGACTGGGAGCGGGTTACATTCACTATGGATGATCATTATTACAAAGCCGTTATTAAAGTTTTTATTGACTTATATAATAAAGGAATGATCTACCGTGGTGCCCGGATGATAAACTGGGACCCATCTGCAAAAACAGCTTTAAGCGATGAAGAAGTTGAATATAAAGACGTGCAGGGAAAGCTTTATTACGTGAAGTATTTATTATCAGATGACGGAGGACAGATGACAGATGACGAAAAGAAAGATGACAGTTTACCGATGACAGATGACAGTAAGGACACTACTGCAAACAGCCAACTGCCAACTGCCAACTATATTGTTATTGCCACACAACGGCCCGAAACAATCATGGGCGACACAGCGGTTTGCGTAAATCCCAACGATGAACGTTACCAACATTTAAAAGGAAAGAAAATAATTGTTCCCTTAGTGAACCGCGAAGTGCCCATTATTTTTGATGAATATGTGGACCCCGCTTTTGGTACGGGTGCGCTAAAAGTTACGCCTGCACACGATATCAATGATTATAATCTTGGCTTAAAACATGGATTGTCCATTATAGATACTTTAAATGAAGATGGAACTTTAAGCGCTGCCGCAGAAGTATTTGTGGGACTGGATCGTTTTGAAGCAAGATTAAAAGCCATTGAACAATTGAGATCGGAAGGACTACTTGTTAAGGAAGAAGAATACAGCACCCGCCTTGGTTTTTCGCAAAGAACAAGTGCGGTTGTTGAGCCACGCATTTCAACACAATGGTTTGTAAAAATGCGTGAACTTGCCGATAAAGCACTCGTCGCTGTTGTTAGCGGCGAAATAAAAATTCATCCGGAAGAACGTTTTTTAGCAACCTATAAATATTGGCTTGAAAATGTAAAAGACTGGTGTATCAGCCGGCAACTTTGGTGGGGACAACGTATACCTGCCTGGTATGATAGTGAAGGAAGATTTGTTGTTGCGGAAACAGAAGAACAAGCTAACAAATTATACATTTCAAAATTCAAAATTCACAATTTAAGATTAACGCAGGACGAAGATGTGCTGGATACCTGGTTCTCTTCGTGGCTATGGCCGATAGAAGTGTTCAATGGAATTAACGAGCCTAACAATGAAGAAATAAATTACTATTATCCAACTTCTGTATTAGTTACGGGGCAGGACATAATTTTCTTTTGGGTTGCCCGTATGATCATGGCGGGTATGGAATACCGCAATGAAAAACCATTTGAGCGTGTGTACTTCACCGGTATGGTTCGGGACAAGCAGGGAAGAAAAATGAGTAAGAGTCTTGGCAACTCTCCCGACTTGTTAGAACTGATTGAAAAATTTGGTGCCGATGCTGTACGATTTGGAATATTGATCTCCGCTCCTGCCGGTAACGACTTGCTATTTGATGACAGCAGTTGCGACCAGGGAAGAAGCTTTAATAACAAACTTTGGAATGCGTTAAAACTGGTGAAAATGTGGGAAGGAAGAGTTAACAGTTCGCAGTTTACAGTTTACAGTACTGAACCTAGTTTACACCACTCACCGCTAACCACTCAGCCATTTGCAGTTCATTGGTTTGAAAACAGGCTGAACGAAGTAAAAACATTGGTTGAACAACAGTATAGTTCTTTTAAATTAAGCGAAGCATTAAAAACTATTTATTCAATCATCTGGGACGATTTCTGCAGTTGGTATTTAGAATGGGTGAAACCTGGTTTTGAACAACCCATTGATGCGGAAGTTTATAAAAAAACAGTTTTATTTTTTGAACAACTGGTGCAATTGCTACACCCTTTCATGCCTTTTGTTACCGAAGAAATTTATCACAGGTTGGGAGAGAAAAATGACGACCTCTGTGTAAAGCAATTCTCTCCGGCGGAAAAGATTGATCCTGCTATATTGAAGCAGGGAGAGTTATTGAAACAAACCATTTCAACTATTCGCGATACGAGAGTGAAAAATGACATCAAACCGAAAGACCCAATTAAACTGCACATACAAACTGCTGTAGTGGCTTCTTATAGAAGCATTGAAAGTATCTTATCAAAACAAGCAAATGCAGAAACGATCAGTTATGTAACCGATGCCGTTGACAACACAATTGCTGTAATGATCGGGAAAGATAAATTTTATATAGAGACAGAAACCATTGTAGATACCACTGCACAAAAAGAGCAGATGCAAAAAGACCTGGAATACCTGAAAGGCTTTTTATTATCGGTAGAGAAAAAATTAAGCAACGAACGGTTTGTACAAAATGCAAAACCTGAAGTAGTAGAAATTGAACGGAGTAAAAAGCAGGACGCCGAAGAAAAGATAAAAGCGATTGAAGAAAGTTTGGCTGTGCTTGGATGATGTATTTATTGAAAATCTTTGCTCCATCAACTGACTTTAAATTATTTTTTATACTTCTAATGCCTGTAATATATCATTCAAAATATCATTGCTGTCTTCCAGTCCTACAGATATTCTAATTAACCCTGGCGTAATGTTCACCGCCAGCCGTTCTTCTTCTGTAAGTTTTGCATGTGTTGTACTTGCCGGGTGCGATGCTATACTTCGGGTATCACCTAAATTAGCAGTCAATGAAAGTAATTTCAAATTATTTAGAAAACTGCGCCCACTTTCCAACCCTCCTTTTAATTCAAAACACACTATTCCACCACCATTTTTCATTTGCTTTATTGCAATGCTATGTTGCGGATGGCTTTTTAAAAATGGATATTTTAACCACGAAAGTTTAGGATGGTTTTCTAATGCTGTTGCAATAGCCAGTGCATTTTTTGAATGCCGTTCCATGCGCACATCAAGTGTTTCTAAACTTTTACTAATTACCCATGCATTGAAGGGAGACAGTGCCGGACCAGTGCTTCTGCAAAAAAGATATATCTCATTGATCAATTCTTTTTTACCCAATACTATGCCGCCTAAAACCCGGCCTTGCCCATCCAGCCATTTGGTTGCAGAATGTATCACCAGGTCAGCACCGTATTTAATTGGGCGTTGTCCAAGCGGTGTCGCAAAACAATTGTCTACATTTAAAATAAGGCTGTGTTTTTTTGCAAGTGCTCCAACAAATTCCAGGTCAATAATATCAAGTCCAGGATTAGTTGGCGTTTCAATATAGATCATTTTTGTATTGGGCCTGATGGCTGCTTCCCATTCTTCCGGCTTACCCGCCGATACATAGCTGCACTCAATACCAAAACGGGGCAAATACTTACTAATAACAGTATGCGTACTTCCAAAAATGGCGTTGCAGGATAAAAGATGATCGCCGCTTTTCATTAACGCCATAAACGAACCAAACACAGCGCTCATGCCCGAAGCGCAGGCATAGCCTGCTTCCGCTCCTTCTAACACCATCATCTTGTCTACAAATTCCTGCACGTTCGGATTGGTGAACCTGCTATAAATATTATCGTCGCTTTCATCGGCAAAAGCGGCCCTCATTTCTTCGGCATCATCAAAACAAAAACTACTTGTTAAAAACAAAGGAGACGAATGTTCCATTTCATTTGTCCGTTCGATTTGCGTACGTATTGCTTTTGTAACCGGTTGTTTTTCCATTAGTAAAATTTATTAGTAGCCCCCAATTTTTTGGTTTAAACTCACATTCATCGGCCATTTTATTGCAGATGATTATTTAAAATCCAATATTTACTATCATCTGTTTAGGCAATATTTAACGGAGTAAAAATATTTTTACAAATGTAATTGCTGCAAGCACTTACTTTAGCTTTTCATTTCAATAGCCGATGAATTATTTCCACTACAACGAACCTTTTAAAACAGAATTGGGTGCTACTCTACAAGGACTTACCATTGCGTACAATGTATATGGTTCTTTAAATAAAGAAGGAACTAATGTTGTCTGGGTTTGTCATGCGCTTACATCCAACTCTGATGTAATGGAGTGGTGGCCAGGCATTGTAGGAAATGATTGTATTATAGATCCAAAAAAACATTTTATAGTTTGCGCCAACATTATTGGTTCCTGTTATGGAACTACTGGCCCAATAAGTGTTAATCCTGCAACGGGCCATTTTTATTACAGTGATTTTCCCATTATTACAATACGTGATATGGTGCAGGCGCATATTTTATTACGTGAACATTTAGACATCAACAAAATTTATTTATTAATTGGAGGAAGCATGGGCGGGTACCAGGCGTTGGAATGGGCCGTGATGGAAAACAATCGGATACAAAACATTCTGTTACTCTGTACTTCTGCTTCAGAAACTGCCTGGGGCATTGCTATTCATACCGCCCAGCGGTTAGCTATTGAAGCGGATAGCTCCTGGAAAGATAAAGATCTGAAAGCAGGTGCAATGGGTTTGAAAGCAGCGAGGGCTATTGGCTTGCTTAGTTACCGCAATTATGAATTGATCGTTGAAAAACAAACCGATCCGGACGTAGAAAAAACAGATAATTATAAAGCAGCCTCTTATATTAACTACCAGGGAGAAAAACTGGTAAACCGGTTTAATGCATACACCTATTGGTTGCTGACTAAATCAATGGATTCACATCATTTGGCTCGGGGCAGAAGTAAAACAAAAGAACAGGTATTGCGCTCTATTCTGCAAAAGACCCTGATCATTGCCATTACCAGCGATATTTTGTGCCCGGTAGCAGAACAAAAAATAATTACTGATCATTTGATCAACTCCACTTTAGTAGAAATAGATTCTTCGTACGGGCACGATGGATTTTTAATGGAGGTGGAAAAGATCAGCCATCATTTTAAACAGTGGATTGATGGAGAATAAGAATAGTGTAACGTCCAGCATTAAAATATTTTAACCAGGATGCCAAAACAAAATGTTTCGATGGCTCGCCGGGTGTTTCAACGTACGCTGCCTTACCATTGCGGTAAATGTTTACTCATGCCTCTTTATTCGTATTTTGCCAAAGAACTAATTGCCGTTTCACCAGCACTATGAATTTGAAGCAACTAACCGTTAAGCAGTCATTAAATAAAGCCTACCGGCTCATTAAACCCGACAGGGCAGACATTGAAAAATTCAAAGCTAATTTCAAGCTGCTTTTAGGTCACATCAACCCACAGGAGAGCGAAGAGAACCTGAAAGGGCATGTGATGGACTTCTTAAAGAATACTTACTTCAGTCCCAACTACCACATAGCAACCAAAGGCAGAACCGATTTTGTTATTCATACCAACAAAGATGCTACGCATCCCGCCGGAGTATTGTTTGAGGCTAAGAAACCATCTAATCATGAAATGGTCACCCTTAGCAATCTTAATACAAAGGCAATGCACGAAATTATTTTGTATTACCTGAGAGAACGGATAGGAACAATGATAACAACCTCATTCCACTATTTAAGATCCTTTCACCAACGCATCTTTTAAAACTGCCCTTTGCAAATGACAGCAATACATTAGATAAAGGTTTTTACAACGAGCTGCTCTACCTGATTGGATTGGAAGAAGTAAAAGAAGGCAGCAAAAAACTTATCCGAAGAAAGCAGGCAGGTAAACGCAACGATGGTTCGCTGCTGGAAAATACTATTGTTCAATTAGAAACAGAGAATTGCATTCATAGAGTTACCGACCGGCAATCTTCAATCTTACGGAGATACAACAGACGAGCGGCTTTTTAGTGTAGCATTGGAATTATGTATCACCTGGGTAAACAGGATTTTGTTTTTAAAACTATTGGAAGCTCAATTGCTCAAATACCATAAGGGCAATGCAGCTTACCGTTTCCTGAATTACAATATCGTTCCGCAGTATGATGAATTGTATAAACTCTTCTTCCAGGTATTGGCACGTAAGCAACAGGAACGAATAGAAAGAGTAAAAGCCAAATACAAACACATTCCTTACCTCAACAGTTCTTTGTTTGAAATAACATCTTTGGAAGAGCAAACCATCCGGATTAACATGCTGGATGATACAGCAGAAATGCCTTTGCTTACATCCACCGTTTTAAAGGACGACAGAAACAAACCTATTGCAACAAAGCTCAACACACTGCAATACATTTTTGAGTTTCTGAATGCCTATGATTTTGCAAGCGAAGGAAGCGAGGAAATACAGGAAGAACGTAAAACTTTAATCAATGCTTCGGTGCTCGGGTTGATCTTTGAAAAGATTAACGGCTATAAAGACGGTTCCATTTTTACACCGGGCTTTATCACCATGTATATGTGCCGCCAATCCATACGGCAGGCTGTAGTAAAT
>MWVT01000302.1_pt1 | contig 10885 bp, 12 predicted proteins | sample 1047201 | NCBI WGS metagenome assembly MWVT01 (sample SAMN06349988, study PRJNA376086) | soil metagenome | isolation source: TG5-1 sample Antarctic (ecotone) soil | place: Antarctica | collected 2015-01-13 | reverse complement strand
TCTATGACCATTTTTGCCGACGACTATACCAACAGGACATTATCCGGAGACACTGCAAGTATTTTCAAATGGTCTAACACACTCTTGACTGTTGTGCCCATGATTATTTTAACGCTTGTACTGGCAAACCTTTTCAGAAAAACTTTTGCTCAATATTCTTTATCTAATATTTTTCTTGGGACGAGTTTTTTAATTATCTGGGGTATTGTAATCTGGATGCTCGTAAGAGAATTCAAATCAGATGCTACAGAAGTACCTGCATCATGGTTCGGTATTTTAAATTCATTTTTCATCATTGCATTTGCCCCTTTATTTTCTAAAATTTGGGAGAGCCGGTACAATCCATCGGGGCCGGTGAAATTTGCTATTGGATTATTTTTAGTGGGAGTAGGATTTGCTATTTTGGCTTATGGAAGTTACGGTATAGAACAGGGTGCAAAAACAGCTTCGGTAAGCATGGCCTGGCTGATTCTTGCTTACCTTTTCCATACACTTGGTGAACTTTGTGTTTCGCCTGTAGGATTGTCGTATGTGAGTAAACTCGCTCCTGTAAAATTAGTCGGGCTGATGTTTGGCATCTGGTTCGTTGCCAATTTTGCAGCAAATTTCCTGGCAGGAATTACGGGAAGTTATATTGATGCAATAACTGAAAAATACTCTCTGGCAACCTTCTTTCTCATATTCACTATTATACCGATGGCAGCAGGCCTGATCATGCTTGCATTGAATGGCTTTATGAAAAAAAGAATGCATGGTGTAGATTAAGTATGGCTAAAAGTATATTAAGGTGATGTCAACTGGCATTACCTTTTTTTGTTCATACCATGTATCTGCATGTAATTCCACCGATAAAAAAATTCAATTTTTAATACCGCCTAAAACATCATTCATTTATCAAACAGACGGCCCTTAGTGCTTCCTGGTTTACTTGTGTTGTACTATCTTTTTTTACTCCTTTTCTTCATCCCGGTTCTTTTGAAATAATATCCGGAACCCAATATTCAATGGTGAGCTTATTCCAAGGTTAGTTTGAAAGCCGAAATTAGAACTAGTGGTGGTAGAGGTCTCTGCACTGGAAATGCTTCACTCTTTGCCCGTCCATAACCTAAAAATGCAAGATTGTGAAATCCCATTTCGAGGTTAAACTTATTTGTGAATGCATAAGATATTCCTGGTGATAAACTGATGCCTACATTCCAACCTTTAATGCCACCTTGCCTAATATTTCCTGCCCGTTGTTCAGATTCTAACAGAGTGGAACCTTTGGTGATCTGTGCTGTTGTAATGAATGCAGAAAAAGAAATAATAGAAAGAGTCAGTAAATTTTTTGATAAATTGTTTTGTTTGGTAAACCAAATATGTACAACAAAAAATTGAAAGCAGAACTGAACCGCTCTGCTCTAACTTTCATTTACAAGAAAAAAGTATCAAATCATCTCACTTCCAAAATATCCATGCAATGCGGGAGGTAAAACAATTCCATTTTCATTCTGATTATTTTCAAGCAAGGAGGCAAGAATGCGGGGCAATGCCAGTGCGCTTCCATTGAGTGTATGTACGAGCTGCGATTTTCCATCACTATCCTTATAGCGTATTTTCATTCTATGCGACTGAAAGGTTTCAAAATTAGAAACAGAACTTACTTCCAGCCAGCGCTTTTGCGCCGCGCTATATACTTCGAAATCGTAAGTAAGTGCTGATGCAAAACTCATATCTCCTCCACACAAACGCAGTATGCGATAATGCAAACCAAGTGATTGAATGAGCTTTTCAACATGGGCAACCATTTCATCAAGTACTTCGTAGCTTTTTTCTGCATATACCAATTGGACTATTTCCACCTTGTCGAATTGATGTAGCCTGTTGAGACCGCGCACATCTTTTCCATAACTTCCGGCCTCCCGGCGGAAGCATGGTGTATGCGCTGTCATCTTCAATGGGAGATCATTTTCTTTTACAATCACATCTCTGTAAATATTTGTCAGTGGCACTTCTGCAGTGGGAATCAGGTATAAATTGTCTTCGCCTGAAAAATACATTTGTCCTTCTTTATCGGGCAATTGACCTGTACCATAAGCTGAAGCCTCATTTACCATATAAGGAGGCTGGTATTCCACGTATCCTGCACCGGTATTGTAATCCAGAAAATACTGTATCAGTGCCCGCTGTAGTTTTGCTCCTTTTCCTTTATATACAGGAAACCCACTACCAGTTATTTTATTCCCGGTTTCAAAATCAATGAGGTCGTATTTTTTTGCAAGTTCCCAATGTGGTAATGAACCTACATGTAACTCGGGGACTGTTCCTCCCGTGCGTATAATTTCATTGTCTTCAGGACTCTTCCCATGAGGTACTTTTTCAGAAGGCAGATTAGGTAATCGTATTAAAATCTCATTTAGAATTTTTTCCACCTTTTCTAAATTCTGATCAATAGGATCGAGTTCTTGCTTAAAGTTTTCTACATCTTTTTTTTTCGATTCTGCTTCTTCTTTTTGGCCTTTACTCATCAATTGGCCAATCTCTTTAGAAGCGGCATTTATTTTAGACTTGATCTCATCATTTTGAAAGTTCCATTTTTTTCTTTCATCATCGAGCGCTATGATCTCATCAACCAAATGCACTTCTTTAAAATTTTTTACAGCTAGACGCTCTTTCACCAAAGAAGGATTATGTTTTAATAAAGCTACTTGCAACATGATCACGTTTTTTTGAAGTGCAGCAAAGATAACAGGACAGCGAAAATTGCCTTGATGGTTTACCGGAAAAGCTACAATTGGCCCTAATGCTTTGCCAAAAGAGTCATGATTATCTTTGCGCATGCTGCGAAACGACGATATACAACAACGTTGGTGGAAGCTTGAAGAAAAACTGTTGGGCAGGTTTGGAAAGAAACCCGACGTGGAGAGCACATTATTTTTGATAGGCATACAAGAGCTTGGCGACATTAAAAAAAAGTTTACCAAAGAACAAAAGCAGGACCTGATGCATATTGCCATTTGTACCATAATGGCATCGAGTGGTTATTATGAACTATCCGGTGTAGATGAAGAGGGCTGGCCGCATTTCAGGCAGTTGAAAGCCATGCCGGACATGGACCCTATTCAACAGGAGCAATTTTTAAAAGATCATATATTGCTTTATTTTGAGCAACATGATTTTTGATCCCTATAACAGATGAGTATGATGTATAAAATTGTCTTTTTATTAGTCTGCATTCTTTTGTGCAGCCAGATTGTTTTTTCACAGCAAAACATTCGACTCAAAAAAAAGGATAGAAAGCGGGATGTAGAGCTGCTGACCACACATGGCACTATCGTATTGCGTCTTTATGATTCTACACCTTTACATCGCGACAATTTTATTCGTTTAGTGAAGTCTCATTATTATGACAGCGTTTTATTCCACAGGGTGATTCAAAATTTTATGATACAGGCCGGCGACCCGAACAGTAAAAGGGCAGGTGAGGGTATTGCTTTAGGAAATGGAGGACCTTCTTATAAAATACCTGCTGAATTTCGGGTAACTCTTTTTCATAAAAAAGGCGTGCTGGCAGCAGCCAGAGACAATAATCCGGAAAAGGCAAGCAGCGGAAGTCAATTCTATATTGTCCAAGGAAAGAAGTTTACGGATGCAGGTTTAGATTCTGTTGAGGAAAACCGCTTGAAAAGAAAATTGCCCCAAGCTCATCGTGAAGTTTATAAAACCATTGGTGGTACACCGCATCTTGATCAGAACTACACCGTGTTTGGAGAAACGGTTAGTGGAATAGAAGTGGTAGATGTTATAGCGTCGGAGGCTACCACTAAAACGCCACCTGACAGGCCGGTGAAGGATGTTCGAATTTTAAAAACACGGTTAATTAAACGAAGAAAGTAGTAAGAGGAAGGTTTTATGCTGCATCAAATCAAATTTTTTTTCAATTATTCTGTGATTAATATTGCACACAAATCATGAATATGAATTTCCCTGAAGATTTACTTTATACCAAAGATCACGAGTGGGTTCGAGTAGAAGGAGATGAAGCTGTAATAGGCGTTACTGATTTCGCTCAAAGAGAACTGGGGGATATTGTATTTATAGACGTGGAAACAGTAGGCAAACCATTAGAGGTGGGGTCAGTATTTGGTACCGTAGAGGCCGTGAAAACTGTATCAGATTTATTTTTACCATTAAGCGGCACGGTGACAGAAGTGAATGAAAAGCTGAGCGCTAACCCCGAACTCGTGAACACAGATCCCTATGGGGATGGTTGGATGGTGAGAATGAAACTCGACAATAAAGAAGATATCTCATCATTATTAGATAATACTACTTACCAGAAACTTGTAGCATAATTGAATCTTTTTCTATAATAATTCCGTAACTTAGAAAGCCAACTGTTTGAACGTTAAAACAACATACGAAGAAGGCGAACTGGTAAATCTTTTAAAACAAAAAGATGACAACGCGTTTAGTTATTTATATGATAACTATTCAGGGGCTTTATATGGTGTGGTGAAACAAATTGTTTCAGATGGAGAGGTTGGTAGTGATGTGCTTCAAGAGGTGTTTGTAAGCATCTGGAGTAAAATGGATAGTTATGATTCTTCAAAGGGTCGTCTGTTTACCTGGATGTTGAATATAGCCCGCAATGCTGCGATTGATAAGACAAGGTCAAAAAATTATCAGCAGAGCTTAAGACAACAACCTATTGACGATAATGAATTGACACATCCTGTAGTGAGACCGGGTTATGACGATTATGGTTTGAAAAAAGTATTATTTAAATTAAAAGGGGAGCAAAGGATGCTTGTGGATTTATCATATTACCAGGGATTTACACACGAACAAATTGCCAAAGCATTAAATATTCCGTTAGGTACCGTGAAGACAAGATTAAGAAGTGCGCTCTCACAGTTAAGGACAATGTTGCAATAAGTGAATGTAAAAGAATACATATCGAGTGGGATCATAGAAAGCTACGTACTGGGGTTGGTCACCGAAGATGAACGTAGAGAGTTTGAAGATTACTGCGCCCAGTATCCGGAATTGGCCAAGGCCCGGGATAGTTTCGAAAGAGCTTTGGAAAGCACATTACAAAATGAGGCTGTTACACCTCCGGCTCATCTTAAAAGTGAAATACAAACCCTTCTCATAAACCCGGAAACGGAGTTTGAAAAAAGCCACGAGCTGATGCATACTGAAGCGCCTGTACATAAGATGGGAATGTGGAAATGGTTGGCTGCTGCTTCGGTTATTCTAATGGCTTGTGCTTTGTTTTGGGGGATATCGAATAATAATAAATATAATAAAATACAGCAGTCGAACCGGGATTTAAAAGAAAAATTAGATCAGCATGCTGCTGAGCTTGCTGAATTAAAAAAAGATGCTTCCACCCTGCAAAAGCAGGGGATGAAGCTTGCCTCATTACAGGGTACGCAAAATGCACCTGGATCTTTTGCAAACATTTACTGGGATACCACTACTAAAGATGTGTATCTGCTGATCAATAATATGCCGCGGCCTGCTACACAGCAGCAATATCAGCTCTGGGCACTTATATCAGGTAAGCCTGTGGATCTGGGTGTGATCGAATATTCTTTGTGGCAAAAAAATCTTCTTGTAAAAATGAAAAATGTGCATAATGCCGAAGCCTTTGCCATTACGATGGAACCCAAAGGCGGTAGTGAAAATCCAACCATGGATAAAATGTATGTGATCGGCAAATTGTAATGTCAATCCGAAAATATATTTTTTACGTATTTAAGAAGATCAGTTCATAGTGACATGATCTTATAGTTGGTTAATAACAAGAGGCTTTTTCTAGAGCCTCTTTTCTTTTACATTACATCATGGTTGTGCAAAACAAATCAATGCTGATTGCAATAAGTTATTTCATATTTATTTCTATACTTTTTGTACTTCCTGGTTCTGTATTTCCGAAAAATAACTTGCTTGCAAAAATTCACTTTGATAAGTGGGTACATATTGGTTTGTTTTCTTTGTTAACGTTTCTTTTTTGTAAAGCGCTAAAGCCCCGGACTCCAGCTGGTTCGTTATGGATCTTTGCTGCTGCAATCTGTTATGGAATTTTTGTTGAATTTATTCAGCATCAATTCGTTGTCAATCGTTCTCTGGATTTGTATGATTGGGCGGCGGACATAGGAGGCGCTTTGGCAGGAATATGTTTCTGGAAGTATTTAAAAAAATAGACCCCTGTAGAAACAGGGGTCGCAACCAAAACTAACTGCTTATGAGAAAATTGACTGCTTATGTGAGAAAGCAATACACAGAATAAAGACAAATTTGCTGCCAATAGTTTCCCACCCTTGTTAATGCTTTCAAAAAAGAAAAAAACAATAAAACCTTCAAAGAATTGTTGAATTAAATAATCAATTATTGATATTTATTTTGTCTAAGATGGAGTAAGTTGGGTACTCCATTCTACATTGATATTTTTTAAAAAAGAGAACTCTATTTTTCAGACAATACTGTGACAGCTTAATACTTAATGGTTATTTGCAGAATAGAAGTTTCATACTTGATTCTTAGATGGTTGATTAAGAGATTTAGTTTTGGCTTCCCATCTTCTCGGCGTTTTCAGCGAATTGTAATGCATCTATAAGCTCTTGTATATTACCATTGAGCGCATCCTGCAAATTATATAGTGTCAGACCAATTCTGTGGTCTGTAACACGACCTTGAGGAAAATTATAAGTACGGATTTTAGCGCTTCTGTCTCCACTGCTTACAAGTGTCTTACGGTGCCGGGAGATTTCTTCTTCCTGTTTGCGCACCTGTTCTTCGTAAAGTTTGGTACGCAACATTTGCATTGCTTTTTCCCTGTTACCGAGCTGCGATCTTTCTGTTTGGCACACTACCACAACACCTGTTGGAATATGGGTCAAGAAAACTTTTGTTTCCACTTTATTTACGTTTTGTCCTCCGGCTCCGCCACTGCGTGCTGTTTCCATTTTTACATCACTTTCTTTTAGTTCAAAATCTATTTCTTCAGCCTCAGGCATTACAGCCACAGTAGCTGCGCTGGTATGCACCCTCCCACTAGCTTCTGTATCAGGAACTCTTTGCACCCGGTGTACTCCACTTTCGAATTTCAAAATCCCATATACATCATCTCCCACTACTTCTATTTGCACTTCCTTATATCCACCGACAGAGCCTTCGTTTTCACTAAGCAAAGCAGTTTTCCAACCTCTTTGTTCGCAGTACTTAAGATACATGCGCACAAGATCGCCTGCAAACAAACTCGCTTCATCACCACCCGTACCTGCCCTTATCTCGAGTATCGCATTTTTTTCATCTTGCGGATCCTTTGGAATAAGCATCTGCCGAATGCTGTTTTCCATCTCTGCTTTTTTGTTTTCTGCTTCCGGTAATTCTATTTTGGCAAGGTCACGCATTTCTTCATCGTAACCATTGAGTGCTTCTTTGTAAAAGTCTATGTCACCCAATACTTTTTGATATTCATTATATGCAAGCACTATCTTTTCAACGCTCCGGTATTCTTTACTTAGCTCACCGAACTTTTTATTATCAACTATGATCTCAGGGTTTGTGAGTGCCGTACCTAATTCATCGAACCTTGCTTTTATGGCATCCAGTTTATCTTGCATACGTTTGCTTCAAATTGTGTTTTTTGAAATAATAGTATTTGTAATACTACTATTGAATATCACCCTTGCGCACGGCAGCAGGTGAAAACTAAGGGCGCAAAATTAACCCAAAACAAGGATGCCAATCAGAAAACTGCAAAGCGATAAAATATTTGATGGCGATATTTTTCTAGCTGATCATGTGCTTGTTGCAGAGATGGACGGCACCATTATAGATTTAATTCCTGCAGCAAAAGCCGGAGAAGATTTAGAGCAATTCACCGGAATATTATGTCCTGGTTTTATTAATTGCCATTGCCATCTGGAATTAAGTTATTTGAAAGGAAAGATTCAATCGGGTACAGGACTTATTCCTTTTTTACAAAATGTAATTCAACAAAGAGAAGAGAGATCAATTGATCGTCATGATTCAATAATTGAGGCAGAAAAAGAACTATGGAATAACGGTGTACAGGGAGTTGGCGATATCTGCAACACTCCAGACACTATTGCTACAAAAATGAAGAGCAGAATTCGTTGGCACAATTGGATTGAAGTAATTAACCTGAATGATGAACAAGCCTTAGATATAATTAAAAAATATAAAATAACCGGTAAAGAATACGGTCAGGAAAATATGGTGCATTTACTGACACCTCATGCTCCTTATAGTGTAAGCAACAAAACATTTAAAGAACTCAACAGGCTCACCGCAGGTAAAATGATTTCAATTCATAACCAGGAGTCGCATGCAGAAAATGAATTGTTTCAAAAGGGCACCGGAGATTTTCTTGCGCTCTATCATTCTTTAGGTAGAAATGTTTCTCCTCATGGAGTGAGTGGCAGGACAAGCTTGCAAACATGGCTTCCCTATTTCACTTCAGGTCAAACGATTGTACTTGTGCACAATACGTTTACCATTGAAGAAGATATAATCTTTGCATCAGCACACGCAAAGAAGTATGATTTGAAAATTATTTATTGCCTCTGCCCGAATGCTAACCTTTATATCGAAGATCAGTTGCCTCCTATCAGTTTATTTATCAAAAATAATTGCACCATTGTATTGGGAACGGACAGTTACGGGAGCAATAAACAATTGAGTATGCTCAGTGAGATACAAACGATTCTAAAATATTTTCCCATGATCTCGGTTGAGACGATCTTAAAATGGGCTACTGCAAATGGAGCTGCTGCTTTTGGGTGGAATGATTTGGGGATTTTTGAGAAAGGTGCCAGACCGGGTGTAATAAATTTGTTTGAGTCTGTTTCAGGCTTAGCTGTTCACCGAATTATTTAGGGCATCTCTTAAACACCTATCTAAAGAATGTCTCTGTCACCCTGAATCATGTGCTGAACTTGTTTCAGTATTATTTCAGGGTCTTTCTCAAGTATTGATCAGATAGAGAAAGATGCCGAAATAAATTCGGCAGGACAATTCGTTCTAAGACTTCATATTTGTACGGAATATCATGCTCAGGGCTGACTTGGATTTTAGAGATGCTCTTAAATAATAGCATACATACTTAAATCAAACGTTGCACCTCCAATTAACCCTCAGAAATTTCTCTTAACACTGGCAAAGTTTTCATAGTCCCAAAATCTGAAATATGCAAAGAATAATAAGTTTCCATAGCTGATAATATTTGCCTTCGCATATCTTGGTTCAGCTTCAGATCATCCAGGTCGGCAGGTGTCATAGCCTTCAGAATATGGGATACTACTTCAGCAGATTTACCTTCGAGATAGTATGCATGATGCGGGCTTTCAGATGTGAACGTTCCTTCCTGCAGATCAAGTATTAAATTGAGCTCTGAATAATTATCCGTTATGCGAAAGCCAAAAAAAACCGCAAGATGGAGAGAAAAAAACAGGGGCAGGTTAGCTGTAACAGACTTGCCTGATGAATCGAGGTGCAGCAATACATCTTCTAAAAAATGGAACAACTCTGTGTTGTGTTCGGGCTCTTTCAAAGTCTTGTTCACCAATTCTATAAGGTAAACAGAAACTGCATTCTTCAAAACATCAGAAAAAATGTGTTGATACAAATGTGCCCATTTGAATTCTTTGATGCGTTGTAGTTTTTTCAATTCATTGTGATAAACCACAAGATCTAATACAGAAGCAGGTTGAAAATATACACTTTTTGATGCTCCTTTTTTTGATACCTGGCGTATGCCATTTACCATGTAAGATTGTAAGCCAAAACGTTCAGTGATGCAGGTGACTATTAAACTTGTTTCACCATATTTTACTGTCCTTAAAACAATTGCTTTTGTTTTGTGTAGCATAGAATCCTTGAAGTTAGTTTTTCAAAACTCACTTACGGCATCTTTAAAAATCATGTCAGCCTGAGCATTCCAAGACTAAAATCTAATGAAGCATTGATTATGCCATGTGGCAACTCTTCGTGAACTCTGTCTGCCGGCGGGCAGGCTTAAAGTGACATAGGCTTCTGTCAGGCTGAGCCTGTCGAAGCCTACCCTGCAACTTATTATTTTAAGTAAGTTTTAGAGATGCCATTATTTGATAAAAACTATTCTTCCTGCATTTCTTTCCACTTGTCCTTCATCTGTTACCAATATTATATATACACCGGAAGCAATTGGTTCACCTTTGTAATTCTTACCATTCCATACGGCCTGTCCACCCAACGCTTTGGTTTGATAAACCAGTCTTCCGTTTAGTTCTGTGATCTTTACAAAGCTGTTTTGCTTCAGGCCTTTTATCGCTATCATCCCTCCATAGCCCGGTGGCACGGGGTTAGGATATACCAAAAAATTTTCTGTTTTTTCTCCACCTTCTGTAGCTGTCCCTTTAAATGAAGAAATTCCTTTTGCAGTTGCAAAAAACACTTCCCCGGTTATACCGTTGATTGCAATGCGCTTTATATCGTCACTCAAAAGCTTACTGTTGTCTTCCGTGAAGTGTTCAAGTACTTTATCGCCTTCTGCGTTAATAAGCCAGACTCCGTTTTTTGTACCTATCCACTTGCGGTCTGCACCATCTACAGCAATGGCAGTTACTGCTTCTCCTTTGAATAAATAATTAGCAAAGCCTCCCTGTTCTGCTATCGGTAAAACAGCATCGCAGGTAGCAGTGAAAGCCTCATGCGGACATTGTATAACACCCATACTTCTTTTTAGTATCCACCAATATTTCCAATGGCATAACACCCTTGAAATGTGTTTCAAAAAATTTGAGGTCGGTATATAGCTTATCTCCTTTTGGAAGGTCATCTACAATGTATCCAACACTCTTGAGCCGATAAATACCAAAGATTGAGATAATCA
>MWVT01000301.1_pt1 | contig 10907 bp, 9 predicted proteins | sample 1047201 | NCBI WGS metagenome assembly MWVT01 (sample SAMN06349988, study PRJNA376086) | soil metagenome | isolation source: TG5-1 sample Antarctic (ecotone) soil | place: Antarctica | collected 2015-01-13 | reverse complement strand
GCTACAACTAAGCCGTGTGACGTTACACAATTATGGGAAAGATTTATACTTATTTGCTTTTAAATCAACCACAACAGCCAACCCAGCAAACTGCCACCCAAAATAATAAAAGCGGTATTTAGTTTTTTAAAAGTAAAAACAATAATGAAGCTGATAACAGCAATTAGAATAGTGCGCCAATCGGTTATGGATTCTCTACCTAATTCGATGCAGATAGAAAGGATGATGGCAACCGAAGCTACATTCACCGTGTCTAAAAAAGCTGACATCACCTTTGATTTTCTCAACTTTGGTATGAGCGGATTTAGGAGCGCTACAAAAAGAAAAGGAGGAAGAAAAATGCCAATAGTAGCGGCAACTGCTCCTTCCAATCCGCTTAATTGCCAGCCTACAAATGTGGCGGAAGAAAATACTGGCCCGGGTGTAAACTGACCGACTGCAATGGCATCGGTGAGCTGTTGTTTTGTAAGCAGTCCTTTGCTCACTAATTCCGCATCTAAAAAAGCAAACAACACATAGCCGCTGCCATACAGTATGCTGCCGATTTTTAAAAAAATCAGGAAAATTTTTAAGCCCGTTAATTCTATCGCAGGTTGGATGGCTTGCAAAAGAACAAAAGGAAAAAAACCATTCAACTTTTCCTTTTTTGTTTTAAAGAGGTAAAACAGTATCCCTAAAAAACCGGCTTCGAACAGTACATAAATTTCATTCATCCCGGCAAGCACACCCGCCATGCAAAAGGCCCCGATGACACCAAGTTCCCAATTCTTCAAAGCTTTTTTGCCAAGCAGTATCATGGTAGAAACAATGACAGCGATGATGGCCGGTTTAATGCCATACAAAAAAGGTTGTACCCCGGGTAAATGTCCATAAACCTGGTAGGCCCAGGCAAAAACTGCCGTGATAAGAACGGCAGGAATAATAAAACAACAACCGGCTATTAACAACCCTTTCCACCCGCCTCTTTCATGCCCAATGTGCATGGCCATTTCTGTGGAGTTAGGGCCGGGTATCAAGTTGGTGGCGCCTACAAGGTCAAGGAAATGTTGATGGCTCATCCAGGCTTTTTTCCGCACTACTTCTTCTTCCATTAGGGCTATATGTACGGCAGGACCGCCAAAGCCAATGATGCCAAGCTTAAGAAATAACAGGGCAACTTCTTTTATCTTTCCATCCATAAGCTTACCTGAGCTCAATAGTATCAATTTCGTTCAGTGTATCCGGGTTAATCACTTTCATCTTTACTTTTTTGCCATCAACATAAAAAAGACATAAAGCATTTTGTACACTGAACGCTTTTGTGTGGCTGCTCCACGGCGCAGTTTCCTGGGCATAATAAGGCGCTCCCGCCGCACCATTATTAATCTGGTAAATTGACCTGGATACATTCAGCTTTTTATGCGGATAGTTGTCGGGATAAATATTAACTTCTTTGGTTAATTGTAACCGGTTATAGTTATGCTCATCACCGGTTAATACAGCCAACACTTTTTTGCTGCGGTTAATTAAAATATCCAGGTATTCATCTCTGCGTTCAATAATGCCTTTTTCTACCGGTTTTCCTGCAATGTATGGACGCTTATCATTATTGCCTCGATACCACATATCATCGCCTACATGACCACCATTTGGAAAAACAGGGGTATGCTGCGTAAGAAAAATGTGATCAATTGTTGCATCCTTTTCCAGTTTATCAATCGTTTGTTTTAACCATGCTATTTGGTTATCCATCAGGTAGCCATGCATGCCGCCGCTGGTAGCGCTTTCCCTGCTTACTTGCGGCGCATACCAATAATCGCTGTTTAGCACAATCATCGCCACATTATCATACGAATAATAAAATACGTTTTCTTTATACGAAGGAAAATCTAACTGCGAAGCATCTGGATCGTACTTATTACCGTCCTCACTTTCCGGCCCGTTTGCAGGATTTACAAATGCTTCCTGCATCACCGTTTCGGCAGATGTGGCAGCATAAGGAAATTTATCAATGGAAGCGACTGTTGCACCAGCGCTATTTTTAAAACTGTATGTAAGCGCTTCATGATTTCCCTGACCGGCATAAACAGGCATATAGTGCCAGAAGGGTTCTAAAGCTTTTTTCCAGTTGGTTAGCTGAAGATGCTGTTCTTCTTTATTGGTTAAATAACCGTTGATCATATCGCCGGTAAACTGCAGGAAGGCTGCATTTTGCTGGTAAGCCAAAGCCCCTATCTTTTTCATGATGTATGCATTGGCGCCGTAAACCATTCGTTCCCCGCCACCATAGGCATGACGGCTGTCGCTGGTATATGCAAAAACAAAAGGCTTACGGCTGCCAGGTTTTGGCGCTGTTTTAAACGAATAGGTTTGTGATAGTGATCCATATTGCACCTTATATTGATATTCAGTTGCTGGCTGTAAACCGGTAATCGCTAATTCATGATGGGTTTGCGGCGTTACATCGCTGAACTGTTTTTTATTCACTTTTACACTTGCCTGCACCGGGCTATCTGTTTTAAACCATAGCACCGCACTGTTATGAGTTACATTATTTACATAGGGACCATCATAAATGGCAGGCACCACGGCAAACGGGCCTTTGCCTGTAACGCTGACAACCCCATCGTAAAGTATCATGCCTCTTTCATCAATTACCCGGTAGCCTATGTGCATAATACCACTCTGCTGCCAGCCCACCATGTCGTAAGGATCCCTGAAATCACGCTTGATGTTCATTACCGCTTTGCCATTTTGCAGTGGAGCGGAAAGCCGGTAAACAGGTAAAGGATGTGGCGCTTTGCCATAAGGAATAAAGCCATAAACAAGCGTTCCTTTTATACTACCAAAATTTAGTGTGATGCCGTCTTCGCCGCCTTGCGGATTACCCAACATTTGTTGCAGGGAATAATTTGCTTTTGCTGTATCTGCATAAAAACGTTGGTTGTCTTTTTGAAAATATAACCGTCCGCTTTCATCATAGTGAATGTTACTGTACGAAGCGGGGATGCGGACTGTTTGAGCTGCAAGTGATTCAATAAAAAAAATTGAACAGGTTAAAAAAAACAGGATTTTCATTTGTTAATATTTGTTTTTATTGGTGCGAAGGTGGTGCTTATATTTAAAAAAGGATTTTGCATGTATTAAGATTTGATTATTTTTTGCTAGTCAGTATCACCTTTTAAAGAAACCGTTTAGCCTGCATTGCTGCATGTTATGATAATAGCAAAACCGGTATGGTAAACCTTCATTTTAAGCATTTAAGTAGTGCGGTTATACATTGCGTAATCAACCGACCATCTGCCACCGCCTTTTATTAATAGAAAAATACTTCCCAACAACATTGCCCAATCCGTGCGGCTGCCATGCATCATCTCCCAAAAGCCATCGTTGGCTAACACGTCTGCTTTTGTTGTTGCAATAGCGACCAGCATAATTAGTATCAGCGGGATAGCACCAAGACGGGTGGATAAACCCATAAGCATAAGAAACCCACAAGCTATTTCAAAGCTGCCCACAAAGGGTCCTAAAAATTCAGGATTAGGTAACCCGATTTTTGCAAATCTCCCTGCACCTAATTTATCTGCAAATAAAAACTTTTGCAGACCTTCCGAAAGGAAAACAGCACCAACCATCAAGCGTACCAATATAGTGGTGCGTTGCGCATGTGTTCTTATTATTTTTTTAAACATACTTATTCCTTTAAAATTTACTAAATCCCTGTTCAATAGGTAGTATCTTTTTTGTTGATGGCTTCTTCATGGCGACTGCAGAAATATCGGAAATAGTACAATTTGTATCACCTCATTCAGCAGAGCATTGCCACTACTTTCGCCACAGCCCATATCTACAATTGCTGTACTTTTCGTTAATCCTGCCTCCCCATAAAGCTTATAGAAGTATTCGGAATCTTTAAACCAGGTTTGATTGATTATTTGTTTTAGGTGAAAAAACTTTTTCCATGAACTTTAGAGTAGCCATAAATAGTAACAAAGAAACTGACTTTTTCTTTCTTCACCAGAGTTACCTAATGTTTTCGAGGTTAAATAAGCATGATCTTTTAAGCATCTCAATTACATGAGTTAAAGCGCATTATCTTTGAAATGAACCTTTATCAATTATCTATGGCAACTTTCAAACACTTCTATCTTCTTATTTTTCTTTTTATCAGTTTTGCTATAAATCAGTCCCTGGCAGCACAGAAAAAAACAGAACTAAAGAAGGAAAAAATAAAAGTAAAATACTGCCCTGATGGACATGAAATCTGTGCCGCCATTGGATACCTCCTCTATCGAACGTATTCTTGGCATGAAAGGGAAGGCAAATAATGGCGAGTACAAAATAACTATCCCACAAAACGATTTAAGTATCATGGTTGATGGTTTTAAAATTATTCCGGCTATGGGATTAAGTACCTGGATTGCTTTTACACCTTCCCCTAACGGAGCTATGGTAATGGGCGACATCATTGTTACAGAAACTGATTTAAAACCCGTGCAGGAGTAAATTATACGGCAGGGATTAACCATTACCGCGATTCACAATCATTTTGTCCGCAACCATCCAAATATTATGTACATGCACTTAGGTGGGTCAGGTAATACTTCAATGATGGCTCAAAAAGCAAGGGCCATAATAGATAAGGTAAAAGAAGTAAGGAAAGGTGATCCTTCTCTAGGAACAGCCTCTAATGAAAATGTACAACATACGTTGGACGTGGAAAAACTTAATGAGATCCTTGGCTACAAAGCAGAACTAAGTAAAGGTGTTTATAAGTACACCATTGGCAGGCCTGATGTTAATTTAAAAGAGCATGGCGTACAAGTCACGAGTTTTTTAGGCTTTAATACCTAAGCAGCTTTCCAGGGCACACCTGATAATGCTGCAGTTGCCGGTGATTTTACTATGCTGGCAGATGAAGTAGCACCTGTAATTAAAGCATTGGTTAAAAACGGGATTGAAGTAGTTGCTGTACATAACCACATGGTGCATGAAAACCCAAGAATTTTCTTTTTGCATTATTGGGGAATTGGGAATGCAGAAAAATTAGCAAAAGGCTTAAGGGCAGCATTAGACCATACCGGTAAGAAAGCCGGTAGTGAAAAGGATATGAAAATAAACAGGCATTGATCCTTCTTATGCCTGTGGCCATTTGAGATTAGAACAAGTATGGTTTGATGAACTACACCCGTTTAATTTTAGCTTATAAGTTTCATATCTCTAAAACAGCTTTATGTATTTTTTTTTCAACTTCCCAGACACATAAAATATGATTGTTATCCACCGCTTTAATTACCGGCAGTTGACCTTTACCTAAATTTATTTTTATGCCTTGAGGCTTCAACACTACAACATCACCTTTTTCTACCCAGGCATACACATTCTTCCCACTAACCGATTCCATAGTACAACTTCTCCCTTGTCCCAATTCAACTTCTTCTTTTCCTGGTTCACAAGCATATATTTTACCTTTTCTGTTCCAAACTGTTTGGGGTTCTTCATTATTATTAAGAGTTAATCCGCCGCCGTCCATCGGGCAGCCATTTAAGGCCCAGCTTCCTATTCCCAGCTTTTGTGCCTGCCCAAAAGTTAATCCACCATCACTAGATTGGATGAAATGTAAATCCCGGTTACCATTCAGCCAGTTGCGAAACATCACATATACGTTATTGCCTTTCATTACAACGGATGGTTTGCAACATTCGCAAACGGTTGTATCAGGTGAAGTATAGATCATAGTGTTTTTAATCCAGGTGTTACCTCCATCGGTAGACTTAGCGCCATAGATCTTATTGTGTTTATCACGCAGATCAAGCCATACTGCAAAAGCATTTTGACCGTCGGCACTTAAAGTTATTAAATTTTCTTTTGCTACAGTATCTATATCATTGACTCTGGCGGTTTGCTTCCATTTACCCGAAACGTCTTTAACATAAGAAAAAATATCTCCGGAATTAGTACAGGCAGTTAATACCAGGCCTTTACTGGTAACAGCTACCTGTGGGCCACGGGTATGCGAAGCGGCCAATCCGGGAAGTACAGAGATAAGGACCGGAACAGAAAATATTTTTCCCTGATTTGTTGAATGAGTGTACATGATGCTATCACCAGTACCATATACAACATGAAGGGTATTGCTTTTATCTTTCACAACATCAGGCATTTGTCCGGAAGCAAGGATAGAATCAGCACTAACAACAGGGTTTTCAGACGAGTTCTGTTCAGTACAACTTGCAATTACCAGGGAAGCAAAAACAAAAAATAAAATTTCTTTCATACATTAAATTTGATCGAGTGGTTTCCTGTTTTTATTACCAAGCTTTTTGAAATGGCTTGGCGTAAGACCTGTGACTTTTTTGAATTGTGCAGATAAATGCGCCACGCTGCTGTAACCAAGTTGCCAGGCTATTTCGCTTAAAGTTAATTCATCGTACGCCAGCCATTCTTTTACCTTTTCAATTTTTTGCAGGATAAAGAATTGTTCAAGTGTAATGCCTTCAACTTCTGAAAACAGGCGGCTTATCTGGGTATATTCTTTGTTAAGTTTTTTTGTAAAAAATTCAGTAATGCTAAAATGCTCTTCTATATCTCCACTCTGAACTTTTTCGATAAGAAGGTTCTTAATTTTCTCAATGAGTTTTTGATTTTTGTCATCTAAAATTTCAAATCCTAATTCAGTTAACTTATTGCTGATGATTTTTAATTGACTATTGGTTAAATTATTTTTTAACTCCACTTCACCCATATTGACATCAGCGGGTATTACACCTATTTTTTCAAATTCTTGTTTTACCACCATAACACAACGATTGCAAACCATGTTCTTTATAAAAACTTTCATTAGTGAATATTGAATTTTTTTAGGAATCAGGCTGGCATTAAGTCTCTGTTAAAAGAGCTTAGATAATATTTCATCGCCTGTATTACAAGGGCGATAAAGCTCCTTCCGATTCCAATTTTTTTGAAAGGTATTTTTCAATGGCAGTATCATAAAGCTCCTTCCAATAATTAATACTTCCCCAATTCTCTCCATCAATTTCAATGATGCCAGTTGTTACCTTACCTAATTCAGTAAATACAAATCCCTTCATCAATTCCTGGAAAGATGAAACGTTGTCTCTATTCACCGTAACTACTACCCTGCTTTGTGCTTCTCCAAATAAAAATGCATCTTTTCTATAGTCTGTATCTGTTCCCATTGAAAAACCAAGATTCTTATAAAAACCACTTTCACAAAGAGTAACAAACAAACCACCTTCACTTATATCGTGTGCAGAAACAATTAAATTTTTCTCTATTAACGTTGCTATCTTTTGCTGTAAAACAAATTCTTCTTCCAAATTAAAATAAGGAGCAGGACTTAATTCTACTCCGATAATTTTATGTACATATTCGCTGCAACCAATATCATTTTTCGCTTCACCCACCAGGTAAATAACATCGCCTTCTTCTTTAAAATTCAACGTCATTTTCTTTTGCAGGTCATCAACCAAACCTACCATACCAATAGTTGGTGTTGGGTAAACTGGCCCATCCGGGCTCTGATTATAAAAACTAACATTGCCACCTGTTACCGGAGTATCAAATTTTATACACGCTTCGCCCATACCTTTTATTGCCTGAACAAATTGATAATAAACCTGCGGATCAAAAGGGTTTCCAAAGTTTAAACAATTGGTTACGCCTAAGGGCTTTCCACCGGAACATACAATATTCCTTGCCGCTTCCGAAACCGCTATCATAGCACCTTTGTATGGATCAGCATGTACATAACGACTGTTGCAATCAACCGTCATAGCAAGCCCTTTCCCAGTTTCACGAAGTACTACAACCGGCGCATCTGTTGGAGCATTGGTAGAAGTATTGTTCGTTCCTACCATGCTATCGTATTGGTTAAATATCCAGCGTTTAGAAGCAATTGAAGGAAGTTGTATGAGTTGCTGCGCAGCCGCTTTTAGATCTTTCGGTTCTGAAATTTTATCCAGCTTGAATTTTTCTATTTCATTAAAATACGAGGGCTTTGAGTAAGGCCTTTCATATTGCGGCGCACCGCCACCTAACACTAATTCATGTGCCGGTATTTGTGCTTCTAAAGTTCCATCCATATAAAAGCTAAGCAAGCCATCATCAGTAACTTCTCCAATCACTGCATTTTCCAGATCCCACTTATTAAAAATGCGCTCTACTTCATGCTCCCTTCCTTTTTCAACAACCAATAACATTCTCTCCTGACTTTCGCTCAACAACAATTCCCAGGCTTTCATGTTTTGTTGCCGCATTGGCACTTTATCCAGGTCAATGCGCATACCTGCCTGGCCTTTGGCGCTCATTTCGGCGGTGGAACAAATAATCCCTGCTGCGCCCATGTCCTGCATGCCAACCACAGCACCAGTTTCAATAATTTCCAGGCAAGCTTCCAATAATTTTTTCTCCTGGAAGGGATCACCTACCTGTACCGCTGGTAATTCTTCTGTGCTTTCCGCTGTAATATCTGCAGATGCAAATGATGCGCCGCCAATACCATCTTTACCAGTTGCACTCCCCACATACATTACAGGGTTACCCAAACCTTCTGCAGTTGCAGAAACTTTTTTACCAACTTTTACAATGCCAACACTCATTGCATTTACCAAAGGGTTGGTATGATAACATTCTTCAAAATATATTTCACCGCCAACAGTAGGAACTCCAAAGCAATTACCATAATGACCAATGCCGTGAACCACACCTGCTAATAAATGTTGTGTCTTTTCTTCTTCGAGATTGCCAAAGCGTAAAGAGTTTAACGCAGCGATAGGTCGTGCACCCATGGTAAAAATATCGCGATGAATGCCTCCAACGCCAGTTGCAGCCCCCTGGAACGGTTCGATCGCGGAGGGATGATTATGAGATTCAATTTTAAACACAACACCGTAGCCATCACCAATATCCATCAGTCCCGCATTTTCTTCACCTGCTTTCACCAACATTCTTCCACCTTCCCGGGGCAAAGTTTTTAACCATTTAATGGAGTTTTTATAACTGCAATGTTCGCTCCACATGCCCGAAAAAGTACAGAGTTCATTGAAGTTTGGAAGCCTGCCCAGTTTTTGTTTTATTAATTCAAATTCTTCAGCGGTTAAGCGTAATTGCTCAGCGGTTTTAACGGTAATTTCCATAATTTGTAGAAAGGCGCAAAGCTAAGTAGTTTGGGTTTATAGTTTGTGATTTAGCGATTACATTGCTCTTATATTCTATAAGATTTTTCTCTTGGAGTAAAATGTGATGAAGGTTGTTGCACGTTAAATATTTGTGCGCTGATGATTTTAAACACAGCTTAAAAAGAGTGCCGCCCATCAAGCCTGGGGTAAACAGTGCAACGATGATAGCAATGCCGGCGGCTTATAAAAATTACTACTTATTTATTCGAGTGAAAGTTTATGTGTGAACTCTCCATACAATCTCTCAAATTCTTTCTAAATAATAATCTCTATTTTGCAATAATTAAATTATTTGTTGTTGGAGCATTTTTTGTTTGCCGGATATCTTGTCTTATTTGCCTGGCTTGTAACCAAAGTGAAATTTTTTACTGAATCCGGATTGACTCCAGCACAACTCATTATTTTTTTTTTATTAAAAGTAATGGCCGGCATTTTTTATGGTTGGATAGGTGTGTATTATGGAGAGCTGGCTAAAATGGTTGATACCTGGGCTTACCATTACGAAAGCCTTAAAGAATACCAATTATTATTGCACAACCCCTCAGAATTTTTTGGAGGATTATTCACCACGAGCCACGAAAGTGGATATTCCGGATTTTTAAGTACTAAAAACTCGTGGTGGAATGATTTAAAGGCTAATTCCTTTTTAAAAATATTGGCTTTTTTTAATGTGCTCAGTTTTGGAAATTATTATGTCAATGTAATTTTTTATTCTTTCATTAGTTTATTTGGACCTGTTGCTGTTTACAGGATCATGAAAGAAGTTTTCCCTTCAAAAAAAATTACTGTTTTATTAGCAACATTCCTGATTCCCTCTTTTTTATATTGGACGAGCGGCATTCATAAAGATGGAATCATTTTCCTGGGATTTGCTTTAGTAGTTTACCATATTTATTTCGGGTTAAAAGAAAATAAGTTTCGATGGCATCGCCTGCTTTTAATTTCATTAGGCCTAATATTAGTACTGGCATTAAGAAATTTTTTAATCCTGATTTTTATACCTGCTCTCATTGCCTGGATATTGTCAAATAAATTGCGCTATAAATCCATCCTGGTTTTTTCTTCGGTCTATCTTTTTTTTATCGTACTTTTTTTTACAAGTAGGTATATACACCCTGCTTTCGATTTTCCTTTGGCCGTAACGGAACGGCAACAAGCATTTCTTCGATTAAGTGGTAATTCGGCCGTTGAAGTGCATTTATTAGAACCAACATTTAAAGGATTTGTTATTAACGCACCGCAGGCTCTAAGTTTATCTGCATTACGTCCTTATCCCGCCGATGTCAGGCATTTGTTATCAATGGCCGCTGCGTTGGAAACAGGTTTATTGTTACTCCTGTTCGTCGTATTTCTTGTATACCGAAAAAAGGACAAATCTCTAAACCCATTTTTGCTTTTTTGCATCTTCTTTTCTTTTTCTGTTTTAATAATGATCGGCTACACGGTTAATTTTCTTGGAGCAATTGTAAGATATAGAAGCATCGTGCTTCCCTTTTTAATCATTCCAATGATTGCAAATATTGATTGGGATAAGATAAAAGCGAAATATCAAAATACATTGTAAAAAATAATAACATTTAGTTTTATTCGACACATTCCTTAATTTTTAATATTTTATAAATAAAAGTTCTTAAATTTTGAACTTTACCTACAATTTATCCACAGGATAAAATTTTTTTTTTATAAATATTATTGACTTTCGTGTTTCTTTGCCTAAAATTATAGAAC
>MWVT01000300.1_pt1 | contig 10926 bp, 14 predicted proteins | sample 1047201 | NCBI WGS metagenome assembly MWVT01 (sample SAMN06349988, study PRJNA376086) | soil metagenome | isolation source: TG5-1 sample Antarctic (ecotone) soil | place: Antarctica | collected 2015-01-13 | reverse complement strand
AATAAAATGGAAGTGGCTTCCGCGGATTTCCTGGATATTCTTCAAGAACCAACAAAGTAAACCCGTATGAAGCTAAGGAAACGACACAAGGAAGGTCCTGAAGTATTTACCGATTCGTTGAACGACATCATCTTTATTTTATTGATGTTTTTTTTGATAGCCTCAACATTGGCAAATCCTAATGTGATCAAGCTTTCACAACCCAAAGCAAAAAGCGATACCAAGGCTAAACAAAGTGTGGTGGTGTCTATAGACATTGATAAAAACTATTACGTAGGCACTACAAAAGTTGTTGGCGATTCAGCAATGAAATCAGCGCTCATGCCTTTTATTTTAAAAGATTCACTAAACGCAACTGTGGTTATTAATGCAGATAAAACTGTTCCACTTGAATACGTGGTTGGGGTAATGCGTGTTGCAAGAGATCTTGGTGCAAAAACGGTGCTTGCTGTTGATAAGGGATCGCAGTAATTTTTTGTGACAAGCTACATCCATACATTAGCTTCTGTTGCGTCGCACTCGTGTACTGTAAATTATTATGGAGCATAATTTACTATGCATTTCATAAAATTTATAATCTGATATAAATATAATAGCAAATGCTTCGCTTCTTAATTTCTTTATCATCAGTTGTACTAATCGTTTTTTGCGGCTGCAAAAAAAATTTATCAACAAATAAATATACTATTTCAGGAACTTTGCTTGAAAGCAGTAGTAATCCTATTCCTATCAAGAATTATAAACTACAAATTTCCCAACGTGATGATTATGGATTGTTTGGTGGAGTATCTGGTTTAAGTAAAGATTTTGAACCGACGCAAATGGATCCTTTTTAGTTTCTTACACTCCTAATAAATCAACTGGTTTAAGCTCAGGTAATATTAACACTTATACTTTATCTATTACTGGGATAGACACAAATAATTATAAAGGGTTGTTTCCTTACTGGTACCCGATTACAGCTAATATGGACACAAGCCTTAATACAATTTTTCTCTTTAAAAAAATTGAAAAGTTTGTGAGAAAAATTCAATTTAATTTAGCACTAAGCAGTAACGACAGTTTAGAAGTTATTACTTCAACAGCTTACCGAAGCACCTATAAAACAATTTACGGGCCTGTATCTGCTGGCACTTTATTAGTTTTAGATACCATAAATCGCTTCAAGGTTGAAAGGTTAGATATTACATCAAAATGTTATTACATAACATCAGTTTTAAAAAAGACCTTCGTACCAACGTAATTTTAATTTGATTTTACTTCAAGGAGATGAAGATTATAAGGAACAATTGTTGGTTTATGAATAGGGAAGGTTTTTAAATGTTAATCTTGCAAAGAAGGTTTAATAATCTGACTTAGACGAAGCTTTTTACTGCTGTCGCTCTCGTTCTATTTCAAAAGAACTTTTACCATCCGTTCTTTTCCCTGCATGTCTTTTTTCAGTTCCACATTTTTATAACCTTCGTCTGTGAATAATTGAACAACATCATTCCCCATTCCTTCATGAATTTCTGCATAAATAACTCCATTATTATGCAACCTTTTTTTTCCAAATTGAGCAAGGGCTTCGTAAAATACCAATGCATTATTATCCGACACAAACAAAGCAATAGGTGGTTCATGATTGACCACATTTGCATTCATCGTTTCTTTTTCTTGTAATGAAATGTATGGCGGATTGCTTACAATTATATCTACCGTAGGTAAAAACTTTTGCTGCGCCTCATCTAAAAAATTAATGCCCTGAAAATCTACACGGATGTTTAATTCGGAACCATTTCGACGGGCTACATTCAATGCTTCTTCACTTATATCACAACCCCAGACTTCGGCTTTTGGTATTTTGTTTTTTAATGCCAGTGCAATACAACCACTGCCTGTGCCAACATCTAAAATTTTTAATTGCGTGGTTTCATCTGCACCGGTTTTTTCTTTATTAAAAACATTCAACCCTTTTTGTTTTACATCATTCACAATCCAATCTACTAATTCTTCGGTTTCGGGCCGGGGAATTAAAACTGCTTTATCTACATACAATTTCAATCCGGCAAACCAGGTTTTACCTAATATATATTGAACCGGCTCGTTGTGCGATAATCTTTGCGCTATTTCAGTAAGATGATGAAGTTGATGAACATTCAGGGGCTCTTCTTTTTTGGTAAGTCTTTCCAAACGGGACAAACCTGTCAGATGTTCCAAAACCATATTAGCAATATTGCCAGCTTCTGGGCCTTCATAAACAGTTTCCAACTGTTGCCCCAGCCATTGTTCCGCATCATTCATCTTCATGCAACAAACTTACTCCATGTTCCCTATTTTTGGCGCTTGTTCAACACCTTGTTACCGCTTGAATACACAGGAATTATACATGCACCGCTGCCTGCAACTGGCTAAACTGGCCAAAGGGAAAGTAGAACCAAACCCAATGGTTGGTGCAGTTTTGGTTTACCATGACCGAATCATCGGGGAAGGATATCATCAACAATATGGCCAAGCACATGCAGAGGTGAATTGTATTTCTTCAGTTAAACCTGAAGACAAGCAATTTATTTTTAAAGCTTGTTTATACGTTTCTTTAGAGCCCTGTGCTCATTTTGGAAAAACCCCACCGTGTGCAGATTTGATAATTGAAAAAAACATCCCTGAAGTGATTATTGGCTGCCGCGATCCTTTTGTGGAAGTTAATGGAAAGGGAATAGAAAAATTGATGGCTGCTGGAGTAAAAGTAATTACGGGTGTTCTGGAAAATGAATGCAAAGAATTTATCAAGTATTTCTTTAAATTTCAAGAGAAGCGGCGACCATATATTATTTTGAAATGGGCGCAAACAGGCGATGGCAAAATTGCTTATTTAAAAAAAGAACGGTTGCTAATAACGAATGAATTTACTAACCGCATTGTTCACAAGTGGCGAAGCCAACAACAATCTATTCTTATAGGAACGAACACTGCTTTGTCTGATGATCCTGAATTAACAACAAGGCTGTGGCCGGGCAACAATCCTCTTCGGCTGGTTATTGATTTGAATTTGAGATTACCATCACATCTTAAATTGTTTAATGGAGAAACGAAAACCATTGTTTTCAATTTATTAAAACATGAGCAAGGAGGTTTACTTAGCTATTACCAGGTAACGAAGGATGTAAGTCTTGTACATCAAATACTAAATGCATTATACAAATTAAATATTCAAAGTGTAATAGTGGAGGGGGGTGCTACCTTACTTCAATCGTTTATTGATGAAGGTGCATGGGACGAAGCCAGGATAATAACAGACGAAGCATTGATCATTGGTGAAGGTTTGCCGGCACCACAATTAATAAATCATCAATATCTTTCTGTTGAACAACTACAAACAGACAGGATCGTATATTATAAAAATGCACTCAACACATAATCTTCTAAACTAATTAACCAATTAACTTTTCAAATTGCTTTATTTAATCGGCTCTATCGTTTTCACATCCTACCTCACGCTTTCTTTTAAAGTGCTTGAAAGGTTTAGCATTCCTGCATTCCAGGCAATTGTGTTCAATTATATTACCTGTGTAATTACAGGTTCTGTTGTTAATGGAGGTTTTCCGCTTGGTGAAACTTCTGTGAATGAGCCTTGGTTTAAATTTGCTTTAATCATGGGCGCCATTTTTATAATGCTGTTTAACCTGATGGCATTTACCACACAAAAAATTGGCATTGCTGTTTCTTCTGTGGCCAATAAATTATCGCTCGTTATCCCATTTGTTTTCTCTTTGTATCTCTACAACGAATCGTCAACATGGATAAAAATTACTGGAATTGTTATTGCCCTTCTGGCCGTATTTCTAACTTGCCTGCCACCGAGAAAAGATCACGCATATACACAAAAAAAACTGTCAACATTTTTGCTTGTCTTAGTTCCAACCATTTTATTTTTAGGTAGTGGTTTATTGGATACACTGCTCAAATATGTAGAGCAAACTTTTCTAAACCCAACAAATAATAATGCCTACCTCATTGCTTCTTTTGCCAGTGCTGCCAGTTTGGGTGTTATTATTTTAATTGGATTGATCACCTCCGGTAAGCAAAAACTTGATTGGCGCAGTATAACAGCAGGAATTATTATTGGTGTGCCTAATTATTTTTCTATCTGGTGTCTTGTTCATGTTTTGAAAGATTACCAGGGAAGAAGTTCTGCTATCATCCCTATAAATAATATGGGTATTGTTTTATTAAGCTCAGTATTAGCCTGGCTGCTTTTTAAAGAACGTTTATTATTAATTAACTGGATAGGAATTATTCTATCGTTAGTCGCTATTGGGTTGATCGCATTTGGGTAATGCAAATTGAATAAACACGAATTACATGGGTAGGAACGAATTCCAAATTATGAACAAAGAAAACCATTACCATACAATTGAAAAAGAATCGGTAGCGGAATTTAAGGACCGTGGGAGCAAGTTTTTAGGATTTGCTTTTCCAATAAAATCTGTAGAGGGTTTTAAAAAACGATTGAGAAATTTGAAAGACGAACATCCAAAAGCAGCGCATCATTGCTTCGCCTACCGCGTTGGTTGTGATGGAAATAATTTTAGGTCCGCTGATGATGGCGAACCGGCCGGTTCAGCAGGAAAACCAATTCTTGGCCAAATAGACAGCAAAAAACTAACAGATACAGCCATTGTTGTAGTGCGTTATTTTGGAGGTACACTATTGGGTGTTCCCGGTTTAATAAATGCGTATAAAATGGTAAGCTCTCTTGCTTTACAGTTAACACCCATTATTCAAAAACCTATTTTTATTAGCTACCAATTAGAATTTGATTACACGCTAATGAACGATGTAATGATGATTCTAAAAAGATTTAATTGTGTTATTATTGAAAATGAGGCCCAGCTTTTTTGCCGTATGAAAATTGCTGTGCCTAAGGCAGATGAAGAGCTATATTTTCAAAAATTAATTGCTTTGCACGGATTAGAGATGAAATAGTTATAGTGGATGTTCCTGGAAAACTTCAATCTACAAAACTTTCATATCGCTTACTTTTGTCGCAAACAAAATTTGTTGAATGAGCCCGATTAACAGAACCGTCCTAACTCTTGACGAATTTACACTACAATCTATCCGTACTCTTCCACAAGCAACCGGCGAATTGAGCACTTTGCTGCGTGATATTGGCCTGGCAGCAAAGCGGGTAAATGTGGAAGTAAATAAAGCAGGGCTTGTAGATATTTTAGGCGATCATGGAACAGTGAATGTGCAGGGAGAAGAAGTGAAGAAACTGGACATTTATGCAAACAATCAATTTGTTGGGGTATTGAAACGCGGTGTCAGTTGCGCCGGCATAGCATCGGAAGAATTGGATGAATTTGTGGCCTTTGATGACGAGGTGAGCAATAACTCAAAATATGTTTGTCTTTTCGATCCTTTAGATGGCAGTGGTAATATTGATGTTAATGTTTCTATCGGAACTATTTTTGGAATCTATCGCCGGGTTAGTCCGAAAGGATCGCCGGTTGTAGCTTCAGATTTTTTACAGAAAGGAAGTAATCAAGTGGCTGCAGGTTACATTGTTTATGGCTCATCTACCATGTTGGTTTATGCCACCAGGCGGGGTGTAAATGGCTTTACATTAGACCCTTCTATTGGTGAATTTTGCTTGAGCCATCCAGATATTAAATGTCCCCACAATGGCAAATTTTATTCCGTCAACCACGGTAATTTTTTCCAGCTAACAAACGGTGTAAAACAATACATCCACCTCTGCCAGCACAAAACAAAAGAAACCGGCGGGCCATATACACAACGATATATAGGCAGCATGGTAGCTGATGTGCATCGTAACTTAATTAAGGGTGGCATTTTTATGTACCCCGGCACAATAGATAAACCACATGGAAAATTGAGGTTGTTATACGAGAGCAATCCGTTTGCTTTTATTGTAGAAGTTGCAGGGGGAAAAGCTACAGATGGTACAATGCGGATATTAGATATTGAGCCGACTGAACTGCACCAACGTACACCTTTATTTATTGGCAGTAAAGACATGATGCAGGAACTGGAAAACTGCATTGCAAATGGTGAGTAAAATATAAGTGCATGAACAAAGTAATTATTTCCGTTAAAGACCTGGTGAAAGATTACGGCAACTTTCGTGCGGTGAAGGGGATTTCGTTTGATGTAATTGAAGGAGAGATATTTGGATTACTGGGTCCTAACGGTGCAGGCAAATCCACAACGCTGGAAATAATTGAAACACTTCGTGAAAAAACCGGCGGTGTCATTGTTGTAGATGGATTTGATCTTGACCGCTCGCCTAATGAAATTAAAAAGATTATTGGTGTGCAATTACAAAGCAGTGGGTTTTATCCCGGCTTGAATTTATTGGAATTGATCAATTTATTTTCTGGTTTGTATAACCAGGAAGTAGATGCATTTGAATTGCTCGATCGGGTTAATTTAAGAGACAAGGCAAAAGCAAAAGTTAAAGAATTAAGCGGTGGGCAAAAGCAACGCTTTTCTGTAGCAACCACTTTAATCAATAAACCAAAAATTGTTTTTTTAGATGAACCGACAACAGGGCTGGATCCGCAGGCAAGGCGTAATTTGTGGGATTTAATTAAAAATGTACGGCAGCAGGGCACAACAGTTATCATTACCACACATTATATGGATGAAGCGGAAATTTTATGCGATCGTGTAGCCATAATTGATTCAGGGAAAATAGTTGCACTGGCAACACCCGATCAATTAATTGATGAATTAGTGGCAACTGGTTTTGAAAGAAAAAAAGAAATGAAAAGAGCAAACCTTGAAGATGTTTTTATCAACAGGACAGGGCATTCTTTAAGGGAAGAATAATTTTTTAAAATGAATTTACAAGAACGACTAAAACAAAATATGATGGAAAAAATAAACAAACAGAAAGAAGAAGGCATTGCATTTTTAGCAGCCAATAAAGAAAAAGAAGGTATTGTAGAATTACTGGGCGGTATGCAATACCAGGTTTTACAGGAAGGTAAAGGAGATAAGCCCCGACTGCAATCAGATATACGGGCACATTATGCCGGTTCTTTACTTGATGGAAAAGAATTTGACTCTTCGTATAAAAGAGGACAACCTTTTGAAGCGCCAATTACCGCATTAATTAAAGGTTGGCAGATCGCATTGCCCATGATGACTGAAGGAAGTAAATGGAGGTTGTGGATTCCTTCTGAGTTAGGTTATGGCGACCGGGGTGCTGGTGCCGGCATACCGGGTGGTGCAACATTGATCTTTGATATTGAACTTATTAAAATTCTTAGTTGATCATCATGCAAACAGATTTACGTTATCCAATAGGGCAATACGAAACAAAGTCTTTTCTAAAGGAGTTGAAAGATCAGTGGCTGGCAGATATTCGTTTTTTGCCCTCTGCAATTGAAGCTGCTGTAAGTAATTTAGATGAGCAGCAAATACAAACTCCTTACCGCGAAGGGGGATGGACAGTTCATCAATTAGTGCATCACGTGGCTGATAGTCATGTAAATGCTTACTGTCGTTTTAAATTAGGGTATACAGAAGTAAATCCAACCATTCGTACGTACGAAGAAAAGGAGTGGGCTTTGACTGCCGATGTTCAAAATTTGCCCGTCAATGTTTCTGTTACTTTATTGTTTGCATTGCACCAGCGATGGTATGAATTCCTGAACCATTTTGCTGATGAAGATTGGCAACGCACCGTCTATCATCTCGAACATAAAAAAGAACTTACACTCTGGTATTTGTTGGGCATGTATTCCTGGCATAGTCGTCATCATGTAGCACATATAACTGCGTTGAGAGAAAGGAAAGCATGGTAAAAAATCTTTCAGATAGCACACTGCGTTAGTAATCATTGTAATAATATCTCTAAAGAAAATACAATAAATGATTATAAATATTGACGCGAACGTTAGACTTGAATTAACTGCTGACAAACATGCGAAACCTCTTTTTGACGCAGTAAATAACAACAGAGAATATCTATCTGAGTTTTTGCCCTGGGTTGATAGTATTCAATCCGTAGATGATTTTCGTGAGTATATTAAGAATAGCGAATTGCTCTATGAACAAAAAAAGGAAGTGAGTTTCGTGATAATGTTAAACGAATGTGCAGTTGGTAGAATAGGTCTCCATTATTTAAATCTTCAAAATAAAAATGCTGCGATTGGTTATTGGCTAACTAAAGATGCTCAAGGGAAAGGGCTAACAACCAGGTCTTGTAAAAAGCTCCTGACACATGGTTTTGAAAATATGGGTTTACACAGGATTGAGATTAAAGTTGCAACAGATAATTTAAGAAGCCAGGCAATTCCGGAAAAATTAAATTTTAGAAAAGAAGGATTGTTAAGGCAAGCTGAATTGGTAAATAATAAATTTCTTGATTTGTATATATATTCAATGCTGGGTTTTGAATGGGCAGGACAAACAACGAACGGTTGACATTAAATATAGGTTTTGAAATATTGAAATTGTAATAAATGAAGTGGAAGGTTTTAGCATCGGAATACTTACATAAAATACCCTGGCTTACAATCCGAAAGGACACATGCGAGTTGCCAAATGGAAAAATAATTCCTTCTTTTTATGTGAACGAATATCCTGAATGGGTGAATGTTTTTGCATTGACAGAAGACAACCGTGTTGTGATGGTAAAACAATATCGTCATGCAATAGGAAAAGTGGGAATTGAATTGCCTGCGGGTGTTGCTGAAGAAGGCGAAACTCCTGAAGAAGCTATCCGCCGCGAAGCAAAAGAAGAAACAGGTTATGAATTTAGCCATTGGAAATACCTTGGTAAAATTTGTTCCAATCCTTCTACTGTCAATAATTATACGCACATGTTTTTAGCCACAGGTGGTCGCAAACTTCACCAGCAAAACCTTGATCATTTAGAAGATTTAGAAGTTGTTTATATGTCCATTGATGAAGTTAAAATAATAATGAAGGAAAACAAGATCATGCAAAGCCTGCACGTGAGTTGCATTATGTATGCGCTAGCAGAAATGGGTGAATTGAAGTATTGAGGATTTTAGATCGTTTACTAATGCCACGAACGGATATAGCTGGAAAATCTACGATCCGGCAAACGGTGACCCAAAGATGCCGACTGCAAGTTCTGCCCAAATGAGAAAGAGTGCTACCAGAATACCTGCAATGAAGAAAAAGCGGTGCTCGAATTTTTTTATATTCCTCAGCACAAGCTCACTTATAAGACCAGTTCCGAGCAGCAGGAAACCCATGACAACGAAATCCAACAGAGTCCAGTTCACTTCATCTGTGAACTGCATTGCTATTAATGGTATGAGTAATATAAAAGCTACTGTAAGTAAAATGCCGGTCAATCTTTTGTTTTGCGTAATCATAATTGTTTTTTATTAAAAAGTACTTTGCACTTCAAAGTAAATAAATCTTTCTGAAACAAACAAATGAATTCTAAAAAATTGCTGTTTCTAAAAATGTTAATTTTTAGAAGCTTGTATGTAATACTAAATGCGGGTTTATTAATTGATAGAAAGGATAGCTTAACTTAATATCCTTGGCTCATAGCTTTATTGGGAAGTAATAAAAGTTTCCATTTCTACTTCTGCAATTAAAAAAATACTTCCGCAAACAAGCACAAAGTCCCTGTTTGAAGTTTTTTCCTTGGCTGCCTTTATTGCTTCATTTACATTTTCATATTCTTCACCAATCAATTTAGAGCTGTTGGCTTTCTTTTTAAGATCGGCTGCCGACAATGCTCTTGGAATATTTGCCTGGGTAAAATAATAAGTTGCTTCTTTAGGCAATAAGTTTAATACTTTATCAATTTCCTTATCCTTAACCATTCCAATTACAATATGCAGCTTGTCAAAATCTTCTTTTTCCAATTGGCGCAGCACCTCTTTAATTCCTTCCTGGTTATGTGCTACGTCTAAAACCATCTTAGGTTTTTCACTAACAATTTCCCAACGTCCGAAAAATCCTGTTTTAATTTTTACCTGCGTAAGTGCCGACTTCGTTCTTTCATCATCCAATGAAAATTTATTTTTTAATAGATTGATGGATTGCAAAACAGTGCAAAGGTTTTTTGTTTGATAAATTCCCGGCAGGTCTAAAAAATATTCAGTCGCTTTCTTATCTGCCACAGCATCTATACTTATTTGCAGCTGGTTATTTTTCCATTGAAAATCTTTAACCGTAAACTGATCTTCTGCAAAATAGATCGGCGCTTGTTGTCGGCTGGCTATATCAATAAATATATTTTGGGTTTCCCGTGTTCGTTCACCGATCACTACAGGAATATGGTGCTTAATAATGCCTCCTTTTTCAGCTGCAATTTCTTCAAGCGAGTTACCCAGCATATTCATGTGGTCCCATCCAATGTTAGTGATCACCGAAAGTTCGGGAGTAATAATATTTGTACTGTCTAATCTTCCACCAAGACCAACTTCTATTATGGCTATATCCACTTCTTGCTGTGCAAAATATTCAAAGGCCATGGCAACCGTGATCTCAAAAAAAGAAGGCTCAATTTTTTCAATCAGGGGCTTGATGCGTTCAACAAAATCAATAACAAACGCTTCGGAAATAAAATCTCCGTTGATCTTTATTCGTTCTCTAAAATCAAATAAATGTGGCGAAGTGTACAATCCGGTTTTATAACCGTTTTCGTGGAAAGCCGCTGCCAGCATGTGGCTTACAGAACCTTTTCCATTGGTACCGCCAACATGAATGCTTATAAATTTTTTTTGTGGATTGTCTAAATATTCACAAAGAGTAATTGTATTTGCGAGGTCTTTTTTAAATGCAGCACTGCCCACGCGGCTAAACATGGGCAGTTTGTTATATAAATAATCAAGAGTTTGAGCGTAGTTCATTACAGCAAATGTATTGCTGTTGTTTTTACCCGCCTTTAACCTGGAAATTAAAAATAACTGTTCCTTTTTG
>MWVT01000299.1_pt1 | contig 10939 bp, 7 predicted proteins | sample 1047201 | NCBI WGS metagenome assembly MWVT01 (sample SAMN06349988, study PRJNA376086) | soil metagenome | isolation source: TG5-1 sample Antarctic (ecotone) soil | place: Antarctica | collected 2015-01-13 | reverse complement strand
GTTTACCGGCTGTCGCATATTTTATGGAAAAGGAATATTACCATGCTTCCCAGGATCTTTTGTGAACATGCACACAGTAAAACAGGTATAGATATTCACCCCGGCGCGGTAATAGGAGCTGCATTCGCTATTGACCACGGAACTGGAATTGTGATTGGCGAAACATCAGTAATAGGAGATAATGTGAAGATTTACCAGGGTGTTACATTGGGCGCATTAAACGTATCGAAGTATGCTGCAAAAATAAAACGACACCCAACAATTGAAGATGGTGTAGTGATTTACTCTGGTGCAACTATTCTCGGAGGCGAAACTGTTATCGGCAGTGGCAGTATTGTAGGTGGCAATGTGTGGTTAACCTACAGCATTCCAACCAATTCAGTGGTGTATCATAAAAGCGAAATAAAAGTAAAAGATAAAAACCCATTTCCTGAGCCTTTAAATTTTAGCATTTAACCTTAATAAAAAATTAAAAAACGAGAAATGAAAGCGAATAATATTCTGGAAACAATTGGTAATACACCACATGTACGAATCAATAATTTATTTGGCAATGACCATGAGGTATGGATAAAGTTGGAGAAAAATAACCCCGGTGCAAGCATTAAAGACCGCATAGCATTGGCAATGATTGAGGATGCTGAACAAAAAGGGGTGCTTACTGGAAATAGTGTTATCATAGAACCTACATCCGGTAACACTGGTATTGGGCTTGCCTTGGTGGCTGCAGTAAAAGGATATAAAATTATTCTTGTAATGCCGGAGAGTATGAGCATTGAAAGAAGAAGGTTGATGGCTTTGTATGGAGCGCAGTTTGTTTTAACGCCCCGTGAAAAAGGAATGAAGGGTGCTATAGAAAAAGCAACGGAGTTAGTGAACACAACTCCAAACGGATGGATGCCACAGCAGTTTGATAACGCTGCCAATACACAAATACATCGCACCACAACTGCACAGGAAGTATTAAATGATTTTTTTGATGGGCTCGATTATTTAATTACCGGTGTAGGCACTGGTGGCCATATAACCGCACTGGCAGAGGTTTTAAAAGAAAAATTTCCCTCGCTCAAAGTAATTGCAGTTGAACCCGAACTATCCCCAGTATTAAGTGGCGGCGAGCCAGGTCCCCATCCTTTACAAGGTATAGGTGCAGGCTTTGTGCCGTCCATTTTAAATACGCAAATATTGGATGAGATAGTGCAGGTGAGTAAAGAAGAAGCGTTTTCTTTTGCGCAGGATATAGCAAAAAAAGAAGGAATACTGGTTGGTGTTTCCACCGGAGCAGCTTTAGCAGCTGTCGCAAAAAAGCTTCCCCAGATTCCTAAAGGTTCACGGGTGTTAACCTTTAATTACGATACCGGCGAAAGATATTTATCAATAGAAGGATTATTTGAGTAGTACAAAAAGGAACCAATGAAAATAATCAATAAAGGAAAAGTGATTTTAATTGGAGCAGGCCCCGGTGATCCCGAACTGTTGACATTAAAAGCATTGCGCTGGTTGCAAAGAGCAGATGTTGTTTTGACTGACAGGCTGGTTAGTGAAACCATCATTAAAGAATATACAAATCCAACGGCCGTTGTTATTTATGTGGGAAAACAATGTCGTAAAGGCGCATCCACACCGCAACAAACCATAAATGATTTAATTATTAACCATGCTGCACAAGGCAAGCTGGTAGTGCGTTTAAAGGGTGGTGATGTGTCTGTTTTTTCCAATGTGCTTGATGAGTTGCAAACACTCATTGAACATAACATATCCTATGAAATTGTCCCTGGAATTACGGCAGCATTAGGAGCTGCGGCTTATAGTGGAATTCCATTAACGGCAAGAAATCATTCAACGGCTGTACGTTTCCTTACTTATTATAAGTCAGATGTGGTTACAGAAAACTACTGGAAAGAACTGGCGCAAACAGATGATACATTAGTCTTTTATATGTCTGCCGAAACATTAGGGTCTGTTGTTGATAAACTAATAATAAATGGAATTGATGCGGGTAAATTATTAGCAGTTGTAGAACAGGCGACAACACCACTGCAAAATATTCGTACCTATAATTTATACGAGTATCATAATAAGATCGGCTCTAAAAAATTCATATCTCCTTCGCTTGTCATTATTGGTAAAGTTGTGGCACTGCACCAGCAGTTTCAGTGGTTGCCAAATACAAATACGGAAGAAGAGTATTTTAAACCGGTAGCAGGAAAATTGATATCAGGCAGCCGTAAAGCTGAAAGAGCATAGTCATTCATTGGTAAAAGAAGTAACATGTTAGCATTGGTAAAAATGAAATTGGTAGAGGAGTTGATCACCACCTCCAGCAAAGAGGAACTGATCTGGCTAAACGGTTATTTGGCGGGCATTGTATCTACAGGGAGGCAGGATGGTGCTACACCTCCCGTTGAAAATCCTGTCGTTGGAAAGTTAACTATAGTGTATGGCACAGAAACTGGGAATTCAAAAAAACTGGCTACAGAGTTTAGTGCAAGAGCTAAAAAAACAGGGGTTCGTGCAAAAGTTACCAGCTTAGACCAGTACCGCGTAAACGATCTTTTAAAAGAAGAATATTTTTTGATCGTATTGAGTACACATGGTGATGGTGAACCACCTGCGGCATCGCTAAAATTCTTCAATTACATTAATGAAAACCAATTACAACTAAACAAATTAAAATATAGTGTTCTTGCTTTAGGCGATACAGCTTACCCGCTTTTCTGCAAGGCCGGCGAAGATGTAGATGCAAGGTTGCAGCAATTGGGCGCTACACGTATAGGTGATCTGCAAAAATGCGATGTGGATTACGAAGATGATGCGAATAATTGGTTCAACAAAGTAATACAAAGTTTAAGCTCACCTGGTAAGGAAAAAGCTTTGATAACAGTAGCTGCACCAAAAAAATCTACCGGAAAAAAATGGTATAAAGGAAACATATTAGGCAGTATAAATCTGAATGACAGAGGCTCTCAAAAAGAAACTTTTCATATGGAAATTGCGGCTGATGGCCTGGATTACCAGCCGGGAGATGCTATTGGAATAATACCGGAAAACAAGGTTAGAACTGTAGAAGCAATCATTTCGATTGCTGGAATTAATGGCGTTAAAGAAATTGATTACAAGGAACAACAATTAAATGTGTTTGAATTGTTGCAAAAGAAGCTGAATATTATTTACCTGCCAGAACGGGTTGTTCAAAAATACGCGGCCATTGTGCAACAGGAAATTCCTTCTACCCGAATGGATCTACTCGATCTTTTAAAAATATACCCGGTAAAATCTGCTGAACAATTTGAAGAAGTTTTAAACATTCTTGAACCAATAGCGCCACGCTTGTATTCAATTTCATCTTCGCCGCAGGCCCATACCGGTGAAGTGCATATAACAGTGGCAAAAGATAATTTTTGTTTTAATGACGAAACTAAAAATGGATTGTGTTCTTATTTTTTAACGCAGTTAAATACTGAAAACGCTCTTGATTTTTATATTCATAAGAACAACCAGTTTCGTTTGCCTGCTGAAGATAAACCGGTTATCATGGTTGGACCTGGAACAGGCATAGCGCCTTTCCGTTCTTTTTTAGCAGAAAGAGATGCTATGAGCGCTACAGGCGAAAACTGGCTTTTTTTTGGTGACCAGCATTTTGTTTCCGACTTTTTATACCAGACAGAGATGCAGACCTGGATGGAAACGGGAGTGCTGACAAAAATAGACCTGGCATTCTCCCGTGATCAAAAAGAAAAAGTGTATGTACAACACAAAATGTTGAAACAGGGCGAAGAATTTTTCAACTGGTTGCAGAAAGGTGCTTATGTATATGTCTGCGGGGCAAAACATCCAATGAGCGAAGATGTTGAAAAAACATTGCTGCAAATTATTTGTCAGTTTGGAGAAAGAACAGCAGACGCGGCAATTGAATACCTGCAACAATTGAAGGAGGAAGGCCGGTATTTGAAAGATGTGTATTGAAAGAGAAGCTCATGGTTAATTCTTCGGTTACAATGACCTGAGCGAAAAAGCCTAATAGAATTTTCAGCCATACAAGTGTGCGACCCTTCGTTGAACTCAGGGTAAACTGCCACAATTGCTCAAGTTTAGATGGACGATAAAACAAGTCCCGCCGATGCGGGATAAACTGTGGCAACAGAAGTTGAAAGAAGAGGTAAAGCTGGGTACATAAATATTTTAAATTAAAAAGAGATTGAGATCATGTCTGAACAAATTAATTTATCTCCAATAGAAAAGATCAAAAAAGAGAGTGACGGATTACGGGGAACAATTAAGCAAAGTTTGCAAAACGATATTACCGGCGCCATCAGCGAAGACGACCAGGCGGTAATTAAGTTTCATGGCATGTACCAGCAAGATGATCGCGACCGCCGCGAAGAACGTGCTGAAAAAAAATTGGAACGCTTGTACACCTTCATGATTCGTCTTCGTTTACCGGGTGGTTTTCTTACTCCGCAACAATGGATAGCCATGCACCACATTGCCGGCGAAAATTCAACAGGAGTAATTAAGATAACTACAAGGCAAACGATACAGTTACATGGGTTAGTAAAATCTAAAATAAAGCCAACGATACAGGCGTTTTCCAAAGCCAGGCTTGATTCAATTGCAACCTGCGGAGATATTAACCGGAATGTTTTGTGCAGTTCTCATCCAAAGCAATCGCCTATACACCAGGAGATATTTAGTTATGCCGATAAGATCAGTAGGTTGATTATGCCAAAAACAAAAGCTTACTACGAAATATGGTTGGATGATGAGAAAATTGTTGATAAAAAAGAGGAGGAAGATCCATTATACCAGGATCGTTACCTGCCGAGAAAATTTAAGATTGCTATTGTCATTCCACCAAACAACGATGTTGATGTATTTGCAAATGACCTTGGTTTGATAGCTATTATTGAAAATAATGAGTTGAAAGGTTTCAACATAGCCATTGGTGGCGGCTTGTCAACAACCCATGGAAACCCGGAAACGTATGCACGGTTAGCAACTGTTATTGGTTTTACTGATACGGAAGAAAAAACGTTGAAAGCCGTTTATGAAGTGATAACCGTGCAACGCGATTTTGGCAATAGGAGCGACAGGAAATTGGCCCGCCTGAAATACACAGTTGATAAGATGGGGATTGATGTTTTTAAAGCAGAAATGGAAAAAAGATTGGGCTTTACATTGGAAGCGCCAAGACCTTACACATTTGTTGAGCGCACTGATTATTATGGGTGGCAGCAAAACGACAAAGGTCTTTGGTATTATACTGTGTTTGTAGAAAACGGCCGCGTACTTGACGACGAACAGGCAGCGCTTAAAACCGCTTTGTTGCAAGTAGCAGAAACAGGCAAAACCAACTTTTTATTTACTGCTAATCAAAACCTGATATTAAGTGACATTAGCCAGGAAGATAAAGAAAGCATAGATAAAATTTTACAGGAGTTTGGTGTTAAGCAACGTACAGAAGAAGTATCTGCGCTAAGAAGAAATGCAATTGCCTGTGTAGCTTTTCCAACCTGTCCGCTGGCGTTGGCCGAAGCGCAGCGGTACATGCCCCAATTGATCTCTAAAGTAGAACCGCTGCTTGCCAAACATGAATTGAGTAACGAGAATATTATTATGCGCATGACAGGTTGCCCAAATGGTTGTGGCAGGTCTTATGTTGCAGAAATTGGATTTGTTGGCACTGCTTATGGCCGTTATAATCTTCATCTTGGCGGCGACAATGAAGGCATGCGGTTAAATAAGATTTATAAAGAAAGCCTGGATGAAAACGAAATTTTAAATGAACTCGATATGTTGTTTGAAGACTTTAAACAGCAACGAAAAAACGGTGAAAGCTTTGGTGATTTTACAAACCGCAGGTGGGTTAATGATGTGCACCAAACAAAAAAGATAGTTACAGAGAATTAAAAAATGCTGGACAACAACGAACATATATCGGTCGCTACACCTTCGGTAAAAGAAAAAAACAATTTGTTCCCTGTTTTTTTAAAGCTGGAGCAAATGACAATTCTTATTGTTGGTGGTGGTAACGTGGCTTTGGAAAAGTTGCATGCAGTGTTGTATAATTCCCCATCTGCAAATATTATATTGGTAGGTTCAATTATAAAAGGAGAGATAAAGAAACTTGCTTCAGAGCACGAAAACATAAAACTGGCTGAACGGGATTTCGAGTTCAATGACCTGGCGGATGCGGATATTGTAATTGTTGCTGTAAATGATGTAACAACAAGCGGGGTAATAAGAAATGAAGCAAAAGCAACGGGTAAACTGGTGAATGTGGCGGATAAACCGGAGCTCTGCGATTTTTATTTAAGTTCGGTTGTTCGAAAAGGAAATTTAAAAATTGCTATTTCAACAAATGGCAAATCGCCTACAATAGCAAAGCGGTTAAAAGAAACATTTAATGAAGTATTACCGGCAGAACTTGATGAAGTGCTTGATAATATGCATACTATTCGCGGTAAGCTAAACGGAAATTTTAGTGATAAAGTAAAACGGTTGAATAGTATTACGAAGGACTTGGCAGGGTCAGAAAAAAACAAGAATGTAAATTGGAAAAAGATAGCAACTTACTCTGTGGGTGCGTTTGCTTTGATGTTGGTTGGACATTTTATTTTGTCGTATGTGCCTGTAAAAGGTATTGCAGATAGTACAGTACAATGGTATGGCACACTCGATAAAAATTTTCATTGGATGGTGCTGGCCGGATTTTTGGCCCAACTGGTGGATGGCGCTTTAGGCATGGGTTATGGCGTAACCAGCGCCACTATTTTATTGTCCGCAGGTGTTAACCTTTCTGCCATCAGCGGAAGCATACACACGGCTGAAATTTTTGCAAGCGGCGCATCGGGCTATAGCCATTACAAGTTCGGGAACGTAAATAAAAAGTTGTTTAAGATATTGGTAATACCAGGCGTTATAGGGGCCATTTTAGGAGCCATTTTATTAGCGAAGTTTGGCGATACACATGCGCAATATCTTCGCCCGGTGATGGCTGCCTACACTTTGTTTTTGGGGCTTCGCATTTTATTGAACGCCTTTAGGGAACAAAAGATTACGAAAAAATTTAAAAATTATGGACCACTTGCAGGTGTTGGGGGGTTTCTGGATTCCTTTGGCGGCGGTGGATGGGGTCCCATAGTTACCACTACATTAATTACAAAAGGGCGCAGTCCTAAATACGTCATCGGGTCCGTTAGCCTTACCGAGTTTTTTGTAACCATGGCAAGTGCCTTCACTTTTTTTACTATTTTAGGCGTAAGCCACTGGCAGGTAATCGTTGCTTTAATTATTGGTGGTTTGGTGGCAGCACCAATTGCAGCTAAACTAACGGGCAGGCTTCCACGTAAATCATCATTTATTTTACTGGGCATACTTGTAATTATCTGGAGTATGCGGATACTTATAAAGACATTTTGATGAAAAAAGTTTTTGATTAGGAAACTATTTTTTTAAACAATTCGTTCCTCAGCGCCATTCGTATCCTCATGAACTATATTATTAGCTTTGCGCATGGATGCGAAATGGAATGAGTAAAGACTACTAGTTTTGACAAAGAGATTCACTGGCGGTGCAGATATATACAAAAAGAAGTAGCGTTTCAAAAGTAAAGACCCATGCCATTATAAATATTCAACGGCAGGATATTATGAAATGGGCAAGAAAAGTTATTCCTTCATAAAGGATTTGAGAGAAGAGTTTTAAATACGTAATCGGTTCGTGGAATTTTTTGTAAAGCCCAATTCAATAAGCGAGATAGAGGACACGTTGAGGGTGATAATACAATACTGGAAAAGATGCGTTGCGCCAAACAACTTTTAAGCTGCACCTAATGCTGGTATAGTTTCACCAGGCATCTGCTGATAGCAGGAAATTTATTCAGGGGTCTTACTCCTTAGCCAATATTTTACTATATCAATCAAAGATCTTTTTATCTCATCGAAATTAATTTCTTTAACGAAGAAGCCATTAACACCCAGGTCGTAAGCTTTTTGTATTTGAGATTTTGAAACCGTGGTAGACCAGAAAACAAAGGGGACACTTTTATAATTTACTGAAGGATTTTCCAATATTTTTTCCTTCAACTCAAAACCATCCATCTTAGGTATGTTAACATCGCAAATTATGAGAAATGGCTTTATCTTATCTGATCTCAGATACTCCAGCACATCCTTACCATTATCAAAAAAAAGGAGTGGATTTTCAAACTCTACTTCTTCCCAGGCATCCTGCAAAAATTGCCTGTCGTCTCTATCATCATCTACTATTAAAATTGGTCCATTGTTCATTTGCCGGGCTTTAAACTTTAATTACACGAAGATGCCATAATTATGGAAGACGTGACACAAAGAATATAATGATTTTTAGAATATTGTTCGGGTGGGTCTTACTTTGTAAAAAAACCGCAAACGATCCCACATTGAAGTGTATTTGATTATACGCAAAGGCAGAGCGAAAAAATTAAAGGTCATCTGCGGTTAAGTTTAGGTGCTTCAAAGTCTTTTCTTTTGTTACTTGATGGAGCTTTCAATGATTTGTATTTCTTCGGGAGTGAGGTTGTAAAGTTTATAAACTAATTCGTCAATTTTAGTTTCTACTGAAGCTGTGTCTTCGTTAATTTTTTGTAGTGCAATAACTTTATCCACTAATTCAATAAATTGTTGTTGCTCTGCATCACTAATTTTTTTTATTGGCAATAATTCAATTTTATATTTTTTCCACCGATTAGTTCCCATACCAGTTGTTGTACTTATCTGATTAAAATACCACTCAGAAATCCTTGAATTAAGTATTGCTAATAAATATTTTAGATGCTCACCAGTCATTAAGAAAGTGGTTGCTTCGGCAGAGTATTCACCATCATCATATGAAAACTTTGGCTTGTCAGAAATTTCTCCCCAAATAATTTTTTGCTTATGGAAGTCTCGCCAGTATGAAATGGAATCTTGTGTTTCAAACCATTCATTATTGGTTTTTTTTCTACTTCCGGGATCGCCTGATTGTTCAAGCCGAGACTTTCCAAACATTAAAAGATAGCTTTGTATGCTTGGATATTTTTCAATATCAATCTTTAAAGATGGGAAGGTGCCAATTATCCAAAGGTTAGAAAATGTATGACTATATCTTTTTAAATCCCTTCCTCTCAGGATTGGTTTAATAATTTCAGCAGAATTTGCATCTGTGGCAATTAATTTATTTTTTGTTTCTTCATTAATAATAAATGCTTCGTTGAAACCAGTCTTAATTCCAAAATTGATATTTACTTTGAAATCCTTCAGCAATTTTGAGCCTATTTCGATCTTACGTTTGAGATCTGCATAGACTTCATTTTGAATAACCCAATCAGTTGTTTTGGGCATATTAAATTCGTAACTATTATTTGCAACATAATCAAGAAGGGAACTTCCAATTTCGTACTGTTCGGAAAGGTTAGCAACTTTGAATGATTGAGTACATTTCTTTTTCTGAAGTGTGATTATATTGGATTCTACTGTGGCTTCATCAAATATCTGAATGTCTGCTATGTTTAATAAATTAATCGGCTGCATATTTTGTGAAAAATATTTTTTGAGCAAATCACCATAAATAGATTTTAGCCATGAATTTGATGTTATATAAGTTAGGCATCCAAACTCCTTTAAAATCTGATTACCTCTTTCGTAAAAGAGGCAATAAATATCAGCACCCTTAGAATAGGTTTTATAACCTGCTTTTACAAAATATTCAGCTTGTGCCTTTATCTTCGATAATGAAATATATGGCGGATTTCCAATTACAATATCAAACCCAATAAAATTTCCTTCATTATCCAACACTTCTGGAAATTCAAACCTCCACTCAAAAGCATTTTGATAAATTGGGCTTTTAATGTATGCTTCTAATTCCTTGTTCAGCTTCTCTATATCTTTCTCTAAACGTGCTTTATCTTTCTGTTGTGCTGGTGTAAGGTTTTGGCTAAATAGCTTTTTATTTACATACTTATTCAGGAACTCTTTTGACACCTTATCAACTTTTATTTTAGTTGGATTACGGTCTGTAATTTTTGAAAGAAAACCTTTTTTAAGATCATTCATCAACTGTTGAATACCTCTCTTTTTGTCTTTATCCACTTCATGTTTATAATCCCTCACCCACGACTTGTATTCTAAAATTTTCTTTTCAAAATATGGAGTGGCAACTTTCAAATCTTCATCCAAACCAAACCTGCTGATAAGTGAATTGCCGGTCTTTATATTAATATCAATGTTAGGCAGTGTTTGTAATTCGCCGTTGCTGTTGCTTCTTCTACTATGTAATATGCATTCTTCAACAGTTCAATCCATAAACGAAGGCGGCATATCTGAACAGACCTTGGATTTATGTCAACACCAAATAAGCAGTTCTCAACAATGGTTTGCTTTTCATGAAACAAGGTTTCCTAAACTCGTTGAATTTCTGCATTTGGTATAGTAATACGTTCGTTGGTACTGCCTACATGATACGTAAAAAAGTTACGGTCCCTGTCTGTTATCAGCAATTCATCATTTTCTACTATTGCGGTTTGCTCACTTAATCTTTTACCATTTGCATCAGCCAATATTCCTAACTCACTTTTAATGGCAATCAATTCATTCAATGCTGAAACAAGAAAGTGTCCCGAACCTACAGCCGGATCACAAATGGTTAGTGAATTGATTTGAGCATTGTATTCTTTAATGGTCTTTGCTGTGCGGTCGTCTGAAATATAATTGTGCAGGTCTTCAAATGTTTCTGCTTTCCACTTGTATGTTTCTTTAAACTTATTTACTACAGCCTGCCGTATAGACTGCCGGCATATATACATGGTGATAAAGCCCGGTGTAAAAATGGAACCGTCTTTATAGCCGTTAATCTTTTCAAAGATCAACCCGAGCACCGAAGCATTGATTAAAGTTTTACGTTCTTCCTGTATTTCCTC
>MWVT01000296.1_pt1 | contig 11029 bp, 5 predicted proteins | sample 1047201 | NCBI WGS metagenome assembly MWVT01 (sample SAMN06349988, study PRJNA376086) | soil metagenome | isolation source: TG5-1 sample Antarctic (ecotone) soil | place: Antarctica | collected 2015-01-13 | reverse complement strand
AAGGCTGGACAAAAAGTTATCTCAGCACAATCAGTCGAGAAAAGTTATTGGAAACCTTTTACAGGAATCCAGATTACAACATCGGTTGCTGGATGCCGAGCAACTTAATTTGTGTCGAAGTTGATGACTTACAGGAATTTTGGAAGCTAAACGGTCAAGAGGATTACGACACTTTGACAGCGACAAGCGGTAAGGATAACCGATGCCATTACTATATGTGGCATAGCGGCAATTTAGGGTCGGGAAATGGCATTCGTCAGCATAAAGACGGCAGCAGCATACTCGACTATAAAACCAATGGAAGTTTAATGGTGTTACCTCCGTCAATTCACAAAAGCGGCAGGCAATATGAGTGGACAAATTTAATAGAGCCGATTGATGCGCCGGACATCGTTCACCAGCTTTATGAAACAAGAGAAAATTTGAAGGCTGGGAATCCTATTAAGAGTGTATCTCTTCCTCTCTCCAACGGAGAGACGCTTAGGGACGACCTCAAAGAGGCAAAGCAGCGCAATGAATCAGCAATTTTGAACATTTCTGAGGAGCTTTATCAAGGCAACCGCTACAACCGGCTCTTTAGGTTGGGTCGGAATTTACGATGGAAACGAACCTCCGATGAATTAACTCAGGAACTTCACAGCTTGAACCGGAGCTTCTGCAAACCAGCATTAGACAACAAACGGATGGAGCAACTAATTCTCGATGTGAAGTCTGCCAAGAATACAAAGGAATTTAGCGAGAAGTTAAGAGTTAAAGGCGATAACTAAAAGAGAAGGGCTAAAAATTGAAGCCGACGAACATTTGTAGGAATTCTTGTATGTCAGTCAACGCTCAGTATCCTAGTGAGAGGGCGATGTTTACAGGGGCAAACAATGTTATGACAGAGTTAAATTCGTCAGCGTTTCTTTTTGCGAGATTTTGGAAGTTGTTACATATCAATAGTTTATGAACACGGAGAAATAGAAATGAAATTAGTAAGTAAGAAAGAAGCAATCGAAAGCGGATTGCAGAGATATTTTACAGGGAAGTCTTGTAAACGGGGTCATATTTGTGAGCGACGAGTTTCAAGTTGTGAGTGTTTAGAGTGTCATCCTGAAATAGAGCCGAAGAAATATAGTGCCTCCTGGTATAAGAAATATCCTAACTATGTGAAGGAAGAGAATGAGAAATATGACAGGATGCGCCCAAAACATTGGATTGGCAAGGAATCTCCTGACTACTGGAAGACGAAAGTTTTAGCCCATAAAATACGGGCGGAAAAATTAAATCGTCTTCCGCGCTGGTCTAATCAAGAACGGATTGCAGAAATCATAAAAGCTATACCCGAAAATATGACTTTAGACCATATTGTGCCACTTCAAAATGATATTGTTTCCGGGCTTCACGTCCCAGAAAATCTGCAATATCTAACGAATAGAGAGAATTCCCTAAAGAGTAATTACTTCACGCCGCGCCGGTCTGTGAGAAATTACGGTGTAATTAGTCTCATAAGCTGTTGAAACTAAAGGGAACGCCTTGCTCGATTAGAAGCCTTTGAAACCACAATATGTAGGAATTCGACTCTTGCACAATATGTTGTGTTTTTGGTGATGGCGTTGGAACTGAGATTTTTAGGCTACAGCACAACAGGTTGTGGTTTGTGGCTGTAAACCCTTATAAATCAATAACATATTGATTAATATCAGACCCATCTATAATTTGGATGAAAGTCAAGCAACACTTTCGACAACGGTTAGACCATTAAAACGAAGGAAAGACAAATCGCTAAAACCCTTATTTTACGCGGGCTATGGGGGTATTTATAAAATATTTAGTGGGTGTGTTCGCAGATGAAGAATTTCAAACAGTGTTTGGACATCGGGTAAAAGAGGAAGTCGGAATTTTTCCGCCGACAAAAAACTAAAGCTCGGCAAAATTCGAGTAAATATAAAAATTGGAGAAATAATAAAATGAGCAATACAAGATTAAACAAAAAAGAAACATTTGAAGAAATGACCGCTAACAAAAACCGCCTTTTAACAGAGAGGCAAGCTAGTGACTACATTGGCGTTTCATATGAGTCGTTAAAGAGAAGTATTCGATGGCTCGGCAAAATACCGTTCTACCGCGTGAACAAAAGAATCTCGTACAGAGTTCGTGACCTGGATGAATTTCTGGAGCAGTGTCGCGTTCCCGCAAAGAACTAACCAAAATTTGCCGTTATTTTCTTATCCTTAATAACGGCAAAAGGGGGTTGGAATGGTTTTTATTGATATTCCCCTTCCAATCCCTAAATTTCACCAGAAAAAATGCTGGTAGCCGTCCATCTGCCAGCATCGCCGGACAGACTCTAGGTCTCCTCTTTTCCGAGTCTGTTCGGCTCCCTTTATTATGTTAAAAATCTCAAAAGAAATCCTTGAATTAGAGGACGCAACCAAAGGACAGTTTGCCGCGAATTGTCTGCCGAGACGCTCGCGGCTATTCAGCGTCCGACTTAAAATTTTATTGTTAAAATACGGTAAAACTGCTACTCTTTCGTTAGCATCTACACTTTCCCGATTATAAATTTCTCTGGAAAGGCAGGAAAAACTTATGAACTCACAACGATTCAGCTTTCAAATCTGGCGACAATTTTTATTTCTTTGCTTAATACTGTTCGGACTCGGCGTTAATTCGTTTGCCGCGCCCGGCGACCTTGATTTGAGTTTTGACCGGTTCACCGTCATTCGATTTATCAGTTTGGTAAAAACTTCACTTAAACAGGAATAACACTTATGAGTACATCCAACAGCTTTTTCAAGAAACTTCTTAATTATTTGCCGATTATTTTGATTGTTTTTACTGCAATGTTGACGGTTAACGCTCAGCCAAACAGGGTTGATTCATCATTTAATGCATATTCTGAAGTAAATTCGATTTCGACAGCAAATTTTATCCTTCAGCCAGACAACAAAACTATTGTTTTCGGTGATTTTCACATTGTTAATGGGGTTATCAATAACAGTATTGCTCGACTTAACGCGGATGGTACGGTTGATAATACATTCAACTGCGCGGTCTGCGACTTCCCCGTGACAAGTGTACTTTTGCAGCCCGACGGAAAAATTATCATTGGCGGGGAAACGAGTGAACAGAGCGGGCAATCAAGAATGTATCGCTTGAATTCGGACGGCAGCCGCGACGCGAGTTTTACTTCGCCTTTTCCTTCCGTAGTCGCTCCCGAAAGCAATCGGGCGGATGTTCGAGCAATTCAACCGGACGGAAAAATTTTAGTTGTTTTAATCAGCCGTAGATTTGCCAATTTCATCAATTATAAGCTTTACCGGCTCAATCCGAACGGAACAGTTGACAATACTTTTACTACGATTAACATTTCTAGCAGCAGTGGAGGAGTTTCAGGTGAACGTCCCGGTAAAATATCGGTTTTGCCGGACGGAAAGATTCTGCTCGTCACTAACTCAATCGCTACCTGCCCGACCTGTGCATCGGGCAACGCTTTGCTCAAACGCTTCAACCCGGACGGGACGATTGATACGACATTTGAATTGCTCAGCGTGACTAATCCTGGACCAAGTGCTTCAATTAACGACTTCTATGTTCAATCGGACGGCAGCGTGATAATCGTCGGCAAGTTTACTGCGGTCAATGGGGCGAGTCGCCAGAATATCGCTAAATTGTCTCCTGCCGGTATTTTAACTTCGTCATTCAGCACTCCATTTACAAGCATAATCAATAGAGTCGAGGTTCTACCAGACGGCAAGGTTTTAGTTAGCACTAATAACAGCTTTTATCGTTTCAGTGCCGAAGGTGTTCTCGACAATTCATTTGTCTCGCCGTCAAATCTCACTCAAATCAATTATTGGATGCTTGATTCGGCGGGAAGAATTTTCTTATTCGGCGTATTTGTTGAAAACGGCGCGAGCGTTAGGAAATTTGCCAGGCTCGGTCAAAATGGAAGCATCGAAAGTTCTTTCACCGTCAGTTTCGGAACCGTCGGTCCGGTCACGACAATCGCGGCGCAGGCTGACGGCAAAGTGATTATTGCCGGAGGATTTATTCGCGTCAACGGCGTGCCGCGCGTTTCGATGGCGCGAGTTAATGCTGACGGCACTCTTGATTCGACATTCAATTCGGGAAGCGGTTTCAACGTTAGTTCTGTATCGAAAATAATCGTGCAGCCCGATGGAAAAATTTTAGTCGGCGGGTATTTTCGCTTCTATAACGGAATATTTAGACCGCGCCTCCTTCGTCTGAACACCGACGGCAGCATAGATGAAACTTTTAGTCAGATTTTTTCGGACGGGAGTACGCAGGAGCTTACGATGGCTTTGCTGCCCGACGGTAAGATTCTGGTCGGCGGCGGTTTGGGAACTATTGGCGGGACGGGGGTGAGCAATGCACTGCCTCGACTTAACGCCAACGGCACTGTTGACGTGAGTTTCCGTCCGGTATTCGGAGACGCGACGATTCGGAGCATCGTCGTGCAGACGGATGGCAAAATTATGGTCGGCGGCACGTTTACCAACGTGAACGGTGTTAATCGAACCGGATTGGTTCGCCTGAACGCCGACGGCAGTTCCGACGCTTCGTTCGACGCGGGAAACATTACGTTCGTCCGGCAAATCGAAATTCAGGCGAACGGGAAATATCTCGTTTTGGGCAGCGGAATCTCTCGATTGAATAACGACGGCTCGACGGATACGTCATTTTTACCTGCATCTTTTAACGGAATTATCAACCAGTTTCTCGCGCAGCCGGACGGCAGTATTCTTGTCGTCGGACAATTTACTACTGTCGGCGGCTTGCCGCGTTCGGGATTGACGCGGCTCAAGTCGAATGGAACAGTAGACGCATCTTTTTTCCCGATTGGCGCAAACAATCAAATTCGAGTCATTGAACGACAGGCGGACGGAAGAATTTTGGTCGGCGGCGATTTTACGAGACTTGCCAATACGATTCGTATTGGTCTTGCCAGATTGATTGTCACCCCAAATAGCATCGTTCCGACGTATGACTACGACGGCGACGGGAAATCCGATATTTCCGTCTTCCGTGACGGCATCTGGCATTTGCAGCGCAGTCAAGCTGGTTTCGGTGCCGTCTATTGGGGTCTCGCCTCCGATAAAATCGCCCCCGCCGATTTCGACGGCGACGGCAAAACCGACCCGACGGTTTATCGCCCCTCCAACGGCGAGTGGAGCATTCTTCGCAGTTCGGACAACACGGCAACGGTTCTGCGTTTCGGCGCACCTGAGGATTTGCCGCGTCCCGCCGATTTTGACGGCGACGGGAAAGCCGACATTACAGTCTTTCGCCCGTCGAACGGCACTTGGTATCGTATCAATTCGAGCAACAACCAATTCTACGCCGTGCAGTTCGGAGCAGCGGGCGACGCTCCGGTCATCGCCGATTTCGACGGTGACGGCAAAGCCGACATTGCCGTTTATCGTCCGTCAAACGGAACTTGGTATTGGCTCAGAAGTTCGGACGGACATTTCGCGGTATTGCAGTTCGGTATCAGCGAAGACAAACCCGTACCGGCGGATTACGACGGCGACGGAAAAACCGACATCGCCGTATGGCGACCGTCAAACGGTGTCTGGTATCGCCTTAATTCGAGCAATAATCAATTTTTCGCCGCCCAGTTTGGTATGAATGGAGATGTTCCGACGGTAGGGGATTATGACGGTGACGGGAAAGCCGACATAGCTGTATTCCGAAACGGAATTTGGTATTTACAGCAATCAACAGCCGGTTTTACGACAGTTCAATTCGGCGCGGCAACCGATAAGCCTGTTCAAAATGCTTTTGTGCCGTAGCATCTACACTTTCCCGATTATAAATTTTTCTGGAAAGGCAGGAAAAACTTATGAACTCACAACGATTCGGTATTCAAATTCAGCGACAATTTTTACTTCTTTGCTTAATGCTGTTCGGACTCAGCGTTAATTCGTTTGCCGCGCCTGGCGACCTCGACGCGAGTTTCGGCACTGGCGGAGTGGTTTATACGAGTTTCAACAACGCCTTCCTACTAGATGGAGCAAGAGCGGTTTCAATTCAGCCAGACGGAAAAGCTGTCGTCGTCGGCTCCACGTCTTTTAATTTTAGCGGACCGCGTGCACAAGCCGCCATAGCTCGTTACAATGCCGACGGAACACTCGATTCGTCGTTTGCCATTGGCGGTAAGATGTTTCATAGTTTTGGAATTACCAGTCGTTATACTTCTGTGGTTATTCAACCTGACGGAAAAATTTTGGCTGCGGGAGGTGTTAATTTTAATGGGAGAAACTCTGATTTTCTAATTCGCCGATATAATGCCAATGGCTCGTTAGACGATTCTTTCGGCACTGCTGGAGTCGTAACAACAGGATTCGGTGATGAGAGCGACGATTTCACAAATTCGATTTTGCTTCAGACTGACGGGAAAATCGTTGCTGTCGGCTACTCAAACTCCAAGATTGCACTTGCCAGATATAACGTAGACGGCTCACTTGATAATTCATTTGATGGCGATGGAAAAGTTGTAGCGTCATTTCCGGGCAGCTCGACAGTAACCGCTGGTGTTCTTCAATCCGACGGAAAGATAATCGCTGCTGGAAATATTCGCAACGAAACCTACGATAATTTTGCTTTAGCAAGATTTAACTCAGATGGTTCTCTCGATTCGAGTTTCGGCACTAACGGACAAACCGTTACAAAAGTTGGAAACGGACACAATACAATTAATGCCGTCGCTCTACAATCAGATGGGAAAATTATTGCGGTGGGCAACAGTGGCAATAATAACGGCACACAAAACGATTTTGCTCTGGTCAGATACAACACGAATGGTTCGCTCGACCAATCTTTCGGAAGTAGCGGCATCACAACCACTGATGTCGAAGGCTTAAACAATCAAGCCTTCGGCATCGCAGTTCAACTGAACGGCAAAATTTTGGTAAGCGGCGCAATTAATAATCCCAACTCCCAGGCTTTGATTGCTCGATACAAAGCCGACGGCACTTTAGATTTCAATTTCGGTCAAAGCGGCATTGTAAAATTACCCACTGGACAATACGGCAGCACGGCTGCTTATGATGTCGCGCTTCGACCGGACGGAAAAATAATTGCCGTTGGCTTTGGTTCCAGTTTTTTTGTCGCCCAGCTTTTAGGTGATTCTCCTGTTTATCAAACTTTGCCATTCGCTCAAGATTGGTCAAATCCTGATTTGATTACGGTTGACAATGATTGGAGCGGAGTTCCGGGAATTGTCGGTTATCTGGGAAATTATACGTCTGCCAATGTCACCAAAGCTGACCCGCGAAGCGTCACGGTTGATATGAAAGATGTTCAAGTGACGGCTAATCAAGGGTTTGGTGATGGAAACCGTCCGGGAAGCGTCACGGAATTTGATAGAGGAGTCAATGATAGAACGATTGCACTGATTGCCTCGAACACAGCGAAAGCTCCGAATATCGTCATCTTTATAAATGCAACCGGACAAAGCAATATTCGCTTTAGTTGCAGCGTAAGTGACATTGATATGTCAGTCCGTAATTCTCGTCAGCCAGTTGCCGTTCAATACCGCATTGGAGCAACCGGAGATTTTTCAAATGTGCCGGGCGGTTATATTGCCCAAGCGACGGCGGGACCATATTTTTCTGGTTCCAGAACGCTCGCCGTTACATTACCACCTATTGCCAATAATCAGCCGCAACTTCAAATTCGCGTTTTAACGACTGACACATCCAGCCCAGCCACCAACCTATTCCACAATGAATGGGTTGGAATTGACGACATCAGCATTACCGCTAATGGAACTCCAAATACAACCCGTCCTATTTTCGACTTTGACGGCGACCGGAAATCAGATGTTTCGGTTTATCGCCCTGAGAACGGCGTCTGGTATATGCTAAATTCGCTGACAGGCTATAACGCCGTGCAATTTGGCATCGCATCCGACAAACTTGTTCCGGCTGATTATGACGGCGACGGCAAAACCGATGTGGCAGTTTTCCGTGATGGAACCTGGCATCTGCAACGCTCACAAGCGGGCTTTACGGCAGTTCAGTTTGGCTTGGCTTCAGACATTCCCGCGCCCGCCGATTACGACGGCGACGGGAAAGCCGAGATTGTTGTTTTTCGCCCTTCAACCGGTGTCTGGCATATATTGAATTTAGTTAATTACGCTTTTAACGCCGTGCAGTTTGGAACGGCGGAAGATAAACCTGTCGCGGCTGATTATGATGGCGACGGCAAAGCTGATTACGCTGTCTATCGTCCGTCAAACGGCGTGTGGTATATGCTCAGAAGCACGCAGGGTTTCGGAGCGGTGCAATTCGGCATCTCGACTGATAAACCGGTTGTCGGAGATTATGACGGCGACGGGAAAGCCGACCAAGCCGTTTATCGTCTCGCAAATGGCGTGTGGTATATGCTCAGAAGCTCACAAGGTTACGGAGAGGTGCAATTCGGCATCTCGACAGATTTGCCCGCGCCCGCCGATTACGATGGCGATGGCAAAACCGATGTCGCAATTTATCGTAACGGTGTGCTGGAACAGCAAACAAGCAGTCAAGGTTACAAGGCTACCCAATTTGGATTTACAACCGATAAGCCCGTGCCAAATGCTTTTGTGCCATAAGATAGAGGAAATTACTCGCCGCCGCCCAACAAATCAAAGGACGTGAGGGCGGCACTAATTAAAAATGGTAGGGGAAACCTTTACACTACCTATGCCAGGTATGAATGGTTTAGTTAATAAATCTCCCATTCATATCTGGCATTTTTACCGCTAAAACAACGAATTCAGATAAAAGCAGCAAAACACGAGACGTAGTAGTGTTCGATGATGAAGAATTAAAAATTTTTAAGGAAAAAAGAGAATTCGCAAAACATCGTCCGGCAACTCCTCCTGAAATAATGTTTTTAGGTAACCATACCTGAAGAATACTGCTCGGTAAGCAGAACATTTTCAATCCAATTTACACTCAATTTGATAAGTAATTTCAAATCGTTAATGTCCTTATCAATCCATTTTCTGACGTAATGAGTTTCATCGTTGCCTAGCCACGTTGCTCTTTCGGCGGTGCTTATTAGCCGTGCGTCGTCAATATAAGTTTCTATTACCTTTCCTAGAAATGTTCCCTTGATTTTTTCCTCATCGTCAGGTTTTTGATTGATAGCGAAATCTTTGATTAAAAACTCCAACGCCTTGCGGAGTCCTATACCTGCGATTTGGTCAAGCTCTGAGGATTCGGCTGCAATAGCTTGATTGTAAATTTCTACAAATGATGGTGATAGCTCTTTAATTATTTCGCCATACTCCATTTCTGGATTGCTCTTTGGCGTTACCTTGTATAGATGAAATGGATGTCCGTATTCTCGGCTGCTTTCCTTAATGTAACTGGCGATGAAAAATCTGTCGCATTCTTCGTTTGTGCAGCGGAAGATTATTTGCACCCTTTCTCGACCTAAATGTAAATTGGTGTAACTTGCTATTTGCCTTTTGGGTTTTACGTAGTATTTGCACAGTGGACAAACGTCAGGATTTCTATCGTATTCAAGATGTGAGGTTCCACCGTTAAAACCTTCTGTTTCTACTTGTAGAGCCATTTGAGATTCTCCTTTTTAACCTATCACTGTGTGTTTAGACCCGTTCTACTTCTCCGCACAATAAATTTTATAAAATCTATATCGAGTTAAATAAGTTTCTTTGCCCTGATTCTTTTAATCTCCAGCTATCCTCTCCAACTTTGTCCGCAATGTTTTCAAGGACGCTAAGAATAGTTTGGTCGTCAGGCGTAATGCCATTTTTTAAGAGAGGCATAATCTCCAAAATAATATCGCTGAAATGTGTAGCCTTTCCTTCTCGCGCAAACCTACGAAGCATTGATTCCAGGTAAAACCTAATTCGTAATTCAATTGGAATCTGTGAACGGAACTTCGTGTTCTTCTTCAAAAGATATTTCTCGGTCTCTTTGTCATAATCGAAATTAGCTAGAAGGAAAGGTGTGATGTCCTGATACTGTCTACTTAATATGTCCAAAAAGCCAAGTTCTAAACCTTTGATTATCAATTCGTCGTTTATCTCTTCAAGGGTCGCGCCAGTGTTTTTGGCAATCACGCCTTCAATTGATTGAATTATCAAATCTGTAATATCCGCGCCCAAATCCGCTTTCATTATTGATTTCGGGTTACGAACCTTTTTGAAATTGATAATCAACTGCCCGGAAAGAACGGTGAAAGGATTTTGTCGTTTCTTGAAACTTGTTTGACCGTTGTTTTGTTTGACTGCACTGACATATTCAAAGCCGCTTTTTTCTGCCGTATCAACTATCAAATGCCAGTATTCCGGGTCTTTATGAGCGAAGACAAAAGACATCCAACGGTCAAACTTCAAGACGCGATACATTTCACGAATTGATTCGGCTAAAAGGTTTGAGTAGTCGTCTCTCGTCTTGTGATGTTCGCCGCCTTCAATAGCTTCGAGTTGATAGTCATTTTCTGAAACTTCCAAATCAAGCCAAGCATTCCACATCATTGATAAATCAAGGTAGGGAATTTTCTTTCCATACGGCGGGTCTGTGTAAATATAATCAACGCTTTCGTTTCCAATCTTACCTAGATTTGTTGCGGTTCCTTTGTAAATCTGAGCGTTTTGAATTGTCTGCTTATGGATAAGAGCAATAATATCCTTCTTTGCCGCAAGTAACCTTTTAACTTTTGTTTCAAATACATTCATCAAGTTAAGAACACCCGGACTGGGAGCGATTCTGTAACGGTAATAACGAAAAACGGCTGAATCTCCGCCGCCATCAGATTTAGTGTAATGAAAAGTCAGATTGAATTTATTGAGGGAGCTTGAAAATGCGAGAAGCAAGTGACTTCTAATTTTTATATTTTTTATTTGCTTTATTAAGTGTTTTAGGTAAGCAAGCTGAGCTAATTGAGTCGGAGTAAATAATTGCTCAATTGTGTCCACATCGGAGGATTTAGGTAGTTTAAGTCCGTTTGGATAGGGATATTTTTGAAGAGCAGCTTCTACTTCTGCATCAGTCGTAGGTATGTT
>MWVT01000295.1_pt1 | contig 11038 bp, 5 predicted proteins | sample 1047201 | NCBI WGS metagenome assembly MWVT01 (sample SAMN06349988, study PRJNA376086) | soil metagenome | isolation source: TG5-1 sample Antarctic (ecotone) soil | place: Antarctica | collected 2015-01-13 | reverse complement strand
TCACTTCATGGAAAGGTCGAAAATTTCTGTTCTCCATTGTCTGGGTAAGGACTATTTTAAAAGAAAGAGCCTGACCGAGTAGAGGGCAAACCTTCAACACATCGACCAGGCTCCAGGCGTTTATAGCACCTACCGTATTCCTTCCTGCTTGATACCTCTACCAAACAAGTCCGCTTCAGGTAAGCCCAGCTAAGGTAGGACAAAAATCCGTAACTTAGACCGGCCAGAAAAACAAAGCCATAACCCACTATGGTTTGAACTTGGGCAAGGGGCCTGCTTCGCGCCCCTTGCCCAAGTTCAAACCGTGGTCCCTGCGGGGCAGCTCGTTCCCCTGGGGGCTCTGCCCCCTGCTCCCCCGAGGTAAAAAAGGCATAAGGCTAAGCCGCCTGCCCTACTCTCTTCCCCACTACCCCATGCCTTACGCCGTCATCCGAGTTGCTAAAATCAAGACCCAGGCCCACGCCCTCGCGGCCACTGGCCACAACTACCGCCAGGAGCAGCACCCCCACGCGATAGGCAACGCCGACAAGGAGGCCCCCCACCCGAACCGGGAGTACATCAACCACGAGAAAAAAGACTACTGGAGTCTTTTGGAAGCCCGCATCCAAGAGGCCGGAGTGAAACGCATCCGGCATGATTCCGTGCGCGGGATGGAGGTGATTTTGACCGGTAGCCCAGAGGGGTTTATTCGTGGCCAGGATGGGCGTGCGGTGGACTACTCCAAAAGCAAATGGGCGCAAGACAATTTGAATTTTTTGAAGGAGCAGTTTAGGGCGAAGAACATCGTATCGTTCACCCTACACCAGGACGAAAAGACCCCGCACATTCACGCGGTGTTGGCCCCCATCACGGACAAGAACACCTTGTCGGCCGACCAGCTATTCAACCCCAAGAGCTTGCGTCAGCTGCAAACCGACTACGCCCAGGCAATGGCCCCGTACGGCATGGAACGCGGCGTCGAGCACAGCCAGGCCAAGCACGACCCCGTGCAGCGCCTGTACGGGTTGGAGGCCCAGCACGCGCAGCGCGTGGCGGAGCTGACCAGGCCCGCAGCGCCGGCACCGGCTTTTCAGCTCACCGACCCGCCGGCCGCGCCGTGGAAGCACGACGAATGGAAAGCCGGCGAGGAAACGCGGATTAACACTGAGTTGGCCCGCCAAGCCGAGGCCGGGCGGGCTCAGCTCGTTGAGGTCGCCAAGCTCGCCCAGGCGAACACGGCCGCCGCGGAGCAGGTGAGAGTGCTCCAAAAGCAGTTGAGCACGTCAGAGGGGCTAAAACAGGGCCATTTTGGGGCGTTGCAGACCGGCCGACAGGAGGAAGAAGTTTTGTCCCATGACTACGACCGCACGGCCGTGCAGTACGCCCAGGGGGCTGATTTGCCCGAATTACGCCAGTTTGGGCAGCAAGTGCGCGAGGAAACGCGCCAGGCGCTCGTCGGCATCCTTGAGCGGACCCTAGCCAAGCCGGTGAAAGACTTGGCCGACTTCCAGGGCAAGCTGAAGGCCGCAGGCTACCAGGCGCAGCGCAACGAGCAGGACAAAGGCACGGTACTGGTCCACGAGCTGACCGGGGCCAGGTTCAAAACGGGCGAACTGCAACCCAACGGCCAAGCTATCGGCCCGCAGCTCACAGCTGCCGTAGAGCGCACCGCGCAACAGGCTCTGACCAAAAGCAAAGGCCAGAACCGAGGGGGAGGAATCGGCATGAAGTAACCGCACCCACTTTGCCCCCTATAAATAAGACTTAAGAGAGGCCCTACGTAACTACTTGACTCACATCACTAGTCTGTTTTCTACTAGAAAACGGCTCGTTTTCTAGTAGAAAACGTGGGGTTTTCTTTTTTGCCTGAAAAAGAAAACGAAAGAGTACTTAGCAGGCAACAAATGGTTATCTTTACGACTGCTAAAAAGAAAACCATTCGTTGTCTTATGAAGTACAAAAAAATCAGTGAGCACCCAGCTTATGAGAACAATCCTTTTGTGGAGGAAGCACTTGAGGGTATTCAAAAGCAGACCGTGAGACGGACTCGGGTAATCAGGCCAGATGCAGGGTTATCAAAGCAGGTGCAGCAGATTGTAGTGAATGCAGATGGGGAGGCCACTGGCTACGGTGCTTTCATGCAGTACATCGAGGTAGATGAAGAGCAGTTTGCGAAAGTGTACCTAAGCCAATTCGCCGCATTTTGGGAGCTTTCAAAGCCAGCTATTAGGGTGTTTGGGTACATTTTATCAGCTCTTAAGCCAGGCCAAGACAGACTGATTTTTCGCATGGATAAGGCACTGGCTTACACAAATTACAGCCATAGGAGCCACGTTTTAACGGGCCTGTCCAATCTAGTCGAATGTGGTATTATTGCGCGTACTGCATATGAGTATGAGTACTTTATAAACCCGCTAGTGTTTTTTAATGGTAATAGGGTGACGTTTGCTAAGACCTATATCAAGCGCAAAAAAGGGCAAGCTGATGTACATCAGCTCTCCATATTTGACCCACAGGAGGAGGGAGCAGCGCTTTTGAATGAATAGGGCAGTGGGGGAAGGGAGTAGGCAGGCGGCTTAGCTTGATGCCTTTTTTACCTCGGGGGAGCAGGGGGCAGCGCCCCCAGGAGAACGAGCTGCCAACGTAGATTTACACATCGCTTTAATTAGGCGGACACAATGCAACCTATTGGCTTCTAAAACCATCAAACCACGTATTCACCTACACATTTGTCGTCCTATGAAAAGTATTTTACCTTTTGCAATAAGTGCCGTTTCGTTAACTCTACTGTTGATGAGTGGATGCAAGAAGGATGACATTGTCTCATCTAACGATACTTGCTCTGACGAAAAAACATTAGAAGTATACCAAGATGTGGAAGCAGTTGTTGTTCACGCGAGCGGTCAGCTATGCTTTGTTGTAGATGCAGACGACATTGCAAAGGGTCAATATGAGGGACAACACTTTTTAGTACCGATTCCTGCTATCTCGTTTCAGGGTCATACGTGGGGCGAGCGTGCAGTAATTAGCGGCCGTAAGAAGAGTTGCTATGGACTAGTGACCTTTCCTAATGTGAGGACCATGTACGGTTATAAGTTAGAAGTGAACTCTATCAGATATTCCAAATAGAGTGACTAAACCGCAAGAAGAAAGAAGCCCCAGTCAGACAGTAGAGGGCAAACCTTCAACACTGCTGACCGGGGCTTCCAGGCGTTTATAGCACCTACCGTATTCCTTCCTGAATGATACCTCTACCAAACAGGTCCGCTTCGGGTAAGCAGGGCGAAGATAGGGCAAAATTTCGTACCTTAACCGACCCTAGAAAAGCAAAGCCATAACCCACTATGGTTTGAACTTGGGGAAGGGGCCTGCTACGCGCCCCTTCCCCAAGTTCAAACCGTGGTCTCTGCGGGGCAGCTCGTTCCCCTGGGGGCTCCGCCCCCTGTTCCCCCGAGGTAAAAAGGCATGGAGCTAAGCCGCCTGCCTACTCCCTTCCCCCACTGCCCTATGCCCTACGCCGTCATCCGAGTTGCCAAAATCAAGACCCAGGCCCACGCCCTGTCGGCCACCGGCCACAACTACCGCCAGGAGCAGCACCCCCACGCGATAGGCAACGCCGACAAGGAGGCCCCCCACCCGAACCGGGAGTATGTCAACCACGAGAAAAAAGACTACTGGAGCCTTTTGGAAGCCCGCATTCAGGAGGCCGGGGTGAAGCGCATCCGGCATGATTCGGTGCGCGGAATGGAGGTGATTCTGACCGGCAGCCCGGAGGGGTTTGTTCGTGGCCAGGACGGGCGGGCAGTGGACTACTCCAAGAGCAAATGGGCGCAGGACAATTTGAATTTTTTGAAGGAGCAGTTTGGGGCCAAGAACATCGTTTCGTTTACCCTGCACCAGGACGAAAAGACCCCGCACATTCACGCGGTGCTTGCCCCCATCACGGACAAGAACACCTTGTCGGCCGACCAGCTGTTCAACCCCAAGAGCTTGCGCCAGCTGCAAACCGACTACGCCCAGGCAATGGCCCCGCACGGCATGGAGCGCGGCGTCGAGCACAGCCAGGCCAAGCACGACCCCGTGCAGCGCCTGTACGGGTTGGAGGTCCAGCACGCGCAGCGCGTGGTGGAGCTGACCAGGCCCGCCGCGCCGGCACCGGCCTTTCAGCTCACCAACCCGCCGGCCGCGCCCTGGAAGCACGACGAATGGAAAGCCGGCGAGGAAGCGCGGATTAACGCCGAGCTGGCCCGCCAGGCCGAGGCCGCGCGGGCGCAACTCGCTGAGGTCGCCAAGCTCGCCCAGGCGAACACGGCCGCCGCGGAGCAGGTGAGAGTGCTCCAAAAGCAGTTGAGCACGTCAGAGGGGCTAAAACAGGGCCATTTTGGGGCGTTGCAGACCGTCCGGCAGGAGGAAGAAGTTTTGTCCCACGACTACGACCGCACGGCCGTGCAGTACGCCCAGGGGGGCGATTTGCCCGAATTGCGTCAGTTTGGGCAGGAAGTGCGTGAGGAAGCCCGTCAGGCGCTCGTCAGCATCCTTGAGCAGACCCTAGCCAAGCCGGTGAAGGATGCGGCCGACTTCCAGGGCAAGCTGAAGGCGGCAGGCTACCAGGCGCAGCGCGACGAGCAGGACAAAGGCACGGTCCTAGTCCACGAGTTGACCGGGGCCAGGTTCAAAACGGCCGAGCTGCAACCCAACGGCCAAGCTATCGGCCCGCAGCTCACGGCCGCCGTCGAGCGCACGGCCCAGCAGGTTCTGACCAAAAGTAAAGGCCAGAACCGAGGAGGAGGAATCGGCATGAAGTAACCGCACCCATTTTGCCCCCTATAAATAAGACTTAAGAGAGGCCCTACGTAACTACTTGACTCACATCACTAGTCTGTTTTCTACTAGAAAACGGCTCGTTTTCTAGTAGAAAACGTGGGGTTTTCTTTTTTACCTAAAAAAGAAAACGAAAGAGTACTTAGCAGGCAACAAATGGTTATCTTTACGACTGCTAAAAAGAAAACCATTCGTTGTCTTATGAAGTACAAAAAAATCAGTGAGCACCCAGCTTATGAGAACAATCCTTTTGTGGAGGAAGCACTTGAGGGTATTCAAAAGCAGACCGTGAGACGGACTCGGGTAATCAGGCCAGATGCAGGGTTATCAAAGCAGGTGCAGCAGATTGTAGTGAATGCAGATGGGGAGGCCACTGGCTACGGTGCTTTCATGCAGTACATCGAGGTAGATGAAGAGCAGTTTGCGAAAGTGTACCTAAGCCAATTCGCCGCATTTTGGGAGCTTTCAAAGCCAGCTATTAGGGTGTTTGGGTACATTTTATCAGCTCTTAAGCCAGGCCAAGACAGACTGATTTTTCGCATGGATAAGGCACTGGCTTACACAAATTACAGCCATAGGAGCCACGTTTTAACGGGCCTGTCCAATCTAGTCGAATGTGGTATTATTGCGCGTACTGCATATGAGTATGAGTACTTTATAAACCCGCTAGTGTTTTTTAATGGTAATCGGGTGACGTTTGCTAAGACCTATATCAAGCGCAAAAAAGGGCAGGCCGATGTACACCAGCTCTCCATGTTCGACCCACAAGAGGATGGGGCACCACTTTTGAACGAATAGGGCAGTGGGGCAAGGGATTAGGCAGGCGGCTTAGCCTTATGCCTTTTTTACCTCGGGGGAGCAGGGGGCAGAGCCCCCAGGAGAACGGCCCATAAATTGTATATTTTCTTTCTATTCGTCTTGTCGAATACTGAATGCGTGTAGGAATTCAGTAAAGCTTTTTCCCATGTCTATTTGATAAGTATCCTCGAGCATATCAAGCTCATAAAATGTATTATTGAATATTCCATATTTGAAATAACCCGTTGAAGCCACGAGTAAAAATTTACTGTGGAAGTTATCTTCATCGCTTACAGATGCTACGTCTAGTATATCGCGTATAGGCCACATTGACAGATAGTTATCATTAATTTCACCATCTGCCCCATTATATTCTGAGATAAACTCTAGATAATCAGAGGGTAATTCAGAATTGTAGAGGTTTGTTAATTCATTCAGCTCTTCGGCAGTCGGTTTTGGATTTAAGTCTAGGACCTGAATCACTTCATGGAAAGGTCGAAAATTTCTGTTCTCCATTGTCTGGGTAAGGACTATTTTAAAAGAAAGAGCCTGACCGAGTAGAGGGCAAACCTTCAACACATCGACCAGGCTCCAGGCGTTTATAGCGCCTACCGTATTCCTTCCTGCTTGATACCTCTACCAAACAAGTCCGCTTCAGGTAAGCCCGGCTAAGGTAGGACAAAAAACCGTAACTTAGACCGCCAGTAAAAACAAAGCCATAACCCACTATGGTTTGAACTTGGGGAAGGGGCCTGCTCCGCGCCCCTTCCCCAAGTTCAAACCGTGGTCCCTGCGGGGCAGCTCGTTCTCCTGGGGGCTCCGCCCCCTGCTCCCCCGAGGTAAAAAAGGCATGGAGCTAAGCCGCCTGCCTAATCCCTTGCCCCACTGCCCATGCCTTACGCCGTCATCCGAGTTGCCAAAATCAAGACCCAGGCCCACGCCCTCGCTGCCACCGGCCATAACTACCGCCAGGAGCAGCACCCCCACGCGATAGGCAACGCCGACAAGGAGGCTCCCCACCCGAACCGGGAGTATGTCAACCACGAGCAGAAAGACTACTGGAGCCTTTTAAAAGCCCGCATCCAAGAGGCCGGGGTGAAGCGCGTCCGGCATGATTCCGTGCGGGGAATGGAGGTGATTCTGACTGGTAGTCCGGAGGGGTTTATTCGTGGCCAAGACGGGCGAGCGGTGGACTATTCCAAAAGCAAATGGGCGCAGGATAATTTGAATTTTTTGAAGGAACAGTTCGGGGCCAAGAACGTGGTATCGTTCACCCTGCACCAAGACGAAAAGACCCCCCATATTCATGCGGTGCTGGCCCCCATCACGGACAAGAACACCTTGTCGGCCGACCAGCTGTTCAACCCTAAGAGCTTGCGCCAGCTGCAAACCGATTACGCCCAGGCAATGGCCCCGCACGGTATGGAACGCGGCGTCGAGCACAGCCAGGCCAAGCACGACCCCATGCAGCGCCTGTACGGGTTGGAGGCCCAGCACGCGCAACGGGTAGCAGAGTTGACCAGGCCCCCGGCGCCGGCGCCGGCCTTCCAGCTCAAGGACCCACCTCTGCTCGGACGGGACGAGTGGAAAGCCGGCGAGGAAGCGCGGATTAACGCCGAGCTGGCCCGCCAGGCCGAGGCCGCGCGGGCGCAGCTCGCAGAGGTCGCCAAGCTCGCTCAGGCGAACACGGCCGCCGCCGAGCAGGTGAGAGTGCTCCAAAAGCAGTTGAGCACGTCAGAGGGGCTAAAACAGGGCCATTTCACCGGCTTGCAGGAAGCCACCCAGCAGAAGGAAGTGGGCGACCAGACGTTTGATAAAATGGCCGTGCGCTATGCCCAGGGGGAGGATTTGGCAGAGTTCCGCGAGTTCGGGGCCACTGTGCGGGAACAGGAGCGGGCAGAGCTAACGCGGGTTATCGAGCAAACCCTAACCAAGCCGGTGCGCAGTGGGGAGGACTTCCAGGCCAAGTTGCAGGCCGCAGGCTACCAACTACAGCGCGACGAACAGGGCAAAGGAGGGGTGCTCACCCACGAGCAGACCGGAGCCAAGTTCAAAACCGAGGAAATTCGACCCAATGGGGAGGGGTTACGCAGCCAGGTGGAGGCAGCCATCGAGCGTACTAAGCAGCAGGATTTGACCAAAAGCAAGGGCCAGAGCCGAGGGGGAGGAATTACTAGGTAGTGCAGGTCCGAAATAGTGGTAATTATAAGAACTTAAGAAGCAGCAGTGTCTAACTGCTTGATTACTAATACTACCTACTTGCTGAATCAATCACTCAGACTTGCTGAACCCATCAATCTGTATTGTCTTTTTTGGCACAAAAAAGCAATTGTCTTTTTCCTTTTTTGTGCCAAAAAAGAAAATTACAGTTACCTTGTAGGAAAGTCTGCCTTTCCTTTTTAGCCCCATTTTCGACAATGAAACTATCCGATTTTGAAAAAAACAGAACTAATCCTTTCTTAGAGAAGGCTTTACAAGAAATTCAACCTACCCGTAAATTCAGAGCAGCTACTCGCACTGATGAAAGCGCAATGCTGCAAGCCTTTGACCCAGCTACAGGTGATGTATTGGGGCATACCATGTTTGTTCGTCAAGTCGAAGTCGATGAAACCCAGTTTACCAAGCTCTATTTAAGCCAGTTTGAGAGCTTTTGGGAGTTAAACAGGGCAGCAATCCGCATTTTTGGGTACATCATGCACAAGATGCGCCCGAAGTCGGATAAGGTTGAGTTTCTACCAGACGAGTGCCTAGAATACACTAAGTATAAATCAGTTAGGCAGGTGTACGATGGGTTAGCTAGCCTGTTAGAATGCAAGATTATAGCTCGTGGCTATAACGAGTACACCTACTTCATTAATCCACTGGTATTCTTCAATGGGGACCGGGTGAGCTTCGTTCGTACCTATGTCAAGAAGAGGAAAACCAAGTCGGGCGACCCTCAACAATTGTCGGTTTTCGACGCTATTCCACCATTCAACCTTGATTAGGGGCAGTGGGGAAAGGGATTAGGCAGGCGGCTTAGCTCTATGCCTTTTTTACCTCGGGGGAGCAGGGGGCAGAGCCCCCAGGGAAACGAGCTGCCAACGTAGATTTACAAATGGCTTTAATTGGGAAGGCATGGTGCAACCTATTGGCTTCCAAAACCATCAAACCACGTATCCACTCACCTACAATTGTCGTCCCATGAAAAGCATTATACCTTCTGCACTAAGTGCCGCTTCGTTAACTCTACTGTTGATGAGTGGATGCAAAAAAGACGACATTACCTCATCTAACGACACTTGCGCTGACGAAAAGACATTAGAAGTATATCAAGATGTAGAAGCAGTTGCTGTTAACGCAAGTGGTCAGCTATGTTTTGTTGTAGATGCAGACGATATCGCAAAAGGGCAGTATGAAGCACAACACTTTTTAGTGCCGATTCCTGCTATTTCATTTCAGGGTCGTACGTGGGGCGAGCGTGCAGTAATTAGCGGGCGTAAAAAGAGTTGCTATGGACTGGTGACCTTTCCTAGTGTGAGGACTATGTATGGTTATAAATTAGAATTGGCCTCTGTTAAGTATTCGAAATAGAGTGGTTAAACCGAAGAAAAAAGAAGCCCCAGTCAGGCAGTAGAGGGCAAACCTTCAACACTGCTGACCGGGGCTTCCAGGCGTTTATAGCACCTACCGTATTCCTTCCCGCTTGATACCTCTACCAAACAAGTCCGCTTCAGGTAAGCCCGGCTAAGATAGGACAAAAATCCGTAAATTAGACCGGCCAGAAAAACAAAGCCATAACCCACTATGGTTTGAACTTGGGGAAGGGGTCTGCTCCGCGCCCCTTCCCCAAGTTCAAACCGTGGTCCCTGCGGGGCAGCTCGTTCCCCTGGGGGCGCTGCCCCCTGCTCCCCCGAGGTAAAAAAGGCATGGGGCTAAGCCGCCTGCCTAATCCCTTTCCCCACTGCCCATGCCTTACGCCGTCATCCGAGTTGCCAAAATCAAGACCCAGGCCCACGCCCTCGCGGCCACCGGCCATAACTACCGCCAGGAGCAGCACCCCCACGCGATAGGCAACGCGGACAAGGAGGCTTCCCACCCGAACCGGGAGTATGTCAACCACGAGCAGAAAGACTACTGGAGCCTTTTAGAAGCCCGCATTCAAGAGGCCGGGGTGAAGCGCGTCCGGCATGATTCCGTGCGGGGAATGGAGGTGATTCTGACTGGTAGTCCGGAGGGGTTTATTCGTGGCCAGGACGGGCGAGCGGTGGACTATTCCAAAAGCAAATGGGCGCAGGATAATTTGAATTTTTTGAAGGAACAGTTCGGGGCCAAGAACGTGGTATCGTTCACCCTGCACCAAGACGAAAAGACCCCCCATATTCATGCGGTGCTGGCCCCCATCACGGACAAGAACACCTTGTCGGCCGACCAGCTGTTCAACCCTAAGAGCTTGCGCCAGCTGCAAACCGATTACGCCCAGGCAATGGCCCCGCACGGTATGGAACGCGGCGTCGAGCACAGCCAGGCCAAGCACGACCCCATGCAGCGCCTGTACGGGTTGGAGGCCCAGCACGCGCAACGGGTAGCAGAGTTGACCAGGCCCCCGGCGCCGGCGCCGGCCTTCCAGCTCAAGGACCCACCTCTGCTCGGACGGGACGAGTGGAAAGCCGGCGAGGAAGCGCGGATTAACGCCGAGCTGGCCCGCCAGGCCGAGGCCGCGCGGGCGCAGCTCGCAGAGGTCGCCAAGCTCGCTCAGGCGAACACGGCCGCCGCCGAGCAGGTGAGAGTGCTCCAAAAGCAGTTGAGCACGTCAGAGGGGCTAAAACAGGGCCATTTCACCGGCTTGCAGGAAGCCACCCAGCAGAAGGAAGTGGGCGACCAGACGTTTGATAAAATGGCCGTGCGCTATGCCCAGGGGGAGGATTTGGCAGAGTTCCGCGAGTTCGGGGCCACTGTGCGGGAACAGGAGCGGGCAGAGCTAACGCGGGTTATCGAGCAAACCCTAACCAAGCCGGTGCGCAGTGGGGAGGACTTCCAGGCCAAGTTGCAGGCCGCAGGCTACCAACTACAGCGCGACGAACAGGGCAAAGGAGGGGTGCTCACCCACGAGCAGACCGGAGCCAAGTTCAAAACCGAGGAAATTCGACCCAATGGGGAGGGGTTACGCAGCCAGGTGGAGGCAGCCATCGAGCGTACTAAGCAGCAGGATTTGACCAAAAGCAAGGGCCAGAGCCGAGGGGGAGGAATTACTAGGTAGTGCAGGTCCGAAATAGTGGTAATTATAAGAACTTAAGAAGCAGCAGTGTCTAACTGCTTGATTACTAATACTACCTACTTGCTGAATCAATCACTCAGACTTGCTGAACCCATCAATCTGTATTGTCTTTTTTGGCACAAAAAAGCAATTGTCTTTTTCCTTTTTTGTGCCAAAAAAGAAAATTACAGTTACCTTGTAGGA
>MWVT01000294.1_pt1 | contig 11043 bp, 11 predicted proteins | sample 1047201 | NCBI WGS metagenome assembly MWVT01 (sample SAMN06349988, study PRJNA376086) | soil metagenome | isolation source: TG5-1 sample Antarctic (ecotone) soil | place: Antarctica | collected 2015-01-13 | reverse complement strand
GGTTGGGAAACTTCTTCCTCGAAAAACTGTTGATAAAAATCCTCCTTATCTTTTTGCGCTGTGGGCAGATTCATTGTCTATTTCTCCTTTATTTCTATCGTATTAGTAAAAGTGTCCCAAAAGGGGTGGTTAATGATACATCACAAATGGGCGTTTTTGATAGGTTTTTATTTAGGTTCGCCAAACTTTTTAACGAGCGCCTCGACAATAACTTCGCTGATCGTAATTCCTTGCAGCTTAGCCTGTCCTACCCAGTGACGCCGACGTGATTCGTTAATTTTAATGCCAAGATTTACTTGTTTTTCAGGCTCTGCTTTATTTCTGGGTTTCTGGATTTCTGGAGTTCCAGAAGATTTATCTTCAAGCTTTCTTGCATTAAAAACATCTTTATATTTTGACATTCAAGACCTCCAAAATCTCATTTCCCAAATTTAAGTAATCGGTCGCTGCCGCCACCGCCAGAGCGTTTCTTATCTCAGAAACCGGCACGCCGGCGAGAGCTGCTTTTTGAAAACTCGCAGATCTCCGAATAAAAGTCTTAAAGGTTGGAATACCGTTTTCGACGAGCTCCGCCATCATTATTTCGCCTTCACTGCTTGGTTTCGGAGGGACGATAGTTAGAAGTGCCCTGAAGTTAGCACTACGCACGTTTTCTGCGGTCTCCAATAAGGCTTCCAGACCTAGAATGTCCGGCGGCGTAGGCAAAATCAAAAGATCGCAGCCACCGCTCAACTCCTCGAGGTCTTCTGAATTCGGTCTTGCCGGCGTGTCAATAATTACGAAATCCTTTCCGGCAATATACCTGGCGGATTCTTTTTCGTTGACTACCTTAAACGGTAGATCACCGCGGGAAGCCCATTTGACGCTGGTCCGATTTGGATCGCCGTCGATAAGCAACGTTTCGCCCTTCTCGGAAAAGAAAGCAGCCAGGTGAACGGCGGTCGTGGATTTCCCAACTCCGCCTTTGTAACCAGTCACTGTTAGAATTTTCATATGCTCCAGATTTCCAGATTTCCAGATAAATGGATTTCCAGATTATAATATTATAAATACGACGAAATGTAAATTAAGAGTATCAGTTGCTAATCTCGTTGGAATCATTACTATTCATCTATTCATCTATTCATCTGTTTAGCCAATCGAAACAAATCTGGAAATCCAGATTTCCAGATTAAGTTAAAATGTAGGATTAAGCAAAATATTAATTCGCATCTTCGGCATCGTCTGTATCTTCCGTATTTTGCGTATCTTTGGCATCCTCGTCCGGCAGAATCGCGCTCCATTTCAAACAAACCATACGGTGTTTAACTCCCTCTACGCTGACCTTCTTTGTATGCCGGTCTGCTTCAGTAGAAGCCAGCGCTCCGGACTCTGACAATTTATTTAATATCGCCGTTTGATTCCACTTATGTTTAGTAAAAACGGCATCGAGCGTAGTTCGCAAAAACCCTACATATTCGCCATCTTTTGCGGCGCCCTGTAAATTTCCGCGCCTAGCGTCATAGTGTCCCGTTCCGGCAAACAAGTTTTTGTTCGAGACATAATAGTCAGCTAAGGTCCGCAAGGCAAGCAAGACTAAATTCTGATTTTGCTGCTGCTCATTTAAGTGATTCATCATCCAGGCACTGAGTACATCCGCCTTGAATCGAAGACCGAGCAAAGGACTGGCAACCTCCGCAGCAACGGCAATGGCGGCAATGTAAGAGCTGACCCTGCCGACGATATCCGAACCAGTCTTATTTAAAAGTTCGCTTCTGACATGAGTGTAGCGACGCTGCCACTGCATCCAGGTCTTATCATCCCATCCGTTAATATGCCGAACGAACTTTTCACCGGCAAGCCCGTGATTATCGGCGACATCACGTTCCAGCTTCTGCACCAGAACTCCCGATTTGCTGGGAAAGGGAGGTATTAAGCCGCCGATCGGAAGCAATCTTCCGCGAGCTCCTTCATGAGGCGATGCTTCGTGAAGCGGCTCCTCGGATGTAGAAAGCGCCACCGTCTGCCATGTCATAGTTTCACGAAGACCGCCGCCTTTCGCGCCTCTCCCTTTTCCTTTGCCGTTGGCGATCATATAAATTACGGTGCGTTTTAGATCGTCGGGGCAATGCTGAGCGTCGTCGAGATAGATGGGCAGTTCGTTACACATCCCGGCTATCTGCTCGACCGAAACCTTCGTATTGTTCCACTGATGTATTACCGATTCGGGATCTGTCGGTTTGCCAAAAACGGACGCGGCGAGCTTTAGCGTAGTGGATTTCCCCGAACTCGTATTGCCATATAAATCGACGATAAAATTCGGAATCTGCAAAAACCGCTGCAAAGGCGGAACGAATGCCGCAGAAACAGCTATTTGAGGGATGATGAAATTGCTATCGACCAAACTATTCATGGCATCGACCCAAGCTACGAGCGTTCCACGGCGTGAAGCGTAGGAACGATAAATCGCGTTGTCGCCGGGTCCAACCGCCTGAAATTCTATATCGCTGTTGCCGAATCCGGGAAGAAAAAACACTCTATCGGCACCCGACCGACCGAACTTCGAGGTGACCTTTTTTCGGGTTATAAAATCTGAGAAAGCCTGTTCATAAGCAGTTAGGTAAGAAACAACCAGACGGGAGTTATTCGAGCTGATAGGAGCACCTTCACCCGCTAAAGCGGCGACGAGCGCACGAGAGTCGCACATCTGTCCTCTCAAAATCGTCGTCGAACGCTGTCGCCCAAGATATTTATACGTGATGGAGCAGGAAATCTGCCCGGTATCAATATTCTCGAGTATTTCAGAAATCCTTATTGGTGAACCACAAACCAAAGTCATTTTGGGGTCGTGATTAGGTCTTGCGGGCGGACTTATATGCCAAATAGAACCATCATTTGCAAGTTCGTATCCATCCGGCATTGAGTCAGCAGAGAATCCCACACTTTCTTCTCTCTCTTCTTTTTTAGCCGTGACATGGGCGCTCGCTTTAGCAACTGTTTCTTCCAGATACTTTTCACCATGCTTCCGAATAGCTAATTTGCTGCCGCAACCGGATGGATGCTCTCGGAAAATAGCCTTAACTTCCTCTTCTGAAAAAGCTTTTTCCAGAAGGCTCGCCGCTATCCAGAAATCCCTGGTCGATTGATCATCGTCACGCCCGGCATTTACGCCGGTCCGAACAGCATGTTTGCCGGTGATAATTGCCTCGATCACTTTTGCCGAAACACGGTGAGAGCGCAGAGTATCCAGACTCGGCGACGTAACAGCGATAGCTTGTGAGCCGTTATCAGGCGTGGTTTCAGATTGGGAATGATTGCCGCCGTTTGCCGCGGCTTTCGCAGAAGCCTTACCGTTTGATTTGCTGCCGTTAAGCAACTTCGGCGCACTATTCAGAAAGTTTTTTACTTCTTCGAGTGAATACCGAATCCGGCTCGAATCCTCCGCGCAGATTTCCGATCGAACACCCGGATCGCTCTTTACGTTTAACGTTCCGGGCAATCTCATCACCCGGCTGGGGTTGATCACGGCATCGCCGCCGAGAATATCTCGAAGCGCGCGGATCATTTCTTCCCAATCAAGTAATTTAAGGTTGTCGAGCGGCTCGTTAAAGGCGTAATAAATATGGCGACCGAACCCGGAATTTACTACAAATGATGGGCGGAGCGCCAGAGAGTGAACTCGCCGGATAACCTCAATCGGCCCGCCGGGCACTTTGTCATAATCTAGATCTGCCCAAATACAGGCGATCTCAGATACGTCCGTGTCCGCGCCCGCCTTTCCTTTTTCCGCCGGTCGCATTCGCGGAGCCGGACCGAAGGTGACCATCTGAGCGCCATTCCTTGATAGAACCTGCCGGTCAAGCAGCTGCGGATCTAAAGGCAATGGAAAAAAGTCTGGTGTATCGTTTATTTTTGGCTTGGAGCCTTTTGAGAAGTACCTGAATTCGACGAATCCCTTTTTGTGATTAGCAAAAAGGAACTCCAAAAACTCGTAGGTAGAATTTTGTTCTTGCCCGCCCAAGGCAGGTTGTGCTAGTGTTGGAATTGTCATATCGCTCGCGCATGCAAAAGCGAAATTTGAATTAGTCGGCGGTGCCACCCGCCGGCTTTTTCGCTTTTAAAGCCTATTTTTCTTACACTGACTATTAAGTTTTACGTTTTCTTTGTTTTTCCAGCTCCACCAACTGTTGCCGCCACAGGCACCGTTTGGGGACTTTGGAAAAGTATTTTTGCCGCGTTAGGTCCCAGATCGTTTAAATCGCCTAAGTCGTTCCAAAAACGATCGAGAGCTATCCGGCTTAATTCAGACATTGAAAACCTGGTAACTCTCGACGTTTCCTTCAACTTCTCGTGTCGCTTAGGATCAATCGTTAGTGTGACCGTCAGCATTTTTTCAGTATTTTCTTTCATTGTGTTTCATCCAAAATTAAAATTGCTAAATTTCCTGTGATTTAAGTCCACAATTCTAAGTAGCTGTCGCGCCAGTCCCAGCCTTCCGCTTGGAGGCATTCTTAAGGCGAGCATTTTCAGCCGCTAAAGCTTTATTTTCCGCTTCCAATTTCGCCAATTTCGCTTCCGCCGCAGATCTGGATCTTTCCATCGATTGAATTGTTTCGTTCATGCTATCCATCCGCTCCATAGAAAGATTATGTCTTTCATCTCGGAGAGCAGCATCAGCCCTGTCTTTTTCCGCCCGTTGAATAGCCTCAATTCTCTCTTTTTCCGCCAATTGTCGAGCATTTTCAGCAGCTTCTTTTTCTACATCCGCAGCGCGCAAAGCTCTGTTACTTTCGGTAACATAGAACGTAGCATCGTTAATTCGTTTCCTATCAATATACTCACTCCTTATCATTTCTATGGTATCCGCAACGTATTCTGCCGCACGTTCAAAACTAAAATGAAGTACATTTATAAGCCAGTCAATACATATACCGCGCAGGTGGTGAGCATTTAGACGCCGGTAATTTTTTGCCGTAATATTTCTGAAACTTAGAAATTCATTGCTCCACCCAATAAACATCTTGTCAAATGCCTTGGGAGTATCGGGTAAAAAAGCGAATTTTCCCGGAAATTTGTCCGGCATATAAGCAAAAAGTTGTCGCTCCAAAGATAAAGCCGCATTCCGTAATATATAAGGGTAAACTTTTTTATAATAAATCTTTAAAATACGGATTAAGGGAGCATGGGTGTCGTGGTCGGAAAGGTTAAACTCAAGATGAATCGGTTTGTTGTTTTTCGTTTCATCTTCCGTGTAATGAATTACCAATGTGCCGTTTTTACGGAAACCGAAGTTACCGTCCGGGTCTTTCGGGTTTTCTGGATCGCGCATTAATCGGAAATTTCGGACATTGCGCTGGCGCACTCCTAAAAAACGCATAGTTGCTAAAAGCGGAAGGAAAAGACACAAACGCATCTTCTTATTCGTTTCAATTTTAGAAACGCCCACCCGACGCTCGAAAGACCCATCTTTTACAATTTGATTAAATTCGATTTCGAGGCGGGCGATGTTTTCATCAATCTCCGATATGGAAAAAAGTTTTTTCTTATTGTCCTTATTTAAGCGCTTCGATTCGACATCCAAATTGCTTTTGTACGCTCGCCTGAAAGGGTCGACAAGATTGAATAATCCGTTAAAAGTAGCGACGACAGTTAACGCCTGTGTAAACCTTTCAAAGGTAGAGCTATTGAAACCCTTTTGTTTGACGTTCGACACACGATCCTGCTCGCGTGTTTGATAGCGGTCTATAAAATGGTTGTAGGGTTCAGAATATTCGAGTCCGGCGATATTTGTCGTTCTAACATCAAGACATAACAAATCCTCAATTCCCCAATTTTCTGGGAGTGGCTGGCAGTGAAAAAGCCCGGTACCGATCACCGTTTTATACCCAGCAACAGTAACAGGCTTGTTCTTACCTAGAGACATTTTGTAATGAGTCGCCATCTTCCCTAGAGGAGAATCTTTAGACACACCCGAGACGGTAAGCTCTTCAAATTTACTCCATTGTTTTTGAATTTTGGGAGACCACTGCTCAAACGGCAGAGATTGTAAGTCCGAACGACCAATTTTGAAACCAAGTTGGCGGCGCATTGTACAAAGATAACCCATCAAATTGTCGACGCGATTTCCAAAGTAGCGTAGTTTGGTTTCAGCTAAAATCTTGAATTGACAATCAACCAGTAAAGACTCGAGCGACGAACAGTTTGATGTTTCAGCAACTTTTAAGAGTACGCTTAAAAGTTCTATTGAATTAGAAGTAAGAGGATATGTAAGGCGATTCGCCCCTTTGGGTATCCGTCTACAACGGTTCCCAGATACGCGCGGCAAAATATTGATTAGAGGACTCATCCACTCCGGAGCCTGGCGCTCGAGAAAAGATCCGGAAAGAAAATTTCCGCTCCTGCTCTCTTCAGATTCAAGACTCGTCGCCGCCAAAAATACAGCAGTAACCAGTTTTTTCACATCAGAACAAATTTCTCCAGGGTAATTTTTGATTCGTTCCGGTGTAGCTCCGGGTTTTGGAGGTAAATTCTTTATGAAAGAAATAAAACTTTTTCTTAAATGAGCACGGTCATCGGCGATCTGCATAACAGGCAAATCATCCGGCGAAAGATTAATCGATACCGCGTAGTCACGAATTTTACCGCTCACCTTGTTGTAACGAACTCCGAGAGAAGAATCATTCCTGATAAGCGAGTTGATTTGAGCGACAAAAGGGCTGGATAAAAAATCAACCATATTATTTACCTATAATGATTACTATTTATAGGTAAGTAACTCTTTAAAGTCAATCTTTTACGAACAAAATGTTTCATTATAAAAACATTGTTTCATAACTGGGAAAGCGGGGATTGGAAACCAGGTTGGGCAAACTAAAAACCTTTGCAGGCAATATCTAAAGACACGAGAAAATACCATTAATCCCACACATTCTTCTTTTTTTTAGTGGGGACTCTATGTTATCTGCTGGGGAACTGGGAACTAAACTAAACCTTATTGGGAACTATCTAAAACGAACAGAAAGAAGGAGAAAAAGGTGTGGTTCCCCACGTCCCCAGTGATAAAACACAACACTGCATATGAATTCGTGTTTAACATCCTTTATTTTTTGGAAATCTAATTTCTCCTTCAATAAATTAAAATAAAATTTAATTTATAATGCCCGAGTTTATTGAACTATGGGAGTAGTTTTTCCAATGGAGATGGGAAGTCACGCAGATGATCTCCCGCTTCTTATACAGTAATAATTATTGCAATTATTGAAGTTATCGAAAATCATTTTGGAAATTATAAACAAAAAAGTAGAAGATACACACAATTCTTGGAAGCTAAAGTTTAGGTTTTGGATTTATTTTGCAGGGCAGGTGTCGACAAAAGATATTATACCTTAGTTTATTGGGTTTTAGCTAATAAACTAAGGTATAGAAAAAAAATATTGGGTTTGTAGGTATTTCGTTTCAACGATGGGTATCCGGGGAATCCCATTTTGTGAGCTTCAAATAGCCGAGAAGTCCACGACTCTATTGGTCAACGGGCAGTCGTCCTGGAAGTCGCACCATGAGCAGCATTCGGAGCTGCGCGGAGTAAATTTATCCGATGCAATTGTCTTTAAACACTCCCAAAGGGCTTTTTTATTCTCGTCGATTAGATATCTTTCGTATTCAACCGTCACTTTTGAGCCGGACATTACATTTAAATAGGTGAATTTCAATCTTGGATATTGCGGATAGCTAATTCGAGTTAGGACGAAATATAAAAACGTTGGAAGGTCGCCGCGCGCAAATTCCAAGGTCGGAATTTTGCCCGAAGCGGAAGTTTTGTAATCGATTATTTCTAATCTGTTATTTTGATCTAGCGCCAGTCTATCCGCTCTACATCCGAGCCGGATTTTTTGCCCTTTGAACTCTATAATGAGGCTCATAAAGACTTCAGTTCCTAAAGTCTCGGTCGCCTCGGCTTTCGCTGTTTGGCAATAGTTTTCCAGAGCGTGACAACCTCTTGCGAAGTAGCTACTATCTTCTTCGCGAGTCGCGTAGCCGCTACTGTTCCAGAATCGCTTGAGTAACCCTTCACAGCTCGGTATGCCGTCCTTGAGCAATTGTTTTTCGTGTATTTCTTGCAAGGCTCTGTGCATGGTCGTGCCGAAGGTGAAAGCGGCAGAAGAAGCGGCTCCGCCAGATTTGTCGATATGCTTCAGCTTGAACTTGAGTGGGCAATTCAGATAGTCGGATAATTTCGTCGGGGTTACAGAAAGCATCAATCTCACCTCTTCTTTTGTTTCAACTAAAATACAACATCTTATAAGCGAAACACAAGGAAAAATCTACGAATACAGTTCATCTTGGACTATTCCAAAAACGCCTTTTAGAATCACTTCTACTGTTAAACAAAACTGTCCGCCGCCGCCACTCAATATTGATGGAAAAAAGCATAATTTCAGCAGATTACCGTTTATTTTTGGATTTCTTAAAAAAGACGCGGGAGGATATTGGAGTAACACAGATTCAGATCGCCAAAAAGCTGAAAATCACACAGTCACAGGTGAGCAAAATCGAGCGGGGCGAGCGCCGCCTTGATTTTATCGAGCTAAGAAGATGGCTGCGGGCGCTCAGAGTTCCTATACCGGATTTTGTTACGAGATTTGAAGCTTATGTTAAAGAAAGCGGGAAGATAAAACCGAAACTGAAATAAGGTAAATTCATATTATGGCACTTCGGACTAGTCTTGATTAATCAAGTTTTTTCAAATTAGCCAACCTGTAAAAGCCTGAGATTTTGATTCTTCAAAAAGTGTCTCATAAGTCGAAAATGTTGATAGGTTTTGGGATTTTGGTAATGAGACGGTTTATGACACAAATCAGTAAAAAGACAATAACCCTAGAAATCAAGCTTAAATATAAGTTATTCAATAGTTAGAGTGTCCCAAAAACGTATAACTTATGAGACACTTTTTGCTTGGTTTTTCTTGGTTCATAAAGGGGCGTTTATGAAACGAATTGTTATGTGTGGTTATTAGTATTTTAGAAAGACGGTAAGTAACTCATTTTCCGAATATTCTTGAGATACGATTTCGGAATCTTCTTGAGATATAAGGTGAGTAACATTAGCAAGTTCAATATCAGGCAAGGTTGCTAGAAGAAATCCGTCAGGTGCAAAATCTTGGGATGACAAAATATCAAATTCTTCATCCTCTTTAGGCGGAGTTACCCAAGCACATCCACACGCGTAGCAAGCAAAAAAGATTTGGTTGGAAGGGACTTTTTTTAAGAAAATAATGTCACTAGAATCAAAGCAAATTGGACAATTTCTACCTGCCGAATAAATCATAATAAGTCCAACGGGTGCAAAACAGTCTAAAAAAGGGTCGGTTTTGACACAAGTTCTATTATAAACTGCTGTGTCAATAACCAGCGTTTACGACACAATCTACCGTTTACTAAAATACATTGCCCGTCCGCTGTCAGGGTCTCCGAAAAAGAAGGCAATCTGAATTGTGTCTTTGCTCTTAATTAACGGGACGGCATAAACGCCTCTTTGGTTATAACTCTTCTCAATCAGGTGTAAATCATTAGTCGAATCAGTTCTTTGATTTATCTTCCATTCGCCTTTATATGACAAATATCCTCCCTTACACTCACCAAAAGCATTCTTGAAGCAATCAGGTATGTTGGTTAATACAAAAGTATTGTCAGAAGAAAGTATCAGGTTTATTTCTTTGTCTTGGTAATAACTCTTTTCCTTTTTGAGAGAAGTAATACTTTCATCAGTTGGTTTCCAATTACCAACTAGAACATCATTTGATAAATTGCCTGTTACAGGCGTATATGGGTTAAGGTAGCAAGCAGAAAAAAGAAGTGCTAATAAAATTAACAAATGTTTCAAATGATATTTTTTCATAGTTATTAGCGAAAATTTGTCTCGAAAAGGGTCGTTATTGGTACAAGTTTAACAGTCTGGTATGTAATTTCTTCGATACTTTCCTTTTCTGAATTTTATTTCTTCAGGTTTAATAGTTGGTGTGGGTATTGGAAGTTGTGCTCCTTTTGGAACCACCCAAAACTGGGCAGTGTAATTTTCACGGTAACCACCATCAATCAATTTCACATTGCCGCCAAGTCGCATTGAAACTCGATTGTCTTCCATAAAATCCTTCATTCTTACTTTTGATTCATTACGCTGCGGCGGCTTATTTCCATATGGATTAGTTCTGCCGCCATAATAAATAATATAGCCCTTTGATTCTGAAGTTTTAAGTATTTCACCTGCAAAATCGTCAACCCACATAAATACCTCTCCGCAACGTATAGTCCTAAAATTGAACTCAGAAAACATTATTGCTTCTTTGGTTTGTGCAAAACTAGAGAAAGCAATTACGAGAAGTAATCCCCAACTGAATAAGAATCTTGTTTTCATAATTTATTTGTCTAAAAAAGGGTTGTTTTTGAGACGGATTGTCAATGTTAGTTTTGGTAAGAATGCATGTCTACAATCTCGGCGTTTTCCCTTACTTCAATTCGGTAGGGTGGATAAAATACTGTTGTGCTGTCAACACTAGATACTTTGGGCGTTGGTCGAAATGAAAATGTAAGTCGTAACTGTCGCTTCTTCTCACCTGTTTCATTAGGCGCAAATTGCCAGCGGTCAGCAGCACTTTCTATAGTTTTTCGCATTAGTTTGTGTGTGTCTTCTACTGCTTTTGAAGAAATAACCTTCCCATCTCGGTCAATTTCAATATCAACAAAGAAGTCGCCTTTTAAGCGTAAGGCTAATGCTGCTGCGGGATAAACGGGGGCTACTGCCGAAACCACAACAGCCGAGTTTTGCGTTTTGTTTTCCTGACATAAAACAGGACTTACAAAAATAAAAAGAGCAATTGCAAAAATGATTGATTTCATAATCCTAAGATGCAAACAATACAAATTTAGCTGATTTTGTCTCACAAAGGGTCGTTTATGGAACAAATTTTAATCGCTTTTGAATGTTTCTGAAAGGGGCGTTTTTGAAACTGATTATTCGGTAGGTGAAAGTTAGTTATAAGGTGTTTCAAAATAATCCTTTACGTAATAA
>MWVT01000292.1_pt1 | contig 11046 bp, 13 predicted proteins | sample 1047201 | NCBI WGS metagenome assembly MWVT01 (sample SAMN06349988, study PRJNA376086) | soil metagenome | isolation source: TG5-1 sample Antarctic (ecotone) soil | place: Antarctica | collected 2015-01-13 | reverse complement strand
CAGCGTGACATTGCAGTAGCCGTAGTTCCCGTGGCCGTCTGGAGCCGCCAGCGGTGAAGTCTGGTCGCTGGCGTAGGCCGGTTGCGAGACCACCACCGGGGCCAGGCTCTGCGCCACAACTGCCAGACCGATCGCCACTCGTCTACATAGACGATTCACCGTTGGAGCCCCGACCATTCCGACCATTCCGGCCCTCTCACAAGCGACCCCGCACCTCCGGCCCTTCCCCGTCCGTCGTCGCCAGCCATCGCCCCTAGCGCCCCCATCGCAGCACCGGCCGCCATGATGGCCACCAGCACCGCTGCGAGCGCCAACCGCAGCACCGAGCGCTTCACCGCTGGCCCCTCGATTGCAGCCACCGGCCAATGGCCGCCGGGAGCCCGACCTTCTGCGCCCCGAGAATCAGAACGAATGGCCACGCCACCTTCACCACCTGCCACAGCTCATCCACTTGTCAACCTGTCCATCCGTCTTGGCGACTCATCTTGTCTACGTGTCGACCACAGCGGCGGAGCCGGGAGAGGGTACAAGATGCCCGTCACCGACCCGCCGCAGCGGTCCCCGCCAGACGCCTAGGCGTTCCGGCGAGCCTTCTGGAGGTACCGCACCGCAAGTGCGATCCCGAGGCCGAGAATGGCCAAGGTGAACATGATGGGAATTCCCACCGTGGTCACGAAGTCCACCAAGTCGGCCTTGGCCTGGTTCGATTGCGTTTTCACGCCATCGAGAGGCCCCGCGGTCTGAGCGTAGGCAGCCTGCGCCCACACGACCACCATGACCAACGCAGCCGGGATGGCTGCGAGGCCCTTACGAGTCTTCTGCATAGTTGTTTCACCCCCTCTCAAAGCTGGATGAAAGAACGAACCGGATGCCGCCGAGAACGAAGCCAACGGCAAGGCCCGCAACGACGAAATTGACCAGAGCAACCACTAGGGATTCCGCCGTTGCGAGCGGTAGCGCCTGCGTGCTGCATAGGTGATCCATCGGGTCACGGTTGCGACCACCGTTCGAAACGCCGTCATGACCAGTTGATTAATCACTCAACCCGGCTCCCCCGCCACAGGAGCCCTATGGAAACGATTATCAGCGTCGCCGCTCCCCCTACCGCCAGCAGTGCTCCGGTGAAGGCCGCCACACCGTCCACTTGCAGCCACCCCCCCAGTTCGTCCGCCAGATAGCCCAGGGTCATCGCTGGTCCCTCACCGGCGCCACAGGCTGACCATGAACCCGGCCGCTATCAGCAAGAGCCCGAGCCCCATTCCCAGCAACGTCTCCGCTCTCCACATGTCCACCTGGGCCGCTATCTCGCACGTCTTGGCTTCCGATAGCGGTAGCGATGGCATCGAGCAGTCGGCCGGCACTGTCGTCGTCGTCGTCGCCGGTGCCGAGGTACTTGTAGTGGTCGTCGGTGGCGGTGGCGCCGTTGTCGTTGTCGTCGCTCCCGTCACCAAGCATTCTGCTGGCGGACTCTCGACCTGTCCCCCCCATTCCCAGGAGCACTCTGGAGGCGTCTGAGCCCTGGCCGATGTGGAGGTGAACGTGAACCCCACCGACATCAGCCCGAGCGCCAGCAGTACCGCTGCCACCAGCCGCCGTCGCCTCGGATGCAGCGACCGCTTTTGCGGCGAGATTCTGCTTTCGCTTTCGCAGAATTGCCCATACCGCCACAGCCAGTAGCAGCCACGCAGCCACCGCACCCACTAGACCGCCTCACTGTCGAGCAGCGACGGTTGTTCCCCTGGGCACGACCGCATTGCCGAGCGTCCCCAGTTCCCGAGCCGATCGACCCGGAGCGTGCACAGAGCCCCGCAGTGTCGGCACGTGGCGGTGCGGAACCCTTCGACCGACCCCGAGAACCGGTGGAGACTGTGCCCCAGCCCGCTTGCCATCGCCCTCGCCTGGCTACTCGCCGCAGCCTGCCGTGACTTACTCACGACGCCTTCGCTTTCTGCGCCGCCTGCGGTGACCCGTCCCGTTCCTGACCCACGCTCACGATGGCCAGCAGATCCCGCACCACCACGGCCGAATCGCCTCGCCGTTGCGCCTTGATCGTCACTTCCAGCTCCACACGTCGAGCAAACCCCGCCTCCCTCAGATGTTGGAACGCTGCCGGCGCCTGATCGCCCCGGATCTTGACTTCCGTTGGCTCTTCCTCGAAATCCTCCACGATCCATGCCGTGTAGGTCACCCCGCCTGGTCGCAGCTCGTTCGTCTGTCGATCCTTGAACGGCTGGAATGCCCGCTCCACCACAGACACGATCGGCCCGGCAACTGTCGCCGTATTGCTCATCTTCCCGTCTCCTATCTCGATCCCGTTAGACCCAGCACGCTCGCCCGATGTCGGGCGCCGTTGTTTGTTACCGCTAAACGTAGCGTGCTCGCCACCCGCAGCGTCAAGCATCGAGCCCGAGCACCAGCCCGAGAGCCCTCCAGATCCGTCAGCGTGCAGTTATGAGCCAGGAGACAAGCCCCTCCCGGCTCAAGGTCGGAGAAGCGCGCCAGACCAGCTCTGGCAGGGATTCTCAGCGCCCACAGCGACAGCGACGGCATGAACCGCACATGCCATCGCACCGACGAGGATGCCTCGCGGCGAGAGCCCAGCCGTCAAGTAAAACGCACTTGACCGCTTCCTATCGCTTGCCATAGCACCTCGCTGTATTCCAACTCCTCACCAGACGGCGCTAGAGCGCCCCGACCCGACTCCCGGTCGTCAGACCCGCTAGTCCCTCGTCGGCGCCCGCATCGGCCCGTTAAGGGTGCTGTGGGACTCCGCTACGCAAACCACGCTTCGCTACGTGTCCTCGCATCCGGCTACGCCGGCAGACCCTTAAGGACCTCTTAACAGCCGGGCGCCGGGAGCGTGGGTGGTTGTTGGCACGAGCCGATAACGAACCGAGAGGAACACACGATGACGACGCACTTGCATCCTGAGATCAGCTGCGATGACTGCTACGTGAAGCTGAGATTGCCTGCGGGACAAGCGAACCCGTGCGGTTGCGGTTGCACTTGCCGTGGTCGCTTCGACGCTGTACAGCTTGACGGCATGACCTCAGCCGATGACCAGCCGATCGAGTACACACGCACCGAGCAGGAGGCGCTAGATGTGGCGCAGCATGTTGACGACGTTCAGCTTCACGAACTCGTCATCGTCGGTGATGAGGACGAGGACTCAGGGGTGCCCGCCTACGCACGCTGCACCTGCGGTGGTTGGGAATGGGAGCGCCCCGTTGACGACATCCACGCCGACACGCTCCCGGGCGCTGGCCGTAGCCACTTGCTCGATTCGCTGCGAGTCAGCTTCTAGGGTCCTCAATGGGCTGCGGTTGGCGCTCACGACAAGCGCCGGCCGCAGCCACTCGACTAGTCGGGCCTGAGCCACCAGCGCCGGCCCACTAGTCCGGTTCCACCCCGACTCAAAGCGCGAGTGTCGACGTCGACGCCGGCAGCGACTCGACCTCGCACGCTGCATCCCCCACATCGTCCGCCGCAGCTCGAAGTACTCGCCCTCGGTGACGAGCCGGGCATCCCATTCCGGCGCCATCGTCCAGACGCCCCAGAACCGGCCACACTCCGCGTAGCCCTCCGGCACCTGGTGCTGATATTCCTTCGACCCACGGGTAGATCCGGCGTAGCCGGCAAAGTAGGCCGCCGGCTCGTCTGCCAGCTCGTCAACCTGAGTCCCGGCCAGCAGGTGTCGGTCGTCACCGCTCGCCACCACGCCGAACCATGCGTTGGCGACCCACGCTCGGACTTCGAGCTCAAGGGCCCGAGTGCTTCGATCCTCGAGCCTGCCCGCTTCGCTGATGCCCAACGTCACCTTGTCGGGAATGAGCATCGCAAGGTGAAAGTGCGGAGCGCCCCGCCGCTGAAATTCCATCTTCCACACACCTTCCACGCTCCCATAGTGGCGCTCCCAGCGTTCCCGGAACGCTCGAAGGTGACCCTTCACCAGCCGCCCATCGCCCGGATACTCGCCCGGATAGGTGAGGGTGACGAAGACCGCCAAGCCTGGTCGCTGGCTCCAGTCCCCCAGCTCGCACATACGCTTGAAAAGGTTGCGCCTCGAAGCCGCAGAGAACCCCGTGATCGGCGCCTTGACGCCTCCCCCACACCCGGACTGTCCAACGAACGACGTTTGCAGCTCCAGGCAGCTTCCGGCCGATCGCAGCATGAACAGACGCCGGCCCTCGTCTAGGTCGGTCCTCTCACTTTCCGCTTGTAGAGTTTCTGTTGGCAAGGGGTGCACCTTGTCTAGGGAGGAAAGGCCGGCGCTTGATCCCGCCGGCTTTTCCCGTTGTTAGGGGACCTAACCCGTGCGCTTGCGCTCAGGTCGAAGGCGGAACACTCCGGCAGGATCGGGGGTGGCCGGCGGTACCTCCCGCCGGCTGACGCCGGCGGGCCCCTCCGCCGGAGAATCTCCGGCACTGGCGGCCTGGCCGTCTTCCTCTGAGGGGAGCGCCCCGTCAGCTCCCTCATTCGTTCCGTAGGCCGCCCGGTTGCGCTTGCGCCCGGCCCGCTCCCGAGCCCGTTGGGCGCGGTGTTCCTCCACGAGGCCCTCGACCTTCGACATGCTCCCGTCCCGCGACACGGCCGCATCGGGTCGCATGACTTCGAGCGTGTCGTAAAGGTCCGCCGTCTGCATCCTCAGCCGGTGGTAGATCCGGTCGAGGTGTTCGGCTTTCTTCCTCATCCGCTCCGGCTCGTAGCCCTTCGCCATGAAGACTTGGCTCCCGTACCAGCTAGTGCAGTGGTAAAGCACGTTGGTCAGGTCCCGGAGGGCCGCCGTCACCCGGCTTTCGTGCTGCGAGATCCAGTACAGGTCCACCCGATGCTTTCTCGCCATCGACAGCGCCCACTTCGCCGATTCTGGTATGGCGTGAGGGTTCAGGCTTGGCGCCATGATGTGCGCCTCATCAACGATGACGACCGCATTTTTCAGCCCCACCAGTTCATCCCAGCCGTGCCATTGAGCCCAGCGAGATTGCAGCATGCAGAGACAGTGGCTGCGGTACCGCTTGGTGCCCGCTTGATTCCAGATCCGCTGAGGCCGCACACACACACACCGGCCCTTCGCCTCGCACTTCGGCGGACACTCCCGCTCAGGGTGCAGGTTGACAAGGTTCATTGTGAAATTGGTCCTGACGTTGGCGCCTCGGCTCATCCGCCGATAGGCCATCCGCACAGCGAACAAGGTCTTGCCCGAGCCCATCCGGCCCACGACGCCGACCACCTTGCCCGTCCCGCCCGTGCTGCCCTCTGACCCGCGCCGGAAGCCAGCGAACAGCACCACAGCGACCACCACGAACCAGTACCACTGCACCCCGCTGAGCGCCTTCACCATCAGCCGGCACCCGGCCCGAACCCGGCTATGGATGGGATGTGACGCCAAGTCCAGTTGGCCACTTTGTAGATCACGACCGCCGGCAGGAGTACTGCGAAGACGCTCGCCGTGGTCGTCATGACGAAGACCACCGGCACGTAGCTGTTCCACGCAGCAGCCGACGAGCCCGCTTCGTACATCGTTGCCGAGTAGGCCCCAGCGTCGAGGCCGGGAATGGAGCTTGTCGGCAACAGGTCGAAGACCAGCCCCAGCATTGCCTTCACCAGACTCATTATCGCCCCGACGATCACAGCGTTTCCCCTCTCATGAGATTGCCCACGTCACTATCGACCACACACCGATGGCCAACCCGACCAGGTAGAGAATCTGAAAGAGCATCCTCATGCGCTGGAACCATTGCCCGCCATCGTTCACCGACTGGGCCCCCCCGGTTCCCGACCCGCAGCCGAGCACCGATGGCACCTGGACCCCATTCGTCCCAGGCAGGTCAAGTAGCGGCGTTCCCCCGCCCGTCGTCTGGCCACCAGTGAAGACGCCCTCTCCGCAGTTTGGCGACCCGTCGTCGTAGCTCGCCCCATCAGCACCCCCGGCCGCTAGCTGCCCCATTACGGCCGGCACGAAGGTCAGCACCTGGACCGCATAGGAGAACGGAGCTTTCGTCTTCGCCTCGCCGTAGAAGTCCGCCAGTCCATCAAGGTCGGCATCGGACGGAATGAACAGACACTTGAGAATCTTCAAGATCGCTAGAGGGTTGATCCACCCAATCCCCGACGGACAGTCGTAGTCGTCTTCCGAGGTTGCGTCGCTGCCCGCTTCGGACTTGTCCGGTTGATTGAAGTCGACCCGCAGCGCACACGTCCCCGTGACGACCTCAGCGCCCCGTGTCCGGCTCAGAGTGACCGTCGCTGTCCACCCGTTGGCAGGCATGGTTTCCAGTGCCGGGTAGTCGTGTCCCGCTGTCCGATTTGGCCAGTTCGGAGTCCCGTCGCCCCACGCCCAGGAGAACGCATCCGAGGACCCGGCCGGCGGTGGATCCCCCGTCGCCGCTGAGGTGAAGTTAGCGAACGTCGTCGCCCGATCCACCATGACCCGTGAACAACTCAGGGTTGGCGCCGACATTGGTGGCACCTGCGCCGTCCCTCCCTCGAAGTATTGACTCCTGAAAGCCGGTGGAGACGTTCCACCGTTCGGCAGGAAGGCGCAGTCCATCGGCCGGGTAACCCCGTCCAGTGTCACCGCACACCCCGTGATCGTGGCGCTACTGACTTCACCCGTCCCCGCTGGAACGCTGCCCGTCCAGATACCTCGCACTTGCCCGGGCGCCGGGAAGGTGAGCCAGCTCGAAGGCCAGCCCGAGAACGAGAACGGCCCGGTTGACACGCCGGACGGCCCCGTGAACTCAGAAATCGTGATTTGAAGATCGCTCACCGTGCCGGCCGCAACGGCGCAGCTAACCAGCGGTCGCTTCGTCGTGCTTCCACTGGCCGGAGCCCGCAGCGTGACATTGCAGTAGCCGTAGTTCCCGTGGCCGTCTGGAGCCGCCAGCGGTGAAGTCTGGTCACTGGCGTAGGCCGGTTCCGAAACCACCACCGGCGCCAGGCTCTGCGCCACCACTGCCAGACCGACCGCCACTCGTCTAGCTAGACGATTCACCGCTGGAGCCCCGACCATTCCGACCATTCCGGGCCTCTCCCGAGCGACCCCGCACCTCCGGCCTTTCCCCGCCCGTCGTCGCCGGCCCTCGCGCCTAGCGCTGCCATCGCAGCACCGGCCGCCATGATGGCCACCAGCGCCGCTCCGAGACCCACCCGCAGCACCGAGCGCTTCACCGCTGGCCCCTCGATTGCAGCCACCGGCCAATGGCCGCCGGGAGCCCGACCTTCTGCGCCCCGAGCACCAGTACGAATGGCCACGACACCTTCACGACCTGCCACAGCTCATCCACTTGTCAACCTGTCCATCCGTCTTGCTGAGTCCTCTTGTCTACGTGTCGACCACAGCGGCGGAGCCGGGAGAGGGTACAAGATGCCCGTCACCGGCCCGCCGCAGCGGCCCCCGCCAGTCGCCCTAGGCGTTCCGGCGTGCCTTCTGGAGGTACCGCACCGCAAGTGCGATCCCGAGGCCGAGAATGGCCAAGGTGAACATGATGGGAATTCCCACCGTGGTCACGAAGTCCACTAGATCGGCCTTGGCCTGGTTCGATTGCGTTTTCACGCCATCGAGAGGCCCCGCGGTCTGTGCGTAGGCGGCCTGCGCCCACACAACGACCATGACCAGCGCAGCCGGGACGGCTGCGAGGCCCTTACGAGTCTTCTGCATAGTTGTTTTCACCCCCTCTCAAAGCTGGAGGAAAGAACGAACCGGATGCCGCCGAGAACGAAGCCAACGGCAAGGCCGGCTACGACGAAATTAACGAGAGCAACCACTAGGGATTCCGCCGTTGCGAGCGGTAGCGCCTGCGTGCTGCATAGGTAATCCATCGGGTCACGGTTGCGACCACCGTTCGAAACGCCGTCATGACCAGTTGATTAATCACTCAACCCGGCTCCCCCGCCACAGGAGCCCTATGGAGACGATTATCAGCGTCGCCGCTCCGCCTACCGCCAGCAGTGCTCCGGTGAAGGCCGCCACACCATCGACTTGCAACCACTCCCCCAGTTCATCCGCCAGATAGCCCAGGATCATCGGTGATCCCTCACCGTCTCCACAGGCTCACCATGAACCCTGCCGCTATCAACAAAAGCCCTAGCCCCATTCCCAGCACCGTCTCCGCTCGCCACATGTCCACCTGAGCCGCTATCTCGCACGTCTTGGCTTCCGATAGCGGTAGCGATGGCGTCGAGCAGTCGGCCGGCACTGTCGTCGTCGTCGTCGCCGGTGCCGAGGTACTTGTAGTGGTCGTCGGCGGCGGCGGCGCCGTTGTCGTTGTCGTCGCTCCCGTCACCAAGCATTCGGCCGGCGGACTCTCGACCTGTCCCCCCCATTCCCAGGAGCACTCTGGAGGCGTCTGCGCCCTGGCCGATGTGGAGGTGAACGTGAACCCCACCGACATCAGCCCGAGCGCCAGCAGTACCGCTGCCACCAGCCGCCGTCGCCTCGGATGCAGCGACCGCTTTTGCCGCGAGGTTCTGCTTTCGCTTTCGCAGAATTGCCCATACCGCCACAGCCAGTAGCAGCCACGCAGCCACCGCACCCACTAGCCCGCCTCAGTGTCGAGTAGCGACGCTTGCTTTCCCGGACACGGCCTCAGTGTCGAGCGTGTCCACTCCCCGCCCTGGCTGTAGAGGTACACGTGGACCCCGCAGTGCGAGCACTTCGCATTCGTATTGCCGCCGTTCGATTGTGCAGCGAATCGGCCGAACTCATGACCGAGGCGCAGCCCCGATTCCTTCGCCTGTGCCCGAGCCCGTGCCAACGTCCTACCGCTACTCATGACGCCTTCGCCTTCGGCGGCGCCTGCGGCGACCCGTCCCGTTCCTGACCCACGCTGACGATCGCCAGCAGATCCCGCACCACCACGGCCGAATCGCCTCGCCGTTGCGCCTTGATCGTCACTTCCAGCTCCACACGTCGAGCAAACCCCGCCTCCCTCAGATGTTGGAACGCTGCCGGCGCCTGATCGCCCCGGATCTTGACTTCCGTTGGCTCTTCCTCGAAATCCTCCACGATCCATGCCGTGTAGGTCACCCCGCCTGGTCGCAGCTCGTTCGTCTGTCGATCCTTGAACGGCTGGAATGCCCGCTCCACCACAGACACGATCGGCCCGGCAACTGTCGCCGTATTGCTCATCTTCCCGTCTCCTATCTCGATCCCGTTAGACCCAGCACGCTCGCCCGATGTCGGGCGCCGTTGTTTGTTACCGCTAAACGTAGCGTGCTCGCCACCCGCAGCGTCAAGCATCGAGCCCGAGCACCAGCCCGAGAGCCCTCCAGATCCGTCAGCGTGCAGTTATGAGCCAGGAGACAAGCCCCTCCCGGCTCAAGGTCGGAGAAGCGCGCCAGACCAGCTCTGGCAGGGATTCTCAGCGCCCACAGCGACAGCGACGGCATGAACCGCACATGCCATCGCACCGACGAGGATGCCTCGCGGCGAGAGCCCAGCCGTCAAGTAAAACGCACTTGACCGCTTCCTATCGCTTGCCATAGCACCTCGCTGTATTCCAACTCCTCACCAGACGGCGCTAGAGCGCCCCGACCCGACTCCCGGTCGTCAGACCCGCTAGTCCCTCGTCGGCGCCCGCATCGGCCCGTTAAGGGTGCTGTGGGACTCCGCTACGCAAACCACGCTTCGCTACGTGTCCTCGCATCCGGCTACGCCGGCAGACCCTTAAGGACCTCTTAACAGCCGGGCGCCGGGAGCGTGGGTGGTTGTTGGCACGAGCCGATAACGAACCGAGAGGAACACACGATGACGACGCACTTGCATCCTGAGATCAGCTGCGATGACTGCTACGTGAAGCTGAGATTGCCTGCGGGACAAGCGAACCCGTGCGGTTGCGGTTGCACTTGCCGTGGTCGCTTCGACGCTGTACAGCTTGACGGCATGACCTCAGCCGATGACCAGCCGATCGAGTACACACGCACCGAGCAGGAGGCGCTAGATGTGGCGCAGCATGTTGACGACGTTCAGCTTCACGAACTCGTCATCGTCGGTGATGAGGACGAGGACTCAGGGGTGCCCGCCTACGCACGCTGCACCTGCGGTGGTTGGGAATGGGAGCGCCCCGTTGACGACATCCACGCCGACACGCTCCCGGGCGCTGGCCGTAGCCACTTGCTCGATTCGCTGCGAGTCAGCTTCTAGGGTCCTCAATGGGCTGCGGTTGGCGCTCACGACAAGCGCCGGCCGCAGCCACTCGACTAGTCGGGCCTGAGCCACCAGCGCCGGCCCACTAGTCCGGTTCCACCCCGACTCAAAGCGCGAGTGTCGACGTCGACGCCGGCAGCGACTCGACCTCGCACGCTGCATCCCCCACATCGTCCGCCGCAGCTCGAAGTACTCGCCCTCGGTGACGAGCCGGGCATCCCATTCCGGCGCCATCGTCCAGACGCCCCAGAACCGGCCACACTCCGCGTAGCCCTCCGGCACCTGGTGCTGATATTCCTTCGACCCACGGGTAGATCCGGCGTAGCCGGCAAAGTAGGCCGCCGGCTCGTCTGCCAGCTCGTCAACCTGAGTCCCGGCCAGCAGGTGTCGGTCGTCACCGCTCGCCACCACGCCGAACCATGCGTTGGCGACCCACGCTCGGACTTCGAGCTCAAGGGCCCGAGTGCTTCGATCCTCGAGCCTGCCCGCTTCGCTGATGCCCAACGTCACCTTGTCGGGAATGAGCATCGCAAGGTGAAAGTGCGGAGCGCCCCGCCGCTGAAATTCCATCTTCCACACACCTTCCACGCTCCCATAGTGGCGCTCCCAGCGTTCCCGGAACGCTCGAAGGTGACCCTTCACCAGCCGCCCATCGCCCGGATACTCGCCCGGATAGGTGAGGGTGACGAAGACCGCCAAGCCTGGTCGCTGGCTCCAGTCCCCCAGCTCGCACATACGCTTGAAAAGGTTGCGCCTCGAAGCCGCAGAGAACCCCGTGATCGGCGCCTTGACGCCTCCCCCACACCCGGACTGTCCAACGAACGACGTTTGCAGCTCCAGGCAGCTTCCGGCCGATCGCAGCATGAACAGACGCCGGCCCTCGTCTAGGTCGGTCCTCT
>MWVT01000291.1_pt1 | contig 11053 bp, 21 predicted proteins | sample 1047201 | NCBI WGS metagenome assembly MWVT01 (sample SAMN06349988, study PRJNA376086) | soil metagenome | isolation source: TG5-1 sample Antarctic (ecotone) soil | place: Antarctica | collected 2015-01-13 | reverse complement strand
CTTCTGCACCGGGCATGGGGTGCCGGTAGAGACTCTGCCGGGCGACCTCAACGAGCAGCTGAGGGGGGAGTGGGAGGGATTTAAGGAAGAAGAAATTCACAAACCCGAGGAAGGCAGAACTTAAACGCGGCTCTCACAGGAGGGCGTGAGAATTGACCTTGCAGACCGGGTGCTTGCGGCTAGTGCTCCGGCGTCGTTGTGCCATCTGCATTTAGCGGCGGGCGGTGCGAGAGGTAGTGGCGATGCAAGGCTTGATGCAGCCTAATTCCGACTGGTCGGAATTAGCGAACTCATTAGTGCGAGAGGTAGTGGCGGTGCGGTGGCGTAGTGCCTACATAGAAAGTCTCGGCACTACACGGACAGCGGGGCGAATCCCCGAAATAACGGGTTTGCGCGTCTGTGCGGGGTTTATCCGCCCCTATCTAGCCATGCGATCACTGACCCCCGAAACACCCCCGAACGCGGGGCATTTGCGGGGTATTCTGAGAACGTCAAGAGATGAATAAGACGGAAGTCGCAGACGCCTTGAATTGTTCGACTCGCCAGGTCGAAAAGTACGCGAGCGGCGGGCGTCTCGGCGAGATCAAGTACATCCGGGGCAAGCGTGGACGTGAAGCAAAGTATGATGATAAGGCCGTCACACTTTTGCGGGATGAGTTGGAGCGCAACCGCGAACAGGAAATCGGACAGCCGCCCACAATCACGATGCGCGGCACATCAACGCCCGAAGGCTTTGCGGCGAATGATGAGAGGTTCCTAATGCTCGCGCGCGTCCTGGCTGATGAGATGGCGAAACGGTTCCCGCCGATGTTGCCGCCTGCCCCGAACGGCGACGCACCGGCCCCGGCGGCCGCGGTCGTCCCCGTCGCCGACAAGGTGATGCTCACGCTCGCCGATGCCGCCGCTCTCACGTCGCTGTCAAAGGATCATTTGAGCGGAGCAATTCACACTGGCAAGTTGAAAGCGAAGAAGATCGGCAGAGGGTGGAAGATCAAACGAGACGACCTTGATCTGTACGTGAAGAAACTATGACCAGGAGGGGGGAGCCATGACACAGGAAGGCGAAGTACCACAAGGCGCGGCGGCGCGGGAGCGTTTCTGCATCCACTACGGGATGCGACCGCCGGGCGCGTACTACGGCGGCACGGAGTACGTGGCCGCGCTCCAAAGGTTGAAGGCAGATGCGGCGATGCGGGTGACGAACAACGTCGAAGCCTTCTTCTGGCAGGATGCGCCAAGGGTCAAAGTCTGGCTTTGTCATGCATGCGCCGCGGCGCTGGCACTGGGGAATGAGCCAACGAGCGGTTCGTGAAGAAATTATGAAAGGACGTGATGAGGGAAGAGTGAATGTTTAATCAAGAGTTAAGTGAATACAGGCAGGAGCATGTTCGCCCGGTCATGCTCGAATTTGAAGCGGCGGCCGGGCGGCGAGGCTGGACGATCAAGCGAGACGACCTTGATCTGTATGTGAAGAAGTTATAGCAAGGGCGAAAGGCAGATATTAGTGAGCGTGTTAAAACTAGAGGAAGTTAGACTCACTCCCACCCAAGAGGCAGCGCGGCAGAAGATGTTGGCGAGTCCGTGCCCCTACTGTTCCGACCCTAAACTTTATCAACGCGAGTTGACCGAGAAAGGACGCTTGAGTCATACGGGCGGGATCGCGCCGGTGGGGAAGTTCTGGGCGAAGGACGGCGATAGGCTTTTGGGAATGATCAAAGCGCCTTCATACGATCACGGTGATTATTTCCGCATGGCGTTTGGTGGTAAACAATTCATCCCACGCTTTAAAGATTTCAGTCTGGAGATCATCAATTTCGAGTCTAAGTATTCGCCATTCTTCTCGGCTTCTAACGCTCTGCTATTCATACTCAGTGCCGCGCCCTCAGACATTGCACGCAATAACAAGTTTGCCTTTAACATCGCGCGCATAACGCATAAGAAAAGCCTTGTTGTGCTGGACGCGCATACGTGGTTTTCACACGGCACGATCTTGACCGTGCATCATGTTCCGCGCGAGTTGTCGAGCGACGATGTGGCCGTCATGCAAGAGGCTTTAGAGTTCTTTAGACCGGAGACACGCGGCGGCCCTAAGATTACGAAGATCAAATTGATGAAAGCGATCCAAGCGCAAGGCGAGAAAGCCACACAACTTGGCGTCGCTGAAGGCATGAAGATTTCAGACAGTACGCTTCGCTACTGGTTAAACCGGGAAAGGAAGAGTTGGCAGGAGATCAAGCTCGAATCGTTACACACGAATATCATATAATCCTTGCAGCGAAAATACACTCGCGAAGTCGCTGCAAGATGTGATATAGTTTTGATAGTTCAAGAGGGGGCGTCACCCTACGAAAAGTTACGCACCCCTCTGATTGAGAAAGCCACCATTTCACCGGCGACTCGTGTTTGATCTTATCGCTAGTCGCCGGTGAAGGCAAGCATTGATTCACCGGCGACACGACCGCTGCCGATTTAGGACAGCGACCGCCAACAAGTTTAGTTTCGCAGCCGCCCGTGTTGCGATAGTCAGAAAGCCTCTGAAGTTCCCGGTTGTCGTGGCCGGAAATTTCGGGGGCTTTCCATTTGATAACTCAAGGCACACGTAGAGGGGACTAATCCTCTACGCGATCTAACTGTTAAGTGATTGAACTAACGAGAAAGGACTCTGACGAGATGAAGTATACCGTAATCGCGAAAAAAACAAAACTAGAAAAACTAGATCGTGGTCAGTATAACCAGAGGCTCGAAGCCCGCGCCCGTTATCACGAAAGCAAAGGTGCGCCGGAGTCTGAAGCGTGGCAACAAGCCGCGGACGATCTCGGCTCGTTCGAGCACTGGCGATGGAGCACGCAACCATGCGCCCGCCCTGGGTGCATCCAGCACCTCAGACGACTCGAACGAATCAACCGCACGCTCGCCATCAAGTGTGATCGCCTTCAGGCGCAACTCAAAGCAGCTGCCGTGCATGGTAGAGATCGGAGGGTAGCAGCGTGAGCGCACAACTCGCACAGACGCAACAGCCCTTCACCAAGTATGACGCGAAGCAGGCGCGGCAAAACTATCAACACATCGCGGCGGTCGTGAATCGCATCCTCTACCGGGCTATTCAAAGCCTCTCACCGGAAGATGCAAAGAAGTACGTCAAGCGTAGTGTCTTTGGAACCATCCATAGCTTGCACGGTTTCTTTCACGGCCAACCGGCGAAGAATTTTCCGCTCATCAAGGCGCATAAATTTGTCGTGCCTCATTTCGATTATCACGGCGACCCTGAGAACGCTGCACGCTTTATGGATCGCCGTCTTGATGCGCTCGCCGTGTTGGAGTCTGCGGTGGGACGGCGCTTTATCGGCATCACGCGCGCCGACAACATCACGTTGTTGTATACCGCTTACGAAAGTCACCCGCTCCTTGACGCCGCAGAAGCCATTTACTTTAAGGCACGGCAGAAAGCCAACTACTGGAAGAACGCGGCGGCGGCCATCACAGACGATCTGCTTGATGAAGCTATCGCTATGTTGCCCGAAGTAAAGCAGGAGCAGCCCGCACCCATCGCTGACCCCGAAGAAGACGGCGGCGAGAGGTGGGGTAGCGGCGACTTGATGAATGGTGCCATCGTCAAGGGCATGTGGACGAAGGTTCTCAACGGCGCGGCCAGCGCGCTCGAAAAAGAGTTCGACACCGGGAGCGACCCCGAACTCGCCGCTATGCTCGCCGCCAAGAAGATCATCGCACTCGGCAAGACCATCAAGGCCACCCGCGCCCACGAAGTTCTACGTGCCGCCATGTCGCCGGCATCCGTCGTGTCGTGGAGGGATGCAGACCACGATCAGGAGAAAGAACATCGTGGTAAGAACAGTGTTCCCTCTGGCGCGGGAGGGTCGCCCGCTGAAGAGACGCCTACCCTAGACAAAAATGTCGTGGTACCCCCCCACGAAGTTGTTACGAATCAACAACTTAATGATTTCGACTTTTCAGAAAGTCGCCCGTCCGTACTTTTGGGCGTCGCGCTTGACTACGCCTCTCAAGGCCTGGCCGTCCTCCCGCTCTGGGGCGTCTCAGACGGAATCTGTGATTGCTCACAAGGCTCTGAATGCCGGTCGGCGGGGAAGCACCCGCACTCGACGCTGGCACGCAGGCAGACGCCGGACGGACTTTTGAAAGGCGTCTACAGCGCGACGACTGACGAGGCCGTAATCCGCGAATGGTTCGCTCTTGACCCGCGCCTCAATCTGGGGCTGGCAATGGGCGGCGCGCTCAATTTGGTTTGCGTGGATATTGACCCGCGCAACGCCGGCGACACAACTTATTACGATTTAGTTGAGGCGCACGGCGACGACGCTTTCCCAGAGACGTTCATCGTGAAGACTGGCGGCGGTGGCTGGCATCGCCTTTACCGATTGCCGGAAGCCATAAAGCCGAAGAAAGGCGAACTCAAGGGCAAACTCGGACCCGGCATAGACATCAAGGGCGAGGGTGGTTTGATCGTCGCCGTCGGCTCTGTCCACTCATCCGGCCGGGTTTATGAGGTCGAGACAAATACTTACATCGCGGAAGCGCCGCAGTGGATCGTTGAATCCCTGATCAAGTCGGTTGACGGGTCGCAGCCGGAGAAGGTCATTGATTTTCAGGCGCACCGAGATCGGAAGCGTGCGGGTATTTCTGGCTCGGTGATTGTCGAGGGGGAGAGAAATGAAAGGCTCTTTAAGATCGGGTGCGCTATGTGGGGCAGGGGCGAAGTCGGCTCACACTCCGAACTCTATTCTTATCTTGTGGAGGTGAACCTCGAGAAGGTTAGCTCGCCGCTCTCGCCTTCCGAAGTGATCAAGATCGCGCAAAGTATTTCTAGTCGCTATCAGCTTGGCTCGCCTATCAATCAGGAGGTGACGGCATGAATATGATCGCGCTGACTGTGTTGGGAAGCTGTCGCCGGTGTTGGGATGAGTGCTTTGAAGAAATACCCGGCTGGCTCTGTCCCGATTGCCTTGCGGCGGCTCGTCCTCTCGCTCCTGCCTATGTCGGCGGGTGGTCTTATCAATTTGATGACGGGTGGGTGCTGGACCTTGACGGGACGGGTTGTCGCCGCCTTTACGAATTAGTGCCGTTCCGGGCGTGAGGGAATATCGCAACATGAAACCTTATGAAGATGAAGCGGGCAACTTTCCCCTGCGAGAGCATGCCCTTGTCGAAGATCACCTATTTCAAATTTATGTGCCGCGGCGACGTATGCCGGGGCTGTTATGCGATGTGGTGCGCTACTGGCGTCCCGCTGGTATGAGCGAAACGGCAAAAAACTTGGACGGAGTTGGACGCTACGAACGAAAGGACAACCCATGAGCAACGAGCAGGAGAAGAAAGACGAAACCATTTTCGACCGCGTGCGGCGCGAGGTGCGCGAACGGGAAGCGCAGGAGCGGGAACGTCAACGACAATTCGACGAGCGTTTGCGGGAGCGGGCGGATGAAGGAGGTCTGAAGCGATGACCGCGCGGAAACTAGAGAAGCAGATCGCAGACTTACAATGCAGACGTGAACAACTTGCAGCCGACGCGACGAGCGCAACAGCCGCGCTTGAGCGGGCGCGCCAACGGCTCGTCTCGGGCGCGGCGGACGTAGCAGAGGTGACAAGTTGCCAGAGTACGACGAGCGCGCTCACAGAGGCTGTGGCGAGCATTGACGCTCAACTGACAGCCCTCAGCCGGGAGGAGGCTGTGGCGAACGCTGAAGAGTTGCGGCAGCGAAATGAGACCCGCGCCGTTGAGCTAAGCGTGGAGAAGCGGCGGCTGCAAGCGGAATATGAACAGGTGCGCATCGAGGCGGATGAAGCCCTCAGCCTTGCGGCGGCGCGCATGATTGAATTGGGGGGCGCGTACTCCGCGGCGAAACGCGAGCACGACTCCATTGTGCCAGGCGTAGGCGGCTTGCTGGCTTCACGAGACGGCTTGCGTGACACGCCCTTGAGGTTCGGCGTGCTGCTGGCGCAGGCGGTGGGGACGTTAGCAAACGAAGCGGACCGCGCCCGCCGCAAGGCTGACACGCGCCGGTCGGCGGCATGAGCGGGGCGACCGAGGCGCGGACACGTTTTGACCTGTCGAAAGGGAAGGATAGATACACCATGAACACGAGGATAGAAGAGAACGAAGAGGCGCAGGAGGGGCCAGCGGACGCTACGCCCGCCCGCCGTAGTCCCTACCAGTACGCCCCAGACGAGATAGGCAATGCCCTATCACTGGTGGACTACTACGGCGGGAATATCCTGCGCGCCTCTAATGAGTTGAATATCCCGTGGGGAACTATCAAGTATTGGGTGGCTAACCCGCAGAAGATACCTGCCGGTTCAACAATTGTTCGTGAGCGTAAAAACGAGGAGCGCGCACAGGTTAGCGAGGAGCTGGCCGACTGGATAGCTAAGAGTGTGCGCCAGGTTGATATAAACGACGCTGGTTTAAGGGATAAAGCTATAGCTTATGGAGTGTTTACCGATAAAGCGCAGTTGCTACGTGGTGAAGCTACCACGATCCATGGTACAGCGCCGGCAGACCTGTACGTTCAGCTGGTAGATAGGCTATTAGCGGCAGCACTGGCCAGGGGTGAGACGCTAGACCGCGCGGCTGTTATCGAGCGCGTCTGTGAGCGCAAGCCCGAAGCGCGCCAGTACCTTTTGCCTGAGAAGGTAGGGGGGGGAGGGGCGGATTGAGGGGTGGCGAGGGGCAACCGCGCCCCGGCTCCCGGCAACGGTCATAGGGTAAATGCCCCTGCGCCGCCCGCGCTACGTCCGTCACATAAAAAGGGGCGCGCCTTCCGCTTCCGCTAAAACTTCGCGCGAGAATGCCCCAGGACTGTTTGAGGGGTACACGGGGCCGCGCCTCGCTTCTGCGCGCAGCCACGGGCAAGATGTACGAACGTGGCGGGGTCTTTAGGGCTTGAATGTCTGCTTCTTCCTCTCCTCAGCCTGCCGGCGTTGTTCCGCGGCGCTTTCGGCACGTCGCCTGGCAAGATCGAACGCGGCGCTGTCTTCGAGGATGATGATCGGGGCTTTGTAAGACGTGGATGGACTCGCGAAAGTGATGGTGATGGCCGCGTCGTCGCAGGAGATGCTGCGGAGGAGGTTGTCCGTCAGGCCGCGATGGGCCCGCCACACTGCCGGCAGCCGCAGCGCCTCGCCCGTGTGGCGGGTGAACTCTTCCAGGCTATCCCACTTGATCGAGGCGTCGTAGCCGACGGCGACGCGGGCGGCCCTCCCCTCCAAGAAATCGAAGCCCATCAAGGCCACCCCCTTCAACTCTGCAGGCGGCGGGTTGGTCTTGCCGACGAAGAAGACGGACGCCGATCTCATCCCGCGCGGCCCGGCCTTCGTCTGGAGCCGCGGCAGACGCCGCCGCACCTCGGCCTCAGACATCCCCAGGGTGAAGCCTCGCAACGACACGCCCCTAAGAGCCCCCGTTCGACAGACTTCGGCATCACCACCCGGCGGCCCCGCAACGCCGCCCTCTTCCCCGATCAGTTCCAGCTTCGCCAGTTCGTCGAGCGGCGACGGCTCAAACTTCTGTTCGCGTACGAAACCGGGCTGCTGTGTGACGACTGGAACATCATTCGTCGCGTTGGTAGAAGCGGCGATGAACTGAGGGGCTTGCGCGTCCCCGGCCTGCAGCATGGCGACTTCCATGCGGGAGACGCGCTCGACGAGTTCCAGGTAGAAGGTCTGGAGTTTCGGGTTGGAGCGCACGTCCATGCCGGATTCGAGGACGGAATCAACCGCCTTGTCGAACTCGGTGCGCGCCGCGTCCATGTTCTTATCTTTAAGGTTGAGTTCGCCCAGTTTGTAATGCTGCTCGGCTTTTTCCATGATCTGCAACACGCGCGGGTTGTCGCGCTCAACGTCGCTCGGGGTCTTCGTGCGGGTCGAGCTCGGGAGCGGGGCCGTCTTCAGCCCTTGCGCCGTGACGGGACAAGTTAATAGTAACGATGTTAGGGCGTGGATGACGGCGTGTCGGTAGAACATTGGGCGGGCCTTTCCTATGAGAGCGGGCAGTCGGGCGGCGCGGCGGCCGGGCGTTGAAGCAGGCGTGACTGTATGACCGCCCGCCCCGCGGTGTCAATGTTTGGGGGATGCTGAATTGAAAAGGGCGGCTCGTCTGGCGCGAAATGTGCGAACGTGGCGGGTGTCTTAGCGAGCGCGTCGAAAGCTCTCTGCGCTTGAGCCTTGTCGGTGGCGAAGACAGATGATCGCTTCGCCGGATAGGTGCGCCCGTGCACTGGGCGCACGGATCATATCCATATATGACGGATTTCAAATGGAAGGAAAAATGACAGAATCTGCGCGGCGAGCACAAGATGCTGTACGTGCAACATCGTTTTTCCAAGAACTTGTACCCGAGCCTTCCACGCGAAATCCGCCACATGTGGATAGCATCATCCCGCCCAGTGCAACACATGACGATCTCGTTCTGGCTGTCGCGCTTGCGCTTTGGATTGCCGAAAACGGAGTTGATAAGAGGCTGTACATTTTCTGAAGAGTGACCACTATACCTTGGGGCGGCGAGTCCATTTTGAAAATATGCAACTTTGCGATCTTTATGCGCCATCCGTGCATAGCTTTGGAGAGGCGCGGGCGCGAGTAATTGACGATCTGACGATTTCTCAGCAGGCGTTTTCAACAAAGGGTCCGCTAATGTCCATTATGGTGTTTTTGTTCGCCGGCGCACGAATAGATGATCCACTCATCTCTTATTAGCAGACGCTTCCCACTTGCTCATATTCGCCCTGTGGCTGCTCGCAAGGTGGAGGCATAGCTTCGCCCGCATGGCTCATTCCGGCTCGCTGTAGCTTAATTCTGCGAACGCAGGCGGGGTCTATAGCATAAAAAGTAGACGGTAAAGCGCCGTTCGTAGTAGGCTCGCCGCCATGAGCACAACCACACTGATCATCGTCATCGTCGTGCTACTCCTGCTCTTCGGCGGCGGCTACGGCTTCTCCCGCCGCGGGCGGTAAGGGCGGGCAGCGGGGCGTTACAAACAGAACTTTGCGTATCAAGCCTTGTGACGGCTCGGAGGTGGAGGTGCGACCATCCATCGTTCGGTTCGATTCGGCTTGTCCTGGGGAATGTGGCGCGCGTGCGCGGGGTCTGTGGTGTGAGATTGAGATTGATCTTGAATCCCAGTTGAGATATAAGGTGCGGCCTCACCGTCCCCTAAAGATTGTGAGACGAGAAGCGGCGGGATCGGAAAGCGAGGGCCGATCCCGCCGCTTCTCTTTGGGCGGGGGTTGAATGCCTTTGGTTGGCGAGGAGACGCCGCCCTCGCGTTTCCCGATATTTTGCGGGCGGCCCGTCTCCTCTACGCTCGACTGCACTTGGTGGGCAGAGGAGCGATGCTCCAAAAAGGTGAAGTGCCGCGCGTAAGCGAATGCTTCTCTGAATGCGATTGAACGTGTAAGCACGCTACGCGCGGCACTTCGGTAACGGACATAGATCATAAGGCTCTCCCCTTCCTCACGATCAAGCACCGTAGTGCTTACTGAAACGACAAAGCCGTGCCGACTTCCACAAAAGAAGAGGGGCGCGGGTTGTTTCCCTGCCCCTCTCTCAGTTGTGTTACGTAACCCAAGTTTAGACTCCGCCCCGCACTCACTCCTGCCGCGCCGCGATCCGAGTGACCGCGAAGTGAATAAACTCCGGCGTGTCACAGTCACAGATCACTTCATTGACGATGTACTCGTTGACCGCTTCGCCGAGGTCGTTGTAGAAGTCCGACGAGACTAAGCCGGGCTTGCGCGCCAGGCGCATGACTTCCGCCAAGTGGTGCGCGAAGGCTTTCCGGTCGGCGGTGGTCGCTGTGATTTTCTTAGACATGATTCGTTGTTCTCCTCTCCAGTACGGAAATCGTGATCGTCAACTCTTCGAGTGTGCGCATTGTGGCGTGTAGTGCGCGCTGCATGGCGTCTGCCGTCTCGAAGTCGAGCAGGCGTCCCTCTGTCACTTGCACGTCGCGCGAGACGTTGCGTAAGGATGCGCGGGCGCGTTCTAACTTCTCCGTCGCCGGTGTGGCCTCTTGTGCTTCCAGGTAGCGTTTCGATAAACTCATAATTGATCCTTTCTCATGGTCTGAGGTTGGGTTAAATGCGGAGGCTTACGCGGGTGTTACGAGCACTCACGTAAGCCCTTCGTGTTAGTGCGCCCTCATGTTTGCGATGCCGGTATCAACGGCCGCGCCCTTAGCCAGGTGCTTACAGGCCATGCGCGCCGCGCCCGCCTTGCAGGTGCAGCGCCCGTAACGCTTGCCCTCGATGGTCTCGAAGCGGACAACATACTTGTGGAGTTCCGGCGTGATGACGAGATAGACGCGCCCGCCCAGGTATTTGACCGTCATCTTGATCTTGCTGGCCCGGTTGATCGCGTTCTGGAGGTTCGTGGTCATTGTCGTTTGTCCTTTCGTTGATGCCGTCTGACAAGAGAAACTATAGGCTATTAGAAACCCTTTGTCAATAGAAATCTATTCATTGACAAATACTTATTTCTGTTTTATTTTCGGCGGCATGGGAAAGCTACTTAGCAGCACAGAAGCTGCCGCGCGTCTCGGCTTATCTGTGGCGCGTGTGCAAACCTTCATCTGGGAAGGGCGCTTGCCTGCCGTTAAGGTGGGGCGTGCCTATGCCATTGACGAAGACGATCTAAAGTTACTGACAGATCGGCCAACGGGCAGACCGCCCAAGTCCGCGCCCGCAGCCCAAAAGACAGCCACAGGGCAAATACGCGCAAGCAATGGCGGTGCTACAGGTAAGAAGAAAGGCAAGAAGAAATGAACAAGGAACAAGCCGAGTTGGACAAGGCGCGGGAACTCGTCTCCAAGGTGGTCGATCACAATAAGGAGACGGTGCCGAACACCGTCTCTGACGACACCGGCGACCTTGACCCGCGGTTCGCCCTGTGGCGCTGCTTCTGCACCGGGCATGGGGTGCCGGTAGAGACTCTGCCGGGCGACCTCAACGAGCAGCTGAGGGGGGAGTGGGAGGGATTTAAGGAAGAAGAAATTCACAAACCCGAGGAAGGCAGAACTTAAACG
>MWVT01000290.1_pt1 | contig 11056 bp, 10 predicted proteins | sample 1047201 | NCBI WGS metagenome assembly MWVT01 (sample SAMN06349988, study PRJNA376086) | soil metagenome | isolation source: TG5-1 sample Antarctic (ecotone) soil | place: Antarctica | collected 2015-01-13 | reverse complement strand
GAGATATGTTACTACAATTAAACAAACCTGGAAACGCTTTGGAAGCTTATGAGGCAAATTTAAAAAAACACCCTAACCGGTTCAACGGTCTTTACGGGGCAGCCTTAGCTGCCGAAAGATCTAACGACCTTGAAAAGGCAAACTCCTGGTACCAACAATTGACAAGTATTGCAAATTCATCGAACTCAAACAGGCCAGAACTTGAAGCAGCACGATTGTTTTTAAAAAAACAAAAACTATTAGCTAAAGCAAGATAGTCACCAGGCAATTATGGAATTTACATTTGATTTTTTTTAAATTCTGTTTACAAAAAATTGCCTGTTAAAAAGATTCCTCTTCATTTTGAAGAGGAATGGGATGAGTAAAAAAACAAATAATAATGTCTTAATAAATGACATGAATAAATCACCATTTTCCAGGATTATTGCCGGTACTATGACATGGGGAGTGTGGGGAAAAAATTGCAACAGCAGCCAGATGATTGAACTGATGAATTGTTGTTTAGATAATAACATTACAACATTTGACCACGCTGATATTTATGGAGATTATACTACTGAAACGGCTTTTGGAAACGCATTTAAACAAAGTAAAATCGATCGGCAAAAAATACAATTGATTTCTAAGTGTGGCATTCAAATGCTATCAGGCAACAGGAAAAACACCATAAAACATTACGACTACGCGAAGTCCTACATCACCTTTTCTGTTGAGCAATCATTGGAAAATTTGCAAACCGATTACCTGGATTTGCTTTTGTTGCATCGGCCCAGTCCATTGATGCAGGCCGATGAAATTGCCGAAGCTATTGGAAAACTTAAACAGGAAGGAAAGATTATAGATTTTGGCGTTTCAAACTTTACGCCATCCCAAACGGATTTGATACAGACTAAAACCAAAATCAATTACAACCAAATAGAGTTTTCTCTTACCCATTTTGAAGCCATGCTCAACGGAAGTTTAGACCACATGCAAATACATAAAATATTTCCTATGGCCTGGTCACCACTGGGAACTGTTTTTAAAAAAGATGATGAACAATCAAAGCGTATAAAAAAATTGGCTGCAGGTTTTTCATCAAATTATAATGTTCCTGTTGATGTCATTCTTCTTGCCTGGATTTTGAAACATTCCTCGCAAATTTTACCCGTTTGTGGCACTGCCGATAAATCCAGGATTGCTAATTTGATGAAAGCAGTGACCGTAGAAATGGAGTTGCAGGATTGGTTTGCTTTATGGGCCGAAAGTTCCGGGCTGCCGGTTCCATAATCCTAACATGAAGCCGATACGTAATGTATAACGTTCTTGTGCCTTGCTAAAAAAAACAACATAAGCTTAAATGATGGAAAACAACCGCGTATCACCAATAGAAATTGGTAAGGAGGAGTTTAAAAAAATTGGCTACCAGCTAATAGATACGATTGCTCATTTTATTGATACAATTGAGGAAAAGCGGGTTACAACAGGAGAATCACCAAAACAATTGCAAAAAATAATTGGAACGTCTTTACTTCCCGAAAATGGCACTTCTGCCGAAAAATTACTTTCTAATGCCGCTGAGTTATTATTTAACCATTCCCTGCTAAATGGTCATCCAAAATTTTTAGGTTATATCACTTCATCTCCAACTCCAATTGGTGCATTGGCAGATATGTTAGCTGCTGCAGTTAACCCAAATGTTGGTGCACAAATATTAAGTCCTATAGCAACCGAAATTGAAAAACAAACCGTGAGATGGCTTGCAGAATTTATAGGTGTTTCTCCGGATTACGGAGGAATATTAGTGAGTGGAGGTAATATGGCAAATTTCACTGCTTTTTTAGCTGCGAGAACTTCAAAAGCACCTAAAAATATAAAAGAAGATGGTCTTTCAAATCAATCTGCAAAATTGGTTGTCTATTGCTCAAAAGCTACTCATACGTGGATAGAAAAGGCAGCGGTTTTATTTGGTCTCGGTACCAAATCAATTCGTTGGATACAGACCGATGCCACTAATAAAATGGATAATGAAGTTTTAGAACAGACTATAAAAAGCGATTTGAAAAATGGCTATAGACCAATTATGATTATTGGTACTGCCGGCGATGTTAGTACTGGGGTTGTTGATGACCTAAAGGCTATTGCCTCTATTTGTAAAACGTATGACTTATGGTTTCATGTAGATGGTGCATACGGCATTCCTGCCGCTGTAATTCCGGAATTAAAATTTTTATTTGAAGGAATTGAGGACGCAGATTCCATTGCTCTTGATCCTCATAAATGGCTTTACAGTCCACTTGAAGCAGGTTGCACTTTAGTAAAAGATCCAAACCATTTGATTGAGACTTACAGTTCTCATCCTGTGTATTATAACTTTAGTAATAATGATGAAGCCTTAACTCAAAATTTTTACGAATATGGATTTCAAAATTCACGTGGTTTCAGGGCATTAAAAGTATGGCTCGCACTACAACAGGTAGGACGTAATGGTTATATCAAAATGATTGGTGAAGATATTCAACTATCAAAATTATTTTTTGCTCTTGCTGATAATCATCCGGAGTTGGAGGCCATAACGCAAAACTTAAGCATTACAACATTAAGATATGTTCCATCAGGTTATAACCATGATGGTGAACAGCAGGGAGTTTATTTAAACAGGTTAAATGAATCTTTATTAAATGAATTACAGCGGGGAGGGGAAGTATTTTTATCAAATGCAATTGTTATGGAAAAATATTGCTTAAGAGGCTGCATTGTCAATTTCAGGACTTCAAAAAAAGATATAGAAGAGATTATAGAAATAATAGTTAGGGAAGGTAAAAAAATGCACCAAGAGCTTCAGGAAAAGGATATGCAGAATATGTGATAATATAAAAAGTTAACTTTAACTATACTTGATTTCGCAGTATAACAAAAAGTGGAGACCAGCAACCATTCTAAAAACGGGGCGATACCGAAAAGCCATACGAGTAGGAAGAATCAAATTATTATCTATGCCTAAGTATGTAATTGAAAGAGAAATTCCGGGTGCAGGCAAATTATCCGCCGAGCAGTTAAAAGGTATTTCACAAACATCCTGTGGAGTATTGAGCAAAATGGGAACACAGATTCAATGGGTAAACAGCTACGTAACTACTGACAAGATCTATTGTGTTTACATTGCACCAAACGAAGAAATGGTTCGTGAACACGCAAGTCAAGGCGGATTTCCTGCAAATTCTGTGAGTCAAATATCTGCAATCATTGACCCCGCTACAGCGGAATAATTCAATCACTCAAACGGCGTACATTCTGCTAATTTAGTCGCGGCTATGGATAAGATAATGCTATATCCATTCTTCATAAAACTCCAACCCTAAACGGAATCCATTAAACAAATTTTGAAATTGCATTCAAGTTTCAAACCACTATAGATTAAGTTTTACAATCAAACAAACTAAACTTAAAAATTATGGAACCACAACTGGAACAAATCCGGGAACAACAAAAAGAAACCTGGAATAAATTTTCACCTGGCTGGAGGGAATGGGATGACTTTACCATGGAATTTTTAAAACCTATGGGAGAAGAAATTATTCGTTTATTAAAACTAAAAGAAACGGATACAGTTCTTGATGTAGCCGCCGGAACAGGGGAGCCTGGACTAACGATAGCCTCTATTGTTAAAGAGGGGAAAGTTGTTATCACAGACCTTGCAGAAGGTATGCTTGAAGTAGCCCGTGATAACGCAGCAAAAAAAGGAATTACAAATTACGAAACCGTTGCCTGCGATGTTTGTGAGTTACCATTTGAAGATGAAACATTTCATGCTGTAAGCTGCCGCTTCGGCTTTATGTTTTTCCCGGATATGCTGATGGCTGCAAAAGAAATGGCCCGGGTAATTAAGCCTGGAGGTAAGATAGCAACTTCCGTGTGGGGGCTACCTGATAAAAATTTTTGGATTACCGCAACCATGCACACGCTTAATAAAAATATGCAATTACCTGCGCCGCCGCCTGGCGCTCCGGGGATGTTTCGTTGTGGCAATCCAGGTTTTTTAGCCGATCTGTTTAAGCAGGCAGGATTAAAAAATGTTTCTGAAAAAGAAATAAACGGAAAAATAAATTACGGCAGCAATGATACCTATTGGAATTTTATGAACGCCGTTGTTGCCCCTGTGGTAGCTGCTATGAGTAAAGCAGATGATGCAATGAAAGAAAAAATAAAAAAAGAAGTGTTTGAATTAGTGGATCAAAAATACCCCGGTAAAAATACTGCTCTTGATTATGGAGCTGTAATAGTTTATGGGGAAAAATAACTTACAGACTTCCGAAAGAAAGCATTTGTAAAACACGAACCCTTTAAACAATACTTAGGTTATTGGTGGCAGCAACTTTATAGAATTAGCTATTTGGTTTCTGAATTATATTATCGAATACTTATGGCTATTGACAGTTGCTGCTTTCTTTCTTCTCATTAGCCTTTTTTGCTGAGATTGAAAATAAATATTTGTAAGCAGTCAAAAAAGTTTTTCATAACAAAGACTTAAGTCTATAGAAAAGCTGCAAGTAGTTTTTGTTACCGGCCACTCAATAAAACCAAACAATAACTTGTAATCAACATCTTCATAAAACTTAGCAACTTTCGGGTAGGCAACCAACATCTTCATTTTTACTTTTGCTTATTAAATTAAGAAAATGAGTAATCAGGAGCAAAATAATTTTCACCGGATAGCAGAAGCAATCAGCTATATAAAAGATAACTTTAAAACGCAACCCGGATTAGATGAAATAGCAGAAAAAATTCATTTAAGCCCTTTTCATTTTCAAAGATTATTTACAGAATGGGCAGGTGTAAGCCCAAAGAAGTTTCTGCAATATATAAGTGTGGAATATGCAAAAAATATTCTGAAAGACAAACAGGCCACTTTATTTGATGTCGCTTTTGAAACCGGACTTTCAGGCACCAGCCGTTTGCACGACTTGTTCATAAATATAGAAGGTATGACACCGGGAGAATTTAAAAACGGCGGAGAAAACCTTTTAATCAATTATAGCTATGCCGAAAGCCCGTTTGGAAATATTTTAGTAGCCTCAACATCCAAAGGCATTTGTCACATGGCTTTTACTGACCATGAGCAAGAAGGATTGAACTTGTTGCAAAAGAATTTTCCCAATGCTAAATACAAACAAATGGTTGATCTTATTCAACAAAATGCATTGTATATTTTTACGCATGACTGGAGCAAGCTCAATCAGATAAAACTGCACTTGAAGGGAACTTATTTTCAACTCAAGGTTTGGGAAACGCTTTTAAAAATTCCTATGGGGCAATTATCAACTTATGGAAACATTGCAAAACAAATAAATATTCCGGGTGCATCAAGAGCAGTAGGTTCTGCCATTGGCGGTAATCCTGTTGCCTTCTTAATTCCCTGCCACAGGGTTATCCAATCAAGCGGGACATTTGGTGGCTATATGTGGGGAGCGACAAGAAAAACTGCCATCATCGGGTGGGAGGCAGCTAAAACTTTTTCTGAGCACTAACTCAGAATTTCCGGGTTGCATTCACTTCTTCCTTACATCAATTTTGCCTCAACAAAAAAAGAGAATGAAAACATTTATTTTAATTCATGGTTCCTGGCATAGCTCATGGAACTGGCACAAAGTAATCCCGATTTTAGAAAAACAAGGGCATAAAACAATAGCAATTGATTTGCCGGGGATGGGAAGAGATAAAACTCCGATCAACGAAGTAAAAATGCAATCAACCGTAGAAAAAATTTGTAAACTGATTGACAGCATTGAAGGAAAAGTAATATTAGTTGGTCACAGTAAAAATGGAATTATGATTTCCCAGGCAGCAGAATACCGACCGGATAAGATTGAAAAATTAGTGTACCTGGCTGCTTACCTAATACCCAATGGTAAAACGCAAAGAGAGTATTCTTTACAAGACACAGAAGGTATATTAAAACCTTTTGTTACCATGTATGATGAATTGCAGGCACATACCTTGCAGCCTGAAATTTACAGGGATGGATTATATAATGATTGTGAGGAAAATATAGTTGAACTGGCAAAACTCCTTCTCAGCCACGAGCCTGTAGAATCAGGCATTACACCTTTACAATTAACTGAGGAGAATTTTGGAAGCATACCGCGTGTTTACATTGAATGCACAGAAGATAAAGCTGTAACTCCTTTTATTCAACGAAAAATGTATACAGAAATGCCTTGCGAAAAAGTATACAGTATGCAGACAAGCCATTCTCCGTTTTTTAGTAAACCACAAGAGTTGTCAGATATTCTTTGTGAAATAGCAATGTGATTATGATGCCTCACGTTGAATTAGGTAATACAATTCTTTCACGAAGGCGAAAGTTAAAATTGTTGATTGAACAAGGTAAAATTACTTTAGGTGGAAATAAACAACTGAAAATTTATGGAACGCTGCAATGCAAATCTGGCAAAAGAATGAAAATGCAAAACAGGGTGTTTTTTGTTTCGGAAAAAGAGGCGACCCATCGGGGCTACTGACCTTGCGTACACTTCATTAAAAGTGAATATCAAAGCTGGGAACATGGACTAATTAGAATTGCCATTTCTTTTAAAATTTTTTTTGTTTTGGGGGTTTGATAAAAAGGTTTTTTTAAGAATTTCAACAACTATTAATTTCACCTATTAAAATTGATATTATGGCAAGCAAATCAAAAGAGCAAGGCACAAAAGAAAACCCCTGGCAATTAAAGACTCCACCCGGCACCTCGAATTATGAAATGTATAAGGATGAAAAGGATGGAAAAGAAATTTTAGTGTGCACGGTGGGTAAAACTATTTTGCATTACGATTATCGTTGTATTAATGATCTCCATGCTATGCTAAAAAAGCATGGCGACTGGATGGAACTTGGCAGTGCCGATGAACAAAAACCGGCAAAAGAAGGAACGGTTGAAGCGTGGGGCCGTTCACCAAAGAACCCGGTAGGAGGTTGGTACGGATTAAAAAAAGGTTTCAGAGGACGTTTCGGCATGTACATTCCTCCATTAATGGAAGTTTTAGGACTTGCCGAGGTGGAGCATAATCCAGGAAATAATAGGATGAGAGCTTTGTAAATTAGTTGATGATGGCAGTTGATAGTCGATAGTTTGGATAGTGACTAAGTAAGTAAAAAAACGGGTATCAAGAACTCTAAACTGCAAACCTCACTTATCCATCAATAAAAAAATATTTAAGATTATGAATTGGTTACTTCTGATCATTGCGGGACTTTTCGAAGTTGGTTTTGCGAGCTGCTTAGGCAAGGCAAAAGAATCTACGGGTTCCAGTGCTACAATGTGGATGGCAGGTTTTTTTGTCTGTCTTTCAATCAGTATGTATCTTCTTTACAAGGCAACGCAAACCTTGCCTATAGGGACTGCATATGCTGTGTGGACAGGGATAGGCGCAGTGGGTATCGTACTAGTTGGTATCCTGTTTTTTAAAGAGCCATCTGATTTTTGGAGGTTGTTTTTTATTACTACCCTTATTGCTTCTATTATAGGTTTAAAATTTGTTTCGAATTAATTGGCCTGGATAATATTTTCACATTGTTTGCGACGTAAAAGCAAACAACCATTTATTTATGCTTCCCGTTAACATTAAATAAAATTTGTGCCAAAGCAGTATAAAAAACCAAACAATGAAAATCTTCAAAGCTTACACGCTTGTCATTTTAATTATTGGAATTAATTGTACATCGCCCGGAAAAATTAATGCGGGTGCAAAAAAATCAGAAGATATTCAAATTTCATCATTAGCAAATGAAGGTATTAATCCGGGCTTGATAAATACACTGATTCCTGAAATTGAAAAGGGCACTTATCCAAACATACATAGCCTGCTTATTGCCCGCAACAATAAACTGGTGTATGAAAAATATTGGGGTGGCAAAGATGAAAGTTGGGGTAAAGACCTTGGTGTTGTAAAATTTACCCAGGACAGTTTACATGATATTAGAAGTATTTCTAAAAGTATAGTCTCGGCATGTATCGGCATTGCCATACAACAGGGAAAAATAAAAAGCGTTGACCAGAAAGTTTTTGATTTTTTTCCTGAGTATGCAAAATTGGATACAGGTTTAAAATCTGCCTTAACACTAAAACACCTTCTTACAATGACTTCCGGATTGGTATGGAATGAAGATATTCCTTACAACAATCCGGAAAATAGTGAAATACAAATGATCAGAAGCAAGGATGCAGTTGAATTTGTTTTGAGCCGGCCAATGGAACATGCAGCTGGAAAAGTTTGGAAATATAACGGCGGCACTACACAACTCCTGGCTTCTGTTATTGAAAAAACAACGGGGCAAAAAGTGGATGTTTTTGCAAATGAGTATCTGTTTCAGCCGCTAGCTATAAAAACCTTTCAATGGGCAAAATATCCAGGTACAACCTTGCCTGCGGCAGCTTCGGGGTTAAGGCTTACCTCAAGAGACCTATTAAAATTCGGATTGCTTTATTTTAATGAAGGTCAATGGAACGGTAGCCAAATAATTCCGGCTAAATGGGTTACCGAATCTTTTGAACCACATGTAAGCCGAGGTGCAGGAGTAAACCGAGGTGCAGGAAAATATGGTTATCAATTCTGGATGTGGCCCGATACTATTATGAATAAACCTTTACAAATGGTAGCAGCAATAGGAAACGGAGACCAGCGTATTTATTTTGACAAAGAGCATAAATTGATGGTAGTGATTACTGCAGGCAATTACAATAAGTGGGACATTAAAAAAAACTCCTACGCAATAATGAAAGATTATATTTATCCTGCTTTGTTTAAAAAGGAAAATGCAAACTAATGAAAACTTTTCTCCTAGTGCATTAACAAAACGAGGTCATCAGTCTTAACCATTTTACCTGCTTCTAAAAATATTTTTTCAATTTTCCCGGATTTTGTTGCCGTAATCGTGGTTTCCATTTTCATGGCTTCTATTACAAATAAAGGCTGGTTGGTTTTTACTTCATCGCCATCTTTTATTAATAGTTGTGAGAGCTTGCCTTGTAGTGGTGCACCAATATGTTTATCATTTGATTTATCCGCTTTTTCATTTTCCTGGGTTATTACTTTAACCGTACTATCCAATATTTCAATGATCCTTGTTTGTCCATTCAGACGCATAAATACTTTGCGTTTGCCGTCTTCGTCTGGTTCACTGCAAGTGAGCAATCTTGCCAGGATGCTTTTACCCCTGTCGATTTCTATTAATACTTCTTCGTCATTTTTCAACCCGTAAAAAAAGTTGATGGTAGGTATGTGCCATACTTCACCATATTCTTTTCTTTTATTGTAGTACTCCTCAAAAACTTTTGGATAAAGCAAATAAGAAAGCAGGTCATTAAAACTTACATCTTCATCAAACTCTTGTTTAAAAGCTGCAAATGCTTCATCCAAATCTATGGGTTTTAATTGTTCGTTCGGGCGACCTGTAAATGGTTTTATATCTTTTAAAATTATTTTTTGCAATTCAGGGTTAAAGCCACCAACAGGTTGGCCAATATCACCTTTGAACAATGATATGACTGACTCAGGAAAAGATAAACTATGACCCTTTAATAATATATCTTCTTTTGTAAGATTATTTGTAACCATATACAAAGCCATATCTCCAACCACTTTTGAACTTGGTGTAACTTTTACAATGTCGCCAAACAATTCATTTACTTCACAATAAGCTTTTTTAATTTCTTCCATTTTATCACCCAGACCAAGTGAGATAGCCTGGGGTTTTAAATTAGAATATTGCCCACCCGGGATTTCATGTACAAACACTTCGGCACTGCTGGCTTTTAACCCGCTTTCAAATGGATAATAATATTCACGAACAGTTTCCCAGTATGTAGAGTGCTGATTCAAGACTTCAATGTCATATTCATTTTCCCTTTCGTGAAAACGCATCATTTCAACAAGCGCATTTAGGTTAGGTTGAGAAGTTAAGCCAGACATTGCGCCAATACATCCATCCACCACATCAACACCCGCCTCTATAGCTTTTAAATAGGTGGCTGCCTGTAAAGAAGAAGTATCATGGGTATGTAAATGAATAGGAATTTTAACGTTTGATTTCAACTCGCCGATCAGTTCATAAGCGGCCCAGGGTTTTAGCAAGCCACTCATGTCTTTAATAGCTAAAATATGTGCCCCGCTGTTCTCAATATCTTTTGCAAACTGTTTATAATATTGCAGTGTATATTTTGATCGGGATGCATCCTGTATATCCCCGGTATAACACATCGCTACTTCGGCAATTCCTTTTGTTTTATTTCTTACAGCCTCAATGCTTTTTTCCATATTCGGCAGCCAATTGAGGGAATCGAAAATGCGAAAAATATCTATGCCGTTTTCAAAACTCTTTACCACAAATTCTTCTACCAAATTATCCGGGTAGGCCTTATAGCCTACGGCGTTGGCACCACGCAAAAGCATTTGCAATAAAATATTCGGAATAGCCTTGCGAAACAATTGCAAACGCTTCCAGGGATCTTCATATAAAAAGCGCATACATACGTCAAAGGTGGCGCCACCCCAAACTTCCATGCTAAATGTTTGCGGAAAATGTTGTGCAAAAGAAGAGGCTACTTTCAGCATGTCAATGGTACGGACACGCGTAGCTAATAAAGACTGGTGTGCATCACGGAAAGTAGTATCAGTAAAATGAATTTTCTTTTCTTTTAATAACCATTCACTAACTGCGTCTGCGCCTGAATTATCCAATATTTGTTTACTGCCATTCTTTATTCCGGCTACAACGTCATAGGTTGGAACAAGAGGCTTTTCAAAATGTTTTTTCTTATCAGGATGCTTAACATCGGGATGACCATTGATTGATATTTCAGCGAGGTATTTTAAAATTTTAGTTCCCCTGTCCTGGGAAGATTTATAAGTAAATATTTCGGGATATTCCTGCAGAAAATTAACCGTGGCATTGCCGGCTGTAAATTCAGGATGGGTAATAATATTCAGTAAAAAACGAATATTGGTTTTTACTCCACGGATGCGAAATTCCATCAATGCCCTTTTTAGTTTATGCACGGCATCATAAACGGTAGTGGAAT
>MWVT01000289.1_pt1 | contig 11064 bp, 12 predicted proteins | sample 1047201 | NCBI WGS metagenome assembly MWVT01 (sample SAMN06349988, study PRJNA376086) | soil metagenome | isolation source: TG5-1 sample Antarctic (ecotone) soil | place: Antarctica | collected 2015-01-13 | reverse complement strand
TTTTTATTCAGGTCAATATCAATTAACTCTATAGATGCCTCGATCATGTGTTTCAATTCCGCAATTAATTTAGCAGCAACCACCCTTCCATTGCCAACAATTCCTGCAATAATAATAGCCGGTTCATCCGCATTGTTCTCTGCCACCTGGAAGGCCATGCGCCGTATGGAGCGTTTGATTGTTTCGGCAGTCAGTATACAATTCTTTACGGGAATATCTCTTTGCATCTTTTATTTTTACAAGGTTAATTTAGCAAATCTAATTTCTGTACATGCATCTCATTCAACAAATTTTATTTATTCTATTGGTTGCGGTAGCTATTTGGTTGTTTGCAAGAAAGATAAACTTCATTCGCCACAACATTAATTTAGGCAGAGACGAAGAGCTGAAAGACAATCCGGGTGCACGTTGGCGCAACATGTTCTTAATGTCATTGGGGCAAAAACGCATGTTCGACAAACCTTTTGTGGCGCTACTTCACTTTGCCGTTTATGCCGGATTCATTATCATCAACATTGAGATTTTAGAAATTGTATTAGATGGCATTTTCGGTACACACCGGCTGTTTGCGCCCTATTTAGGAAATTTGTACACCTTTGTAATCAATTTTTTCGAAGTGCTTGCCTTTCTCGTTCTAGCTTCCTGCATTATTTTTTTGTTACGCCGGAACATCACTAAAGTACCACGGCTGAATACGAACGAACTGAACGGCTGGCCACGCAGCGATGCTAATTACATTTTAATCTTCGAAATCGTTTTAATGACCTTGTTCCTTACCATGAATGCTTCTGACAAAGCCTTACAAATAAAAGGCTATGGCTATTACGGTGAAGCGCAAACAGCTGATTTTTGGGTGTCTGGTTTTATAACACCGCTTTTTTTAAATATGCAAACTGCTACATTGGTAGGTATTGAACGCACCGCCTGGTGGCTGCACATTGCAGGCATATTTGTATTTTTAAATTACCTGCCTTATTCCAAACATCTGCATGTAATTCTTGCTTTTCCAAACACTTATTTTTCCAGGCTAAAACCGCAGGGCAAAATGGTAAACATGCCCGAAATACAAAAAGAAGTTTTGTACGCCATGGAGCCGGCCACTATATCTGCAGAAGCCAGTACCGAGGAACAAAAAAAATTCGGTGCTAAAGATGTTGGTGATTTAAGCTGGAAAAATTTATTAGATGCTTACACCTGCACAGAGTGCGGACGATGCACAGAAGCCTGTCCTGCAAACCAAACGGGTAAGTTGCTTTCGCCGCGCAAAATAATGATGGATACCCGCGACCGCATGGAAGCAATTGGCAAAAGCCGCGATAAAAACGGATCGGTTAGTGACAATGGAAAAACGCTGCTTCACGATTACATTACCACCGAAGAATTATGGGCTTGTACCAGCTGCCAGGCCTGTGTGCAGGTGTGTCCGGTGCTTATTGATCCTTTGAGCATTATCAATCAATTAAAACGTTACCTGGCTCTGGAAGAGAGCAACCAGCCACAGGAATGGAATGGCATGTACAGCAATATTGAAAACAACTTTGCCCCCTGGAAGTTTAGTCCTGATGAAAGAGCTAATTGGGCGGAGGAAATGAAAAGTTGATTTTGAAGTATTGCTTCTACTATTTTTTATTTTCTTGCGTTGTATGTTTCATCTTTTTATATAAAAGTTTCACACTTTTATGAATTGGTTAAATAATTTTCGATACATTTTATTTTACTATGCAAGCAATTTTGATTAACAGAACTAAAAGTGATTTAAAAAGACAATTTAAATTCTTAAAACAATTAGAAAACTCTTTTGAACTAGATCAACGTAGACTATATATATCAGTGCTGATTGGTTTAACTCTTGCAATTTTTTTGCTCCTGACTTTTACAGATATCAACTCCCTTATAACATTTAAAGCTATTTCTTTTGTGCTCATATGTTTATTATGGATTTTAGCGATTGTATATAGTATATCCTTTTACATTAAAAGATGGCGTCGAAACAAATGGATAAGTAATGCAATAGAAGAAACGTTAAAGAAAAATCAAAAAGATTATATAACGTTCGATGAAGAATTTTTTTCTTATGGCTCAGAGGATTTTAAAACAGAACTAAATTGGACGTATTTTAAAGCTTATTTAGAAGATAAAGATTCTATTTATCTGTTTCCTCTGGGTACAATTTATCAATGTCATTCCTTTTCTTCGTACGAGATTGGAGAAGATAATTTAGTACAATTAAAGAACATTGCTAAATCAAAAATCCCGAAGTTAGAAATGGATTAAATCTCTTAGCAGGCTTAAAAAACTATATCTGATTTAAGTATATTGATGAAAAAGTTCAGTTTTCTTAACCGGGCTTTTAAGAAAACCCCGAATTCTTGAGTATTAACGGTGGCTTTCCTTTGCAATATAATGATAACAACACATTTGAATATGGCCTGGCTGCAACTTCTTATCATTTTACTCTACAGCCTGATGGCTTAATTAAATTAATTTATAAGGGGCAGGCGCTGGATACTAAAAGAGATTCATGGGAAGCGACTAAAGAAAAACAATTGTAGTGAGCCTTTTAACTGTGGTTTGACACATAATTGTATACCGTCACTCCCCCGCTTTCATCCTTGGGGAGGCGGAGGCGGGGAACCCCTAACCATTACGGAATCCTCGATACTACTCAGCAGGGTGTTTCATTTTCAATAAACACTGTTGCTGTCATCCCGGGCTTGATCCGGGAACTCCTAATCCTTAGGGAATTTTGGGTATCAGCAGCTAAATCTTTCATTTCCGGGTTATCTTTTTTTATTATATCAATTTTCCATTCTCTAAGCCATTTTTTCAATTGCTTTTCTCTGGCGATAGCATTCCGAACATCCTCATAATCTTCATAGTACATAAGACAATGGCAATTGTATTTTGAAGTGAATACGCCTCCTCCTTGCTTGTGCTGCAACACTCTTCCTTCTAAGTCGGAAATAACACCAATGTAAAACACAGTGAGATGTTGAGTAGAAAATATGTACACTAATAGGAAATGAGCGTGGCATTATGCAATCAAGTGTATTGCATCAACGGGAGTTCCCGGGTCAAGCCCGGGATGACAGCACCAGTTTGACAATTATCAAAACAGGTTGATGAAGCAAGTGCCTCGAAAGTCTGCGATGACAGCAAGATTGTTTTTAACCACAAGCTTTTTTTAATTAGATAAAAAAGAAATGACTATCTCAATCTGGTTATGATGTTGCACCAAATAACGGATAGTCATTAGAAATCTACAATAAAAGTTCAAGTAGTGTATTATAACAGATAGCTGGCAGAGTTGTCGCTTTGGAAAAACTAAAGCCGCATCAGCGGCTTTAAAAAACAGAAAGAAGTGAGGTTTTATTTGGAATCTATTTCCGGCTTGTGGTATAATATCTGAGTGATTAACCAACTTCCATTGATTGGCTCCTGCTACTTTCCCCCTAATATAAATTGTGTTATTGGCACAATAATTACTATTTCTTTTCAAAAAAAAATTATGCGTATTCTATTCTTTGTTTTTGCAGTGGTTTTTATAGCAGCTTGTAATAACAACACAACATCCACAGAAGAATCAACAGATTCTACAGTAATACAAAATAATGGTAACGATCAACCCGTATCCTCTGAAACTTCAGGAAAAAATTCATCCGCTAATGTCAGTGGATGTTATTGGAAAATATTAAAACGGGATACACTTGCTATAAGTTTAGAGCAAACTGACAATTCGGTTACTGGTAAACTCAATTTCGACAACTTCGAAAAAGATGCCAGCAGCGGTCTTGTTCATGGTATTGTTGAAGGAGATATTATTAAACTTTGGTACAACTTTGCTTCTGAAGGTATGAACAGTGTAATGGAAATTTATTTTAAAAAACAAGGGGATCAGCTATTTCGGGGAATTGGGCCGGTTGATGCGAAAGGAGACACCAGTTATTATACAAATCATTCTGACATCACATATTCGCAAGATCAATCTTTCACTAAACTGGCTTGCGAAGAATTACCGGGCAAATACAAATAATAAGGTTTTCCGTCTTTCACCTCGTATACTGCTATCTCGTCCATTTGCATGCGTTCTCCACCCTTCATGGTTACATCCATACCCATGGCTACGGAAAAATGATTACCGCCAACCCCCGGCTGACTGCAATAACCACCGTGCATTTCCTCTATCATTTGGTTCCACATCTCTCCTTTTTTCTTAATGGCATCCAATCCCTCTGCATTTTGCAATCCTTGCGCACCAGGTGGTTCTATGCTAACAGCATTATCAGCATACAATTCATCCTGTATAGCATCAAATTTATTTTCTTTGGCAAGTTCGGCGTAACGGCTGACTACTTCCTGGATGGTCATGGCTTAAGTTTTAATTGTTAAGAAATTAGTTTAAAAGTTACTACAATTAAATAAATCCTGTTATGAAATTATGATGAACTGCATGCATCTTATTTTAAATAACTTGCTTAACTTTTATCAAAATTTTTATGCAATTGCATGACTGGAGTACTTTTAAATTACGGGTACCTATCCGTAGCAATTCCGAAAACATTTACAAGGCCTGGGCGACTACAGAAGGGCTGGAAAACTGGTTCTTACGTAAGGCAACATTCTTAAAAAACGATGGAACTGCGAAAGAGCGTACTGCTCTTATTGAGGAAAGCGATAATTACGAATGGCTGTGGTATGGTTGGGATGATGAGACTGTTGAACGGGGAACAATTCTGCGGGCGAATGGTAGGGATAGTTTGCAATTCAGTTTCGGGAAAGCAGGGAATGTAACCGTAATTATTAAAAAAGAATTGGAAGAAATGATTGTTGAATTAGTGCAGGATGAAATTCCAGTTGATGAGCAGGGGCAGGTATACTACCACATTGGATGCACAAAAGGATGGCTTTTTTATCTTACTAATCTTAAATCAATTTTAGAAGGTGGCGTTGATCTTCGTAATAAAAATGTCGGGTTGAAAGATGTGATCAATTCTTAAAATACTACTTATGGAAGACACCGCTCTGAAGTGTGACAAATAACAGTCATTGGTTTAATGTATGTTCATCCTTTTTATGTTCTCTATTTATTTCGTCTACCTGTTCTTCAAATTGTCTTGTTTCGTCTTCAGGGTGTTCTATCCTATGCTCAACATCTTTTTTTGTTATTATTTTATACAATTGAATTAATGCTGTTAGGGCAAATATGCCGCCAATGATCCAGTTCAAAATATCCTGGTTTCCGCTTAGCTTATTAGCAATCAGTAAGCCGCCAAAAATAAAAACACAATTGCCAAAAATGGTTCCTAGTGCTATACCACCAATGTAACTGTTGTAATGACTATTCTTAGGAAGTAGAATTTTTTTTGTAAACAGTACTGTGCTCCATCCAAACCAAAATGGAATTTGCACCGGGTTCAACGCACACATAATCAATCCCAGTAAAAAGCGGTTCAGCGTACTGCTAAGAATGACATTTTCTTTTTCGGATGGATGGGTAGCTGCGTAAAAACTAGAGATAGCCAAAGCAACAACGATTGCCAGCGTTACCCATTCTAAAATGCGAAACAAAGTATGTTGTTTGCGCACCCAATCCATTGCTACAAGCGAAATGCGTACATAGATTATTTCTGCCAGTAAAGATCCAAGCGCAAAAAGCGAAGCCTGAAAAATTCCATCGCTAATGGAGATCTGCATTACAGCAATGTTTAATGTACCTAAAGGCAGCGAGCCTAAAAAGGAGATGAACATCCCGGTAAAAAATATGCGTCCGAGTTTTGACATGCATTTATTTCAGGTTGCCGAAAGTATTAATTTATGATGAATGTAAGGCTTATGTAATGGCATCAATTTTATTAAGCAATTCGAAATGCTTAGTGGATTGTTGCAAAAAACGGCGGCCCCTGTTAAAGTTCCAATAAGGAACTCCTTTGTTATGGTTATATAAAGAAATTTGAAATAAAACTTTCCAATGCCTTAATATTTCTTTATGCGCCGCTCCTAATGTATAACCTGAATTATAAACATGATTCGGTTCTGCCCCACTGCCATTGTATTCCAGCAACAAAAAATTTTTTCCTTGCTTTAGGTCTTCAAGCGATGCTGCTTTTAAATCGTACCGTCCGTAAAAAAATGTTTTAGAGTAAAGGTTCAATTCATCAAATACTTTATGAAGATTGTCATCTATTTCGTTCTGTAAATTGATAAAGTTGCCGCCGCGGTTTAAATTGGCTGCATGTGACAAATAGAACTTTTCTCCGGCAGGTAACACAAGATCAAGCCTTTCTTTATGCCAGCTAAGTAATTCCGCCATGCGATATTTTGCATTAGGGTGGGTTTCTATCAACTGCAAAAGATCATCTTTTCCATTGCCGGTTACGTTCATTGGTTCTTTTTCTAAAAAACCGGTAATAACTCCTTTGGAATGCTCCGGGTGCCGGTAGTAAAATACGCTGAACTCAATAGGAAAATGTATAAGATCCTGAACAAGATATTCTACCGGTATTTTGCTGTGATAGTGTTGCAAATGTTTTTCCGTTTCTATTTTACGAAATAAGATGCCAGCCATACCCACATCGGGCTTAACAATAAACGGATAGTTGAAGCCTGCATCTGAAATTGCCTTAAGAACTTCTTCGAACGGCACTCCCGGCTTTATGTATACTGTTTTAGGATAAGATGCTGGTGGCAACTGTTCATACATTTCCCTTTTGCTTTCACCTTCAAATCCGCCAAAGGTTAAGGTGGGGTTCGATGGTGTAAAGAACCATGCAGACCGGGCCCGTAAACAATACCAGAACCACATTGGAGTAATGTTTAAGTAACGCAACCAAAAAGGCCATAACTCCCAGTTCTTCCATTTTTCCATTGTACCGCATATTGTTTATTGGCTTCAAAAATAGAGCTTTGAGAATATCGTTCTGTTACAAAGTTTCAATCTGAAAAAATTCAACTTGTTCGTATTACATTTGACCCAAAACTTAATTGCTTGAAAAAATTATCGGCCCTATTTATCTTACTAATTTGTTTGCTCTTAAATTCTGTACATGCATCTGTAACACCAGGCGACAGTACTGCAGCTAAATCTTTTACCAGTAAAGTTTTATTGAATACGTTATTAACTTCAAACCCTGCAGAAATACAGCGGTTAACCGGTAAAAAATTAAATTTTATTGAAAGGATCTCGCTAAAGCTTTTTCAAAAAAAATTATTGAAACAAGCAGCAGCAGAAAATGGTGAGCCCACGGAAAAACAAAAAAAACAGGGTAAATTATCCATGATGTTTGGTATTCCCAGCCTGGTCTTTTTATTTATTCCTTATCTTAATATTCTGGCAATACCCGGAGCTATTGCTGCATTGGTATTAGGTTTGAAATCAATTAAGGGAAATTCAAATACACAAGGAATGATTGGTGTAATAACAGGCAGCGCAACTTTATTCCTTGTGGTTATTGCTATAATTCTTGTTGCAGCCTTTTTTGCGAGTTGGAATTAAAATAAATTTATGCAGGTACGTACAATGGCAGATGTGATGGCTGTAGGAGAAACGCCTGAAGTACTTTTTTGGGTTGGTTGTGCAGGAAGTTTCGATCAAAGAGCTCAAAAGATTACTAAAGCATTTGCTACTATTTTAAATAAAGTCGGAGTTAACTATGCCATACTTGGTGCAGAGGAAATGTGCACCGGCGATCCTGCACGCCGGGCTGGCAATGAGTTTCTTTTTCAAATGATGGCCTATCAGAACATACAGGTGTTAAATAACTATGGCATAAAAAAAATTGTATGCACCTGCCCCCATTGTTTTAATATTCTTAAAAACGAATACCCCGAACTGGGCGGAAATTACGAGGTCATTCATCATACCAGTTTTTTGCAGGGATTAATTGATGAAGGAAAGATTAAGTTGAAAGATGGAGCTGTTTTTAAAGGAAAAAAAATAACTTATCACGATAGTTGTTATTTAGGTCGAGCCAATGATATTTACGAAGCACCACGAAAAGTACTGGAAGCTTTAGATGCAGAATTAGTAGAAATGAAACGGTGCCGCAAAAACGGTTTTTGTTGCGGTGCCGGCGGAGCACAGATGTTTAAAGAAGAAGAAAAAGGCAACATCCGTATTAACTGGGACCGGGCGAATGAAGCGATAAGCACCGGTTCTAATATTGTTGCTGCGGCTTGCCCTTTTTGCAATACCATGCTAACCGATGGTGTTAAAGCCGCCGAAAAAGAAGATGAAGTGCAGGTTTTAGATGTAGCGGAATTAGTAGCTGCCAGCCTTGAATAATTAATTATACTTATGAACGAAGGTTAACTTTATACATTAAGTTTAATAAAACACAGAACTTAATTTTGTGCAATGAATCTTGAATTTGTTCATTTACTTCCCTCAGACTTTTCTCCAAATAGCCGTGTATGGATCTACCAAAGCAACCGGTTGTTTTCTTTAAGCGAAGCTTTGGACATTGAAGCTGCAATTAATGAATTTTGTGAAGAATGGACCTCTCATGGAGCAGAAGTAAAAGCTTTTGGTAATTTATTTTTTGGACAATTTGTTGTCCTCTTGACCGATGAAACGGCCGTTGGTGTTAGCGGGTGCAGCACCGATAGTTCAGTACGCTTCATTAAAGAATTAGGAAATCGGTACCGTGTTGATTTTTTTGACCGGATGAGTCTTGGTTTTATTATAAAGGAAAAGGTTCAGATATTACCACTTCCCCAACTGCAATATGCTATAGATAACAACTTCATCACACCTGAAACTTTGTATTTTAATAATTTAGTTCAAATAAAAAAAGAACTGGAAAATAACTGGATCATCCCAGTTAGCTCGTCCTGGATTCATCAAAAAATACGTACATCTGTGTAATTTTGGCACCTCGATTCAAAGTTCAAACAACTTCTTAAAAATCTGACAGACTGTCACAGCACGAGATAGAATATCTATCTTTGCGCTCAATTTTTGCTTTACAATGTTTGATTTGGTTACAAAAGTTCACGATGAAACCCGGCAAGGCGAATCTTTCGCTCCTTTTGCCCAGGATCCAACTGCATATAAACGTCGTTTTTATATTGAGAGCTACGGCTGCCAGATGAATTTTAGCGATAGTGAAATTGTTGCTTCTATACTCCAGCAAGATGGGTTTGGCGCGACACGAAATATCGAAGAAGCCGATCTTATTCTTTTAAATACCTGCTCTATCAGGGAAAAAGCGGAACAAACTGTTCGCAAACGCCTTACAGAATTTAAGAAACTAAAAAAACAAAAACCAGCGATGCTCGTGGGCATGTTGGGTTGCATGGCAGAGCGCTTGAAGGCAAAATTATTGGAAGAAGAACGACTTGTTGACCTGGTTGTCGGTCCCGATGCGTACAGAACTTTACCTGCCCTTATTGTAGAAGCAGTTAGCGGACAAAAAGGAGTAAACGTATTGCTAAGCCGCGATGAAACCTATGCTGATATTGCTCCTGTCAGGTTGAACAGCAATGGAATTACAGCATTCGTAAGCATTATGCGTGGCTGTAATAATATGTGTGCCTTTTGCGTCGTGCCTTTTACAAGAGGTCGCGAACGTAGCCGCGATGCGGAAAGTATTATAAAAGAATGCCAGGAATTGGTTGCTGCCGGTTACAAGGAAGTTACCTTATTGGGTCAAAATGTTGATAGCTATTATTTTGTTCCCGAGGCTGATGGCAAGGCAGTTACTTTCGCAAGCCTGCTTGAACAGGTAGCAATTATTTCGCCTCAATTGAGGGTTCGTTTTTCTACCTCTCATCCAAAAGATATTACAGATGATGTATTGCACACGATGGCTAAGCACCACAACATTTGTAAATACATTCACCTGCCTGTACAAAGTGGTTCTACACGCATTTTAGGCTTAATGAACAGGAATTATTCCCGCGAATGGTACATGGCAAAAATTGACCGCATTAAAGAAATTATGCCCGGTTGCGCCATTAGCTCTGATATTATTTCAGGATTTTGTACGGAAACAGAAGAAGATCACCAGGATACTTTGGATATAATGAAATATGCAAAGTATGAAATGAGCTATATGTTCTTTTATTCCGAGCGCCCTGGCACGTTGGCGCAGCGCCGTTATGAAGATGATGTTCCGCTGGTAACTAAAAAAAGACGTTTACAGGAAATTGTTGATCTGCAAGGAAAACTTTCACACCAAAGCAATAAAGAAGATCTTGGAAAAACCTTTGAAGTTTTGATTGAAGCAAGTTCTAAAAAATCGGACAAGCAATGGATGGGAAGAAGCAGCCAGAATAAAGTAATTGTTTTTGAAAAAGGAAATGCGACGCATAATCCGGGGGATTATGTACAGGTGAAGGTTATAGATTGTACTCAGGCGACGTTAATAGGTGAAATAGTTAATTATTAAAATGGAATTACAAAGTATTAAAAACAGGTTTGGCATTATAGGAAGTTCTCCTGCATTGAACTATGCTTTGCAGGTAGCATCGCAGGTAGCCAATACGGACCTTACCGTACTGATAGCCGGTGAAAGCGGGGTCGGCAAAGAAGCGTTTTCGCATATTATTCACTCTCTTTCTGCCCGCAAGCATAACCCATTTATTGCTGTTAATTGCGGCGCCATACCGGAAGGCACAATTGACTCAGAACTATTCGGCCACGAAAAAGGAAGTTTTACAGGTGCAGTTGATAGCCGAAAAGGATATTTTGAAACAGTAAATGGCGGAACCATATTTTTAGATGAAATAGGAGAAATGCCTTTGGGTACACAAGCCCGTCTGTTAAGGGTTTTAGAGTCAGGAGAATTTATTCGTGTTGGTTCATCTAAGGTTCAGAAAACAGATGTACGTGTTATTGCCGCTACCAATAGGGATTTGTTGGATCGGGTACATCAAAATAAATTTCGCGAAGACCTTTATTATCGTTTGAACACTGTTCCTATACGGGTTCCGGCGTTGCGAGACAGAAGAGAAGACATTCCCCTATTATTTAGAAAGTTCGTAATAGATTTTGCTGAACGATATAAGACCACTCCGGTACAATTGGAAGAAGCCGCCCGTCAAAAATTAGCCGGTTATTCGTGG
>MWVT01000288.1_pt1 | contig 11107 bp, 10 predicted proteins | sample 1047201 | NCBI WGS metagenome assembly MWVT01 (sample SAMN06349988, study PRJNA376086) | soil metagenome | isolation source: TG5-1 sample Antarctic (ecotone) soil | place: Antarctica | collected 2015-01-13 | reverse complement strand
CTTTTCGAACACCTGGACTTTTAAGGGAAAGGTTTCTGATCCATCCGATAAATGGGCCATAGATGGTTCTGTTTTTGTCCACAGAAAACAACTATACATGATCTGGTCGGGCTGGGAGGGAGACCAGAATGGAAGCCAGGATATTTACATTGCAAAAATGAAAAATCCCTGGATGATTGAAGGGAAAAGAGTGCGGATATCAAGCGCCACTTACGATTGGGAAAGGCACGGTAATTTAAACGATCCATACAACCCACCGCATGTAGCAGTAAATGAAGGTCCTCAAATTTTAAAAAACAAAAAGAAGCTGTTTTTAATCTACTCGGCCAGTGGTTGCTGGACAGAAAATTATGCTTTGGGCATGCTGACATTCAAGGGCAAAAAAAATTTACTGGATTCTGCTTCATGGATCAAATCAGCACAACCGGTGTTTGCCCAATCAACCGAAAATGGTGTGTATGCACCCGGTCACAATTCGTTTTTTAAATCGCCCGATGGTAAAGAAGATTGGATACTATATCATGCCAATTCACTACCCGGACAAGGATGCGGCCGGCACCGCTCGCCACGGGCACAAAAGTTTGGGTGGAACAGCGACGGTACACCCGCTTTTGGCAAACCATTAAAAGTCGGTACTTCAATAGAAATTCCATCCCATCAAACTAAAAATTGATAACAATGATTGTAAGAAATTATAGAAACAAGAATGCCATTCTGTTACTGCTTGCCTTCTTTTTAGTGGGCAATGTAGAAGCACAGAAAACGAAGGTTCAAAAAGCAGTAACGGTTGCACAAGTGCCTGGAAGGCTTTGGTCGGCCGAAAAAGCCGGTGCCTGGTATGCGGAACATCAATGGATAACCGGCGCTAATTTTTTACCAAGTACCGCCATCAATCAATTAGAAATGTGGCAGGCTGCTACATTCGATAGCGCTACTATTGACCGTGAATTGGGCTGGGCGCAAAACATTGGTTTTAATACCATGCGGGTGTACCTGCACAGCGTTGCCTGGAAAGAAGATCCGCAAGGATTTAAAAACAGAATGGATCGTTATTTAAACATTGCTAATAAGCATGGTATAAAAACACTGTTTGTTTTTTTTGATGATTGCTGGAACCCGGTGCCGAAACCGGGACTACAACCTGAACCAAAACCAGGCATTCATAATTCAGGTTGGGTTCAGGATCCGGGTCAGCCTATGTCAAACGATACCACGATCTTTCCTGAATTAGAGAAATATGTAACCGATGTAATGACCCGGTTTAAAACCGACAAACGCATTTTACTTTGGGATTTATACAACGAGCCGGGCAATTCGGGCAAGCGTGATTCATCGCTGCCATTAGTAAAAAAAGTATTTAGCTGGGCAAGAGCCGTTAATCCGGAGCAGCCGATCAGCGTAGGCTTATGGGACTGGGATTTTGAAAAACTGAATGCGTTTCAGTTGCAAAATTCTGATATCATTACTTATCACAATTACGAAGACCAACCTTGGCATCAGCGCACCATTGAATTGCTAAAAGCAAGCGGTCGCCCCATGATTTGCACCGAGTATATGGCCCGCACCCGCAACAGCCGTTTCTCCACCATTTTACCACTTTTAAAAAAGCACAACATTGGTGCTATTAACTGGGGATTTGTAGCCGGAAAAAGCAATACCATTTACGCCTGGGATACACCCATCCCAACAGGCAATCAGCCAATAGAATGGTTCCATGATATTTATTTTAAAGATGGCACGCCGTACCGCCAAGATGAAGTGAACCTTATTAAAAAGTTGAACACTGAAAAATAACAGTCATACCTGTTCTTGCATAACTTAGATAAGTATTAAAATAAAGATCGGCTTCGGCAGGCTCAGCCTGACAAGCTTTCTTAAATAGTTAGGGTTTTTGTCACCCTGAGCTTGCCGAAGGGAACTGACAACCATAAGCACACTCAATACTAAAATAGATTCGTAGCAGCTTCGTAATAAAAAATATAAAATGAAATTTGGGGTTCTTTCTTTTCTCTGCATAGTTCTAAGCAGTAGCAGTGTTGGTCAGCAGTTGGTCATGCGTGGAGATCATGCCGATCCTTCTGTTGTAAAAATCGGCGACACTTATTGGGCCAGCGCCACTACTTCTAACTGGTTTCCAGCTTATCCACTTTTAAGTTCCAAAGACCTGGTGAATTGGAAAGCAGAAGGCTATGTATTTAACCAGCTACCAGCCTGGGCCGATTACTATTTCTGGGCGCCGGAAATTTCTTACGAAAACGGTAAAGTGTATATCTATTACGCAGCTCATAAAAAAGGCGGCAACCTTTGTTTGGCTGTAGCCAGCGCCGATAAACCAGAGGGTCCGTACACCGATCATGGTACTTTAATGTGCGAGTTGGCGGGCTCTATTGATGCCTTTCCCATGCGTGATGAAGGGGGAAAATTATTCATGATTTGGAAAGAAGATGGCAACAGTGTAAACAAACCAACGCCAATATGGGCTCAGGAAATGAAAGAAGATCGCAAAGCATTAATTGGTGAAAAGAAAGAATTGTTCCGCAATGATAAAGGGTGGGAAGGCAATTTAGTGGAAGGCGTGTCTATGATAAAAAAGGGCGATTATTATTATGCTTTCTATGCCGCGGCGGGATGTTGCGGACGGGAGTGTACGTATCAAACAGGTGTAGCCCGGTCAAAAACTTTGTTTGGTCCGTGGGAGAAATATGACAAGAATCCCATTCTTACAAATGATGCAGATTGGAAATGTCCCGGACACGGAACACCAATTGAAAAAGACGGTAGGTATTATTTTTTGTATCATGCTTATGATAAAGAAACAGATGTTTATACCGGAAGGGAAGGCCTACTTATAGAGTTTCGTTTTACACCAGATGGTTGGATTGAATTTATAAAAGAAAATGAAAGTAATGATGTGCCGTTAACTTCTTTTAGCGATAACTTTCGCGGAAGAACAATGTCGGGAAACTGGCAATGGAGCATATTTCAACCGGTTAGCTACAAGCAGCAAAGCAGCAAATTAAAATTGATTGCTATGCCTTCTCCATCAGGCTCATACATTGGTACAAAAACAACCAGCGGTAACTACTCAGCCAGCATAGAAATAAAGGCAAAACAAACCACGGCTTCGGCAGGTATTGGGCTTATTGGCGATGATGAAAATACAGTGAGCGCCTTATTTAAAGACGGTGTTTTAAAGTTGATGCAGTTGAAAGGCGGAAAAGATTCTATGCTTTTCGAAAAGCGGATCAATGTAAAAAGAAAACTGTATTTGCAGATGGAGGTAAAAAACGGTAAAGACATTTCTTTTTTATACAGTACCAACGGAAAAAATTTTCAGCCATTAAACAACACTTCTTTTAATGGAAGTTTTCTACCACCCTGGGACCGCTCCCTCAGAGTTGGTTTAATTGCTAAAGGCGATTCTACCCAAAGCGCAACGTTCGATAACTTTCAATTAAACAATCAATAAAATTCAGAGCCACAATCAAAACTATATGACCAAACTTCTTACTACCATTTTTGCAACCGCAGTTTTTACCAGTTGCGGCAATAACAACGGCAATACTTCAAGTTCTTCAAACACCGATTCAACAAACGCCATGCAAGTTTCATTACCCGACCGGAAAGCCTTTCAGGATACGATTGATGGAAAAGGAACTGATTTGTATATTTTGAAAAACGCATCGGGAATGACCGCTGCCATTACCAGTTATGGCGGCCGTCTGGTTAGTTTATTTGTTCCCGATAAAGACGGCAAGGCGACAGATGTTGTTGTGGGCTTTGGTTCTGTGCAGGATTATATAAAATCTACCGAAGCTTATTTTGGCGCCACCATTGGCCGCTTCGGTAACCGCATAGCCAAAGGAAAGTTTTCGCTGGATGGAAAAGAATATACTTTGTTCACCAACAATGGCCCGAACACCTTGCATGGTGGTAAAAAAGGTTTTGGCGATGTGGTTTGGGATGCAACGCAAAAAGGTGATTCAACCCTGGAGCTGCATTATCTTTCAAAAGATGGCGAAGAAGGTTTTCCCGGAAACCAGGATGTAACAGTTACTTATACCATCACCGGCAACAACGAATTTAAATGCGAGTATCTGGCAACAACTGATAAAAAAACCATCGTCAATTTAACCAACCATGCTTTTTTTAATTTGAACGGCGAAGGTAGTGGTACGATCAATAATCACATATTGCAAATTAATGCCGAACAGTACACACCGGTAGATGCCACCTTAATTCCTTTCGGTAAACACGAAGCCGTGGAAGGCACGCCTTTCGATTTTAGAAAACCTACTGCTATAGGTGCACGGGTGAACGATAGTGCTAACACACAAATAAAACATGGCGCCGGTTACGACCATAATTTTGTTTTGAGCGATGGCTCTAAAGCAATGAAAGAGGCTGCCACTATTACCGGGGATATTTCAGGAATTGTAATGACCGTTATTACAAAAGAACCTGGTCTGCAATTTTACGGGGGCAATTTTATGAAAAGCAAAAACACATTTAAAACCGGAGTCACAGATGATTTCAGAACGGCCTTTTGTTTAGAAACGCAACATTTCCCGGATAGCCCGAACCAACCCAATTTTCCATCTACGGTTTTGGAACCGGGACAGACTTATCAAACATCATCGCTGTATCGGTTCTCTGTAAATAAGTAATTCATACCTTCAAAAAAGATGTCTGTCAGGCTGAGCTTGCCGAAGCCTACTTAGATAAATTTGGATACTAAATTTTAATTTTAAATTCTTAAGCCACTCATCACGCCAAAACTTTCACCATGCTTAAAACAGCCGACATCATTGTTTTTGTACTGTATTTCATTTTAGTTGCCTCGTATGGCATTTGGATTTACAGACGCAAAAAAAACATCAAAGAAACCTCAACCGATTTTTTTCTTGCAGAAGGTTCATTAACCTGGTGGGCTATTGGTGCTTCCCTGATTGCATCGAATATTTCGGCGGAACAATTCATTGGCATGTCGGGCAGTGGCTTTAAACTGGGCCTGGCTATTGCCGCTTACGAGTGGCTGGCGGCTGCCTCACTCGTTATTGTAGCTGTGTTTTTCATGCCCATTTATTTAAAGAACCGAATCTTTACCATGCCGCAGTTTTTAAAAACGCGGTATAACGAAACGGTGGCGCTCATCATGGCCATCTTCTGGCTTTTTTTATATGTTACAGTGAACCTAACCTCGATTTTATACCTTGGCACACTGGCAATAAACAATTTGGCCGGGGGCGATAATTTTCACCTTATTATGATTGGGCTTGCTTTTTTTGCCCTGCTTATTACACTAGGCGGCATGAAGGTGATTGGCTATACCGATGTTATACAGGTTGTGGTATTAATTATCGGCGGACTGGTTACCAGTTACATTGCTTTAACACTGGTATCGGAACAATTTGGTTTGGGAAAAGATATGCTCGCAGGTTTTAATGCTTTGCTGGAAAGAGCACCTGAACATTTTAATATGATTTTTGATAAACCTGGTCCCGGTGCATCAAAAGAGCAAGTGTCGAACTATGTAGATTTACCCGGTGTAACCATGCTTGTTGCCGGTATGTGGATCGCTAATTTAAACTATTGGGGCTGCAATCAATACATTACACAACGGGCATTAGGTGCTGATTTAATAACGGCGCGGACAGGTATTTTATTCGCTGCTTTTTTAAAGTTGATGATGCCTTTGATAGTAGTATTACCGGGTATTGCAGCCTATGTGTTGTATAAAAACGGCGGTTTGCAAACAGAGATGCTGACCAATGGTGAGTTCAGAAACGATAATGCCTATTCTGCTATCCTGGGTTTTTTACCAACAGGGCTGAAGGGACTTTCTATGGCTGCTTTAACAGCCGCTATTGTAGCTTCTTTAGCAGGGAAAGCAAATAGTATTGCCACCATTTATACACTGGATATTTATAAGAAATATGTAAACAGGAATGCCCTCGATAATAAACTGGTTTGGATTGGGCGCATTACTGTAATTGTAGCATTAATACTGGCGATTATTGTAAACTGGAGAGATTCCTTGGGCATCGGCAGCGAAGGTGGCTTTATATTCATTCAAAAATATACAGGCTACATTTCACCGGCTATATTCGCGGTTTTTTTACTGGGCTTTTTTTGGAAACGTACTACTGCAAAAGCAGCGCTGGCAGGCATCCTGGGAGGTGTGGTGTTGATGGTGTTGTTCGATAAAGTATTGCCTGGTTATTTCCCCGAAACACCTTTGTACACTGCCTTTATGAATGCGCAGGGTGTTTACGAAATACCGTTTTTAATCAGCATGGGTTGGGTGTTTTTCTTTACTGTGTTGCTAATGGTCATTATTAGTTTGCTTGATAAACGGGGCAGTAAAGAAGTAAATGCTTTGGAGGTAGATACAACTATGTTCCGGGTTTCACCGGGCATACTCACGATGATCATTATTATACTGGGTATTTTACTGGCGCTGTATATACGGTTTTGGTAATTATCCCAAGTTTAAACTTTAAATCAGAGTTCATAATGTCTGGAGTTCAAAGCTCCGGACATTTTTGTTTTGGGATTACAGTAGTTACACATAAAAATTTATTTCCTGCATTATTGTACCTTCGCCCCGCATTTTTAATTCTAAAACGCTTAATAATATGTCCGTAAAAGTTGCCATTAATGGTTTTGGTAGAATTGGTCGTTTGGTGTATCGCCAGATCTACAATATGGAAGGAATTGATGTTGTAGCCATCAACGATTTAACCTCTCCTGAAGTATTAGCTCATTTATTGAAATACGATAGCGCTCAAGGAAGGTTTGAAGGCGAAGTAACCAGCACCGAAAACTCCATTAAAGTAAATGGCGATGAAGTAAAAATATATGCACAGAAAGATCCGGCACAAATTCCCTGGGGTCAGCATGGGGTTGATGTGGTAATTGAAAGTACCGGTTTTTTTACCGACAAAGACAAAGCGCAGGCACACATTACTGCAGGTGCCAAACGTGTGGTAATTTCTGCACCCGCAACCGGCGATTTAAAAACAGTTGTGTTTAATGTAAACCACGAAATATTAGATGGGAGCGAAACTATTATTAGCTGTGCTTCCTGTACAACTAATTGCCTGGCGCCAATGGCTAAAGTATTGAACGATAGATATGGTATTGTTGCCGGTATTATGACCACCATTCATGCGTACACAAACGATCAGAATACCTTAGATGCACCGCACCCAAAGGGCGATCTGCGCCGGGCAAGAGCGGCAGCGCAAAACATTGTTCCTAATAGTACCGGCGCTGCAAAAGCAATTGGTTTAGTATTGCCCGAACTGAAAGGAAAGCTGGACGGTAGTGCGCAACGTGTGCCAACTATAACCGGTTCTTTAACGGAGTTGACAACGGTATTAAATAAAAAAGTTACTATTGAAGAAGTGAATGCTACCATGAAAGCCGCTTCCAATGAAAGCTTTGGCTACACCGAAGATGAATTAGTTAGTACCGACATCATCGGAATCACTTTCGGTTCCCTGTTCGATGCAACGCAAACCAAAGTAATAACAGCGGGCGAAACGCAGATGGTAAAAACCGTTAGCTGGTACGATAACGAAATGAGCTATGTATCGCAGTTGGTAAGAACCGTAAAGCACTTCGCTCAAATGATAGATAAGAAATAATTTGAACCCCGCAAAAGCGGGGGTTTTTATTATAAGCTGTAACTTTAGTTTTCAAATCTTAAGTTATGAATATTGAACAGGCGGACTTGCTGAACAGGATCACAATTAAAGAAGGTATGATGGGAGGAAAACCGACAATACGTGGCATGCGGTTCCCGGTCAAGGATGTTTTAGAGTTGCTTGCAAGTGGCATGACATGGGATGAAATCCTGGAACAACATCCTATTTTGGAAAGGGATGATATTAGGGCAGCTTTGGTTTATGCTTCTATCAAAATCACAAATACAGCTACGCTGAATGCGGCCTGATTTCGAAATCTGGTTAGATTCCCACATCTCGCCGGTCATTGCCAAATGGTTAAAAGATGATTTTGGCTACAATTGTAAATCATCTTTTGTTCTGATTTATATGGGTTGGATGATGTTGCCATTTATCAAAAAGCGAAGGCAGCCGGATTTGTAATCATTATCTCTAAAGATTCAGACTTACCAGAGATCGTTGCCCGATTAGGAGCGCCTCCTAAAATTATTAATATTCGTATTGGTAATACAGATAACCGAGAACTGTACCAACTTTTGAAAGAAAATATTGAGCATTGCGTTCGTATGTTGACACAGTTTGGTATTACAAGCATTGAATTAAATTTTTCATTATGAGCAAGTTTTCAGACTTCAACTTCAAAGATAAAAAAGCACTCATTCGTGTTGATTTTAATGTGCCCTTAGATGATCAATACAACATTACAGATGATACAAGAATTACAGCAGCAATACCAACGATCAAAAAAATTTTAGCTGATGGGGGGTCGGTTATTTTAATGTCGCATTTTGGGCGCCCTAAAGAGGGTACAACGGATAAATATTCATTAAAGCATTTGGTAATGCATATCAGCGGTTTATTAAAAACAGAAGTTCAATTTGCAAACGATTCAATAGGTGAAGACGCGGTTCAGAAAGCTGGCGCTCTTCAACCCGGTGAAGTGTTGCTGTTAGAAAATCTTCGTTTTTATAAAGAAGAAGAAAAAGGCGATAAAGTGTTTGCAGAAAAATTATCCAAACTTGGCGATGTGTACGTAAATGATGCTTTTGGAACAGCGCATAGAGCGCATGCTTCAACAGCCGTAATCGCTCAATTTTTTTCAACTGAAAACAAATTGTTCGGACTGGTAATGGAAGGTGAGGTAACCAGCGCAGACAAAGTTTTTAATGCAAATGAAAAACCCTTTACGGCAATCATTGGCGGCGCAAAGGTTTCCGATAAAATATTGATCATTGAAAATTTATTGAAACGTGCAACCGATATTATCATTGGCGGTGGCATGGCATATACTTTCCAAAAAGCCTGCGGTGGTAAAATAGGTACTTCTCTTTGCGAAAATGATCGTCTTGATACCGCCAGAGATCTAATGAAAAAAGCGGAAGCAAAAGGAGTTTGCATTCACCTTCCTTCCGATTCTATTATAGCCGACAAGTTTGCTGCAGACGCAAACATTTCTTCCGCATTAAGCAATACCATACCCGATGGTTGGATGGGCCTGGATATTGGCGCTTTAGCCTGCGATGTATTTACAAAAGTTATACTTGCCTCCAAAACTATTTTATGGAACGGACCAATGGGCGTATTTGAAATGGAAAAATTCCAACACGGCACAAAAGCCATTGCCGATGCTGTAGCACAAGCTACAGAAAACGGAGCCTTTTCATTAGTTGGCGGTGGCGACAGCGTTGCTGCAGTGAACAAGTTTGGCTATGCCGATAAGGTCAGTTACGTATCTACTGGTGGTGGAGCACTCCTTGAATACTTTGAGGGAAAAGAATTGCCGGGTATCGCGGCGATGAAGCAATAATTTCTATATCAATTATTTTTTGGGTTAACGCAGCCGTAAGAGATAAAAAATCCCTCAGTTTTCATTAGTTGGGTGTATTGATATTTTCAGAAAAATGAAATAATTTTATTCATGATCAATACTAAACACCCCAATGTTATTATTGATTTTGAAATTGATTCTGAGCTAGTATTTATAGCTATAAAAAATCAAAGTAATTATCCGGCCTTTAATGTAAAAATAAAACCTTCTCAACGTATTATGGGATTGGAAGGGAAGCGAAATATTACTGAACTATCCATATTCAACGAAATAAAATACCTGGCGCCCTACAAGGAGATCAGAGTATTTATTGACACCTACCATTCATTTTTTTGAGCACCTTGAAAGAACCGAAATTGCTTTTGATTTGTTTTATACAGATGAAGATGGAGAAGATTTTGAGAAAAAAATAGTGCAGGATTTAAATATTTATAAAGACTTGATATTTTTCATCAAAAAAAACTGATATGCCAGCTAAAGGTGACTATCCAATAATTAATTTTCATTTCCTGGTGGAGTGGGGCGAAAATTTTAGAATAGCATTATTACCTGGAGAGTTATAAATGCATGGCCTTGTAAAATCACATGGTCAGATTTGAATGCAAAGAATAATGAGGTCTTTATTGAAACTATGGAATTAGCTAATGAGGGAATAGAATTATTGGAAGTGGATTAGTAAACTCCCTTATTAATCTCCCGTCACAACCACAATCTTGTCATTGCTTCCATTACTTGTACTGATGTAAACCTTTCCATCCGGCGAAATACAAATATCTCTCATTCGCCCATAGACATTTGTAAAAAATTCATTGGTTTCTGTTTCTTCTGTTTGTGCTTCATCTAATTTTATTTGGTATAACCGGCTGTTTTTTAATGCTACTACTAACAATGAATTTTTCCATTGCGGGATTGCATTGTTATTGTAATAATCCATTCCGCAAACTGCTGCTGTGGGTGTCCACGTTTTGATAGGTTCTTTTACACTGTTTGTAGTGCAAAAATTTTGTTCTTCGTTTTCATTGCAAAAACCTTTTACGTTTGGCCAGCCATAGTTTTTTCCTTTCTCTAAAATATTTATTTCATCCTCTCTGTCCGGTCCATGCTCCGAGGCAAAAAATTTAGTTCCTGCAATTGTCAACCCTTGTGCATTCCGGTGGCCCCAACTCCACACCGGGTTATTAGTAAACGGGTTATCTGTCGGAATGGTTCCATCTAAATTAATGCGCAACACCTTTCCATTTAAGCTGTTGATGTTTTGTGCGCTGGGTTGGTCCGCCGCATCGCCTGTGGTTAAGTACAATTTGTTTTCATAAATCAATAAACGGCTGCCATTATGAATTCCGGCTGCTGCTATATTGTCTAATAAAATTTTAGGTGTATTTAGCGTAGTGCCATTGTAAGTAAATCGAACTACCTTCTCTTTGTAGCCATTGTTATTATAATTATAAGAAACATACACAAATGGGTTAGCCGAAAAATCGGGATGCAAAACCATTCCTAATAAACCGCCTTCTCCGTTGCTTTGCACATCAGGAATTGTGTAGATTAAATTCACAGAACCATCTACTGGGTTCACACTGCTGATGTT
>MWVT01000156.1_pt1 | contig 11153 bp, 12 predicted proteins | sample 1047201 | NCBI WGS metagenome assembly MWVT01 (sample SAMN06349988, study PRJNA376086) | soil metagenome | isolation source: TG5-1 sample Antarctic (ecotone) soil | place: Antarctica | collected 2015-01-13 | reverse complement strand
GGTCATTACTATTTGAAAATCTTTAATATCGTCTTTGTATTTGATCATCTCTTCTGCTGTGTGCTGGCAATGGCTGCAATCCGGACTAAACAACATAAAAAGAACAGGCGTCTTTTTCGGTAGATCATTTTTTGTGTATTTGGTTACACTATCACTTAATAACATCTGTAAAGGAGGGTGCGTAGGAAAACGTTTAAATGGTGGCTGGGCAGTATCAACCTGGGAAAAAGCTGTACAGCTAATAGCAATGAATAATAAAATGCTTAAAATTTTTTTAACAGGCATAGTTCAAAGTTAGGTTTACCAAAATCTCTGATGCAAATAAAAAATTTCTCTTCAAAGTTGAGACCCCTGGAAAAAGTTTCCTTAATCAGCTGTTGCTTTTCCGAGACTACCATCAAAACCTTTTATAATTCTCATAGCCACCTGGTTAATATCTCCTTTTTGCCCCTTACCCTTTTTCCAGTAGTTTTGCCGCTCTCTAAAATTTACATTTTTTTATGGCAACAACTTCAGATATCAGCCGCGGTTTAATTATTAAGCTCGATAACAGCCTTTATAAGATCATTGATTTTGGCGAGAATAAAACTGCCCGATCTGCTGCAAAAATTTGGGCAAAACTAAAAGGTGTTGATAATGCCCGCAGCATAGAACAAACCTGGAATAGTGGCGAAACTATTTATCCCGTTCGGGTGGAAAGAAAGGAATACCAGTTTTTATATAAAGACGAAAGTGGCTACAACTTTATGGATAATGAAACCTTTGAACAGGTTGCCGTAGCGGAAACCATGGTAGATGCTCCGCAATTTTTAAAAGATGGAGATACCGTTTCAGTATTATTCAACACAGAAACGGAACTGCCAATGACAGTTGAATTGCCGGAAAAAATTGTAGTAAAAGTTACTTACAGTGAGCCAGGTATGAGAGGCGACACAGCTACACGTACACTAAAACCTGCAACAATAGAAACCGGTGCAACCGTGATGGTTCCACTTTTTGTAAATGAAGGTGAGTTTATAAGGGTAAATACAAAATCCGGCGAATATGTAGAAAGAGTGAAGGAGTAGGAAGTGAAGAATAGGCAATGGGCAATAGGCAATAATCTAATACTGAATTCACGAGTTTACCAGTTCACAAGTTTACCGGTTGCGAGTTAAGAATGCGACCCAACTGTAAACTGTTAACTGTAAACGGAACAACTACCATCTGTCATCTGTCAACTGTCATCCGTCAACTATGATATAATCCCTATCTTAGTCGCCTGTTTTAAACCAAAACTTTTTAAATTGAAACAAATGGATTTTAAGCAGATACAAGAACTTGTTAAGCTGGTAAATGATTCGAATATTGGCGAATTAACAGTGGAACAAAAAGATTTTAAAGTTACTATCAGGCAAAAAGAAGAACCTGCAACACAAGCTTTTTCCTCTTCCATCCAATCTGCACCATTAAATACTTTACCGCAACCCACACCCCAGGCTAATTTATCTGCAGCGGCGCAAACAAATATTTCTCCTACGCCTGCAGCCAGCGAGCCTACACTGTCTTCAGCCAATGCAGTAACTATTAAAAGCCCTATGATTGGTACTTTTTTTCGCAAGCCATCACCGGACAAGCCCAATTTTGTAGAAGTGGGTGATGAAGTATCAATTGGTACGGTTGTTTGCATAATTGAAGCCATGAAATTGTTCAACGAAATTGAAAGTGAAGTAAAAGGGAAAATTGTAAAACTATTAGTTGAAGATGCTTCCCCTGTTGAATATGATCAGCCTTTGTATTTGGTGGAGCCTTCTTAAATTAGCTAATGTGATAATTTGCTAATGTGCTAATTGGTTTCCTCATTCATCAAATTCTCTATAAATGCAAAAAGAACTAATTGAGAAAAATCCTATCTTAAAACTTACGCTTGAATTTTCACTTATGGTAATTGATTATTGTGAAAAACTTGAAACTGAAAAGAAATTCGTTATAGCAAGACAATTACTTAAAAGCGGTACATCAATAGGTGCAAATTCTATGGAAGCGCAGAACTCAGAAAGTAAGGCTGACTTCATACATAAATTTAAGATAGCGGCTAAAGAAGCAGATGAAACACAGCATTGGTTAACGCTTTGTAATTATGCACCAAACTATCCTGACTGTAAAATTCTTTTTGAAAAATTAGAGGAAGTTCAAAAAGTATTAAATAAAATTTTGGGTACAGCTAAACGAAAAACTCCAATAAGTTATTTGTTTAGCTATTTTATTTTTTAACTGGCTTTGTGCCGTGCCATTAGCACATCAGCACATTAGCACATCAGCTAATTAAATTTTGTTTAAAAAAATACTAATAGCCAACCGTGGTGAAATTGCTTTAAGAATAATACGCACCTGCCGCGAAATGGGCATTAAAACAGTGGCTGTTTATTCTACTGCTGACAGGGATAGTTTACATGTAAAATTTGCAGACGAAGCCGTATGTATTGGTAAGCCCCAAAGCAGCGATTCTTATTTAAATATTCCTCACCTGATGGCGGCTTGCGAAATTACCAATGCCGATGCTATTCATCCAGGCTATGGGTTTTTGGCTGAGAATTCCAAGTTTTCGCAAATATGCGCTGACCATGGAATTAAATTTATTGGCCCAACGCCAGAGATGATCAGTAGCATGGGAGATAAGATCACTGCCAAAGAAACCATGATAAAAGCAGGGGTACCGGTTATTCCCGGTAGCGGGGGCTTACTGCAAAGTATAGATGAAGCCAAAACCCTGGCCAAAGAAATGGGTTTTCCTGTTATTTTAAAAGCTACAGCGGGTGGTGGCGGAAAGGGTATGAGGGTGGTATGGCAAGACAGTGAAATGGAAAAAGCTTACAGTACGGCGAAAGCTGAAGCTGGTGCTTCTTTTAAAAATGATGGCATTTACATGGAGAAATTTGTAGAAGAGCCCCGCCATATTGAAATACAAATTGCCGGTGACCAATATGGTAACGTTTGTCATTTAAGTGAAAGAGATTGTTCCATTCAACGACGTCACCAGAAATTGGTGGAAGAATCGCCTTCGCCATTTATGACCCCGGAATTGCGGCATAAAATGGGAGAGGCGGCTAAAAAAGTAGCAGGCGCTATTAATTATGAAAGTGTAGGCACGGTAGAATTTTTGGTTGATAAGAACCGCAATTTCTACTTTATGGAGATGAACACCCGCATACAGGTAGAACATTGCGTTACGGAAGAAGTGATCAACTATGATTTGATCAAAGAACAGATTAAAATTGCAATTGGAGAGAAGATTTCAGGAAAAGATTATGAACCAAAAATGCATGCTATAGAATGTCGTATTAATGCTGAAGATCCCTATAACGATTTTCGTCCTTCGCCCGGAAGAATAAATGTTTTACACCAACCCGGTGGGCATGGTGTAAGAGTTGATAGTCATGTGTATGCTGGTTATGTAATCCCGCCTTATTACGATTCAATGATAGGAAAATTAATTACGGTTGCACAAACCCGGGAAGAAGCTATTAATACGATGTACAGGGCTTTAAGCGAATATGTAATTGAAGGTGTAAAAACGACAATTCCCTTTCATTTGCAGTTGATGCAGAATGATAAGTTCAGGGCGGGGGATTTTAATACGAAATTTTTGGAAAGTTTTCAATTACAATAAAGTCTTGCAAACAAACGTGGGAAGTCAGAAGTGAAATTTAATGTTTCAATTTCCGTTTCCTGTAAATCGAAAATCGTGATAGGTATTAAAGAACAAGTGGTTGCCGTCATAATTACTTACCAGATGTTATTTTTCGATGGGGCGATGATCTTCATCCTTCTGGCTACATCTTCTTGTATTGCTGAAGCCGGGACTCAAATGCAGCCAAATCGGTCTTAGAAAAGTCTTTTTTGCTCTTCAGCGCTTCAATACCTTTTTGCTGGGCGTCTATCGCTTTTGATTTATCGTTTGCACGCCAATACCACTCTGCCATATTGTTATAAAGCCTTGGAATGTTAACAAGTTCTGGATAGGGAATTTGATCAATTCGCGTCTGGTAAGCTTCAGCACCTAACCGGTAAATTTCTGCCGGAAGGTTTAATTTGTCTGAATACCACTTGATAGCATCAATAATGGCATAATAGGCAGGATCCTCATAAGTAGATGTCACCATTGCCACTTTGCCATACTCATAGGCCTTGTGTGGGTTCGTTTTGAGTAACGAAGAAAAGGTATGATAAGCAATGCGAGGTGCGTATTTCAACTTCGGCTCGTTTGTAATTATTTCATTAATCACTAAAAGGGCCCAATCCGGTTTCCCAAGATCACCAGGCTTAAAAGCATCGCCCACATACGTGTTCAATTGGTCACTTGTTGCAATATCCAGCTCTTCTAAGTGCTTGTCCAAATTCCGTTTGGCCAATGCTTCTTTTATATCCCAGGTATTGTTCACAATTTTGAGCAAAACTTCATCAAGGTCTTTAGGGTGTCCTATCCAAGCCACCCTTCCTTCTACATTCACCACAAAAGATTTGGGGATGCCCTGCTCTCCCGAAGCATCGAACCAGCCAGCCACCATAAAATTACTATCCTCTGCCGCCACATGATAATTCATCCGATGCCCCATGCTGTCGACAAAGGCTTTTACTTTCTCTATGGAAGTGGTTTTCTTTTCATAGATATCAATACCTAATATGGTGACCCTATCCTTGTATTCACCGGCTAAGGCGGAGAGATGAGGCATTGCTGCAATACAAGGTTTACACCAGGTTGCCCAGAACTCCACCACATACACCTTGCCTTTCTCGAATCTTTGAACCGGTGTACCTTTTATCCACCCACGCACCCGCAGTGGGGGAGCGGGATCACCAATGTTTAGCGAAGGGGATTGGTCATTTTGTGCATGTGTGGTAACTGCTATAATACATAACAGCAGTAATAACTGAAAATTTGATCGCATAACTAATTGATTTATATTGATTGCTTTTAAATGCTTTGATTTCTCTCACCGCAAACACCTCGTGGTCAGTCAAAAAAGGCTTTAAATGTTTGGTCACACACTCGTCAAGCAAAATTTTCATTCAGAATGTTTGATGATGTTTCAATAAGCTTCTGTGACATTTCAAGAACCTTTATTGCTTGTTCCCGTTGCACACCTTCAAAGTCATCAAGAAAAAAGTTAATAGACTGACCTGCTTCAAGATAGTCAAAGAGGTTTTTAATAGGAACCCGTGTTCCAAAAAATACAGGTGTACCGCCTAAAATATCAGGATCAATATTAATGATGCGTCCTTCCATACTAAAAATTTATTCCCAAATTTAAGAAATACCGTACAATAGTAAGAAGTCTGAAAGGCTTCCCACAACATAGTTATAGTATCACGAAGCAGACAAATAATTATAATCCTTCAAAAGCACTTCTAAAAAATCGAACGGCGACATGTTGGTTTCGATTTTTAAATGAACCTGTATTTTTTCTGCCGCCCTGTTAGCCAGTTGCAAATCATGATGTTTTTTGGCCGTATCCAAAATGCTTTTTAATGCATTTATATCCCTGTCACTTAATACCATCACCTGTGGAAAGGAAGGTTTATAATCATCCTTTAGCTGGAGAAATATGGTATCCTGTAAATCAGCTTTTTCTTCAGTCCGAATTAATAAAGTATGCGCAAGAATATCGCCAAGGCGTTGGTGTTTTTGGGTAGAATTCATTAAAATGACATCTGCCATAAACAATGCGAAAGCGGCAGAAATTTTCCAGAAAAATCCCATATTCTGCGTGGCTGCAACAGGCCCATACAATAAGATCACAACGATCATATAATCAGAGGTGCGGATCAACCAGCGAATAATAAATTGACTGATAGCAGGGCGTCCACCATTTTCATTAACCACACGTAAACCCATAATACGCTTGCCCACACTTTGCCCATTCATAAATATTTCGCAGAGCAGATGATAGGTTGTTATAGGAATTATCATCAACAAAACAACTGCCCAGGTTCTTTCTTCATCGTCGTTGCTTACTGCACCGTTCTCAAAAGACCTTATCAATTTAAAAACTATATAGATGTAAAATAGCAACACAATAACATCTAATATCCATGCAATCAGCCTCCGGTGGAATGAGGCAGCGGTAAATTCAAGATCAATATTAAAACTGGTGACAATCCGGATGGTAGACATGCAGGTAAATAAAAACAAGATAGTTTTTTTAAAATTATTTATGAAATGCAAACCACATAAAAATGACTATTTTACAACAATAATTATATTGAGTTGCGTGAAGGTTTGTTTATAAAAAAAAATAAGGATCGGTGGGAGAGGGTTGAGCATGAAACTGCTGTTACTGCAGATGAAATGGCGAAAGACTTTACCCAATTAGTAGATGACCTGGCATATGCCAAAACTTTTTATCCAACCAGCCGTGTAACAAAATACATTAACTCGCTTGCTTCCCGCATCTACCTTGGCATTTATCAAAACAGGAAAGAAAAATCTAACCATCTTATTCATTTTTTTAAGTATAACGTGCCGCTGACTATTGGCAAGCACCACGTTGTAATGCTTTTTGCTTTGGCTGTTTTTCTGCTTTTCTTTTCTGTAGGGTTTTTTTCTTCTTTGCAGGATGAAACATTTGTCCGGCAGGTATTAGGCGATGGATATGTGGATATGACTGAGCAAAACATTGAACAAGGCAATCCCTTTAATGTTTATGCCGACAGCAATCCTTTTTACATGTGGATACGCATCATGATCAATAATATCATGGTTTCTTTTACTTACTTTTTTCGTGGTATTTTATTCGGCATACCAAGTATTGCAGCACTGGCAAAAGAATCAATGCGGTTAGGCGCATTTGAACATATGTTCTTTGCTAAAGGCCTGGGTAGCCAGGCGATAATAACAGTATTATTACATGGTATGCTGGAGTTAACGGCCATTATTGTTACCTGCGGCGCAGGAGTAATTATGGGAAAAAGTTTTTTATTCCCAGGCACACATACACGGCTGAAGTCTTTGCAGGAAGGAGCAAAAGACGGAGTAAAGATTGTAGTAGGATTAGTACCTATTTTTATTATAGCTGCATTTATTGAAGGTTTTATTACACGTTATTATAAAATGCCTTTGTGGATGAGTTTGTCTTTTTTATTTATAAGTGCTGTTTTCATTACCTGGTATTTTATTATTTTTCCGGCAATACTCTATAGCAGAAAATTATTCATTCAAACTAATGGGGAACGCCTTGCATAATATGCTAACCTATATTAAAAAAAGTTTGCTGCCAGTAGTGTTCCTGATCCCATTGATGGTAGTTAATCAGGAAGTTAATGCTCAGTCTAAAGATTCAATTTCAGTTGTCGATGATGTGGCAAAGCAACAAAATTTTGATCCTTCAACAACAGAATCAAAACAAACTATTCAAACCCGCAATGTTGACCAGTCCCAGGTGGAAAAAATTCGAAGAGATAATGCTTTTTGGTATGTAAACACATCCCCTGTTCGTGAAGAGGCCAGGCCACCATCTGAATCTTTTTTAAATAAACTGGTACGGCAGCATTGGTTTCGAAACCTGATGTGGTTTTTAATGATAGGCAGTTTTATTGCTGTAGTAATTTGGTTTTTAGTGTCAAGCAATGTAAAACTGTTTAAAAAAAGATCATTTTCAACTACTAAATCAGAAAACAATACTGTAATAGAAAATATTTTCGAAATAAATTATAGCGAAGAAATTTATAAAGCTGTCAATGCAGAAAATTACCGGTTAGCTATACGCCTGATGTACCTGCAACTATTAAAAGACCTATCACAGAAAGAAATTATACAATACAAACAGGAAAGAACCAACAATGATTATGTGGCGCAATTGAATAGTACAGATTATCACAAATCTTTTTTTCATCTTACCCGGAATTTCGAATATGTATGGTATGGACAATTTAAAATAAAAACAGAAGCCTTTAAAACTATGCAGTCCGATTTTGTAAGCTTCAAAAACAAGCTGCCGTGAAAAGATTTTTTCCATACATACTGGCCACAATTATTGTAATTGCTTTAGGAATTTTGTTGGTTAGCTCGGCAAAAAAACGGCCGCGTAAAATGGACGAGCGAATCACTTTACGCAAACAGCATAAAATACCCTATGGCTTTTATGCTGCACGAAATTTACTCCCTGCTCTTTTTCCAGTAGCATCTGTCTATGCAGACAATCGGCCACCAGGCTTTTGGGATTCTATTTATTCTGACGAAAAAAACCAGGTTGCGTTTCTCATCAGTAAAGATTTTAATGCAAGTGAAAGTGAATTAAAACACATCTTAAATTTTGCTAAAAAAGGAAATTATGTTTTTATTATTTGCAAATATTTTTCGTATCAGGCAAATGATTTTTTTGGATTTAATGACACGCTTTTTGTAGAAGGAAATGATTATACTTTTGCGGACCTTGACAGCCTTTCTGTGCAATTGGTTTCACCACGCTTTAAAAATTCCGGCACTTATATTTATCCTGGAAAAAAATATGGCGGCTTTTTTAAAACAATTGATACCGGCTATGCGACCGTTCTTGGAAGGAATGGCGAGAGTTTTCCAAATTTTATACAGTTCAATACTGGTACTGGCGCTGTTTTTATACATACAGCACCATTAGCGTTTAGTAACTATTTTATTCTGCACAAAAATAATATATCTTATTTTCAGCGGGCATTTTCAGTAATACCCGGCACTGTAAACAAAGTGTTATGGAATGAATATTATTTAACCAAACGGAATACTCAGTCACAAGGAGAACCGGGTTGGCTACGTGTGTTACTTAAGTATAAATCCTTTAGTTGGGCTTTGATAACAGCAATAGCGACATTATTTGTATTTGTATTGCTGGAAATGCGTAGAAAACAACGCCCTATTCCCGTTATCGAAAAAACTAAAAACGATTCATTAGATTTTGTGCAAACGATTGGCCGTTTATATTATGACAAAAAAGATCATAAAGACCTGGCTAAAAAGATGGGTGTTTATTTTTTAGATCATGTTCGAAACAGGTATAAATTAACTGCCGATACGCTCAATGAAGGATTTATTAATTCGCTGCATTTAAAAACCGGGTATGATTTAAACAAAATAAAAAACATTGTTGATTTTATACTTCATGTAGAACATGAGAGTAATATAAAGGAAAAGGAATTAGCAGATTTTCATAACCAATTAGAATCTTTTTATCAAAATACCTAAGATGGAAACAGAATTGTTTGAGCAAAGGACCGATCTAAGTGCATTAAGCGAAGCGGTAACAGCCATACGGCATCAAATAAAAAAAATTATTGTAGGCCAGGATGAAATGGTAAAGCTTATTATCACCGCATTGCTGGCAGACGGTCATGTATTATTAGAAGGAGTACCCGGCGTAGCAAAAACCTTAACAGCAAAGCTAACTGCACGCAGCCTTGATGTGGGTTTTTCACGCATACAGTTTACTCCCGATCTGATGCCTTCTGATGTAATAGGAACGCCAGTATTTAATCCTAAAGAAGCGGTTTTTGATTTCAAGCGAGGCCCTCTTTTTAGTAACGTGGTATTGATAGATGAAATTAACCGGGCGCCTGCAAAAACACAATCAGCTTTGTTTGAGGCAATGGAAGAAAGGCAAATTACAGTAGATGGTAAAACTTATCTTTTGCAAGCGCCATTTATGGTTATTGCAACGCAGAATCCCATTGAGCAGGAAGGTACCTATCGTTTACCTGAAGCACAATTGGATCGTTTCCTTTTTAAAATTGTTGTTCCATATCCCTCTGAAGAAGAAGAAATGCAAATACTCACACAGTTTCATGCCATGGGAAACACTGACGTAGTTAATTCCATCCGGCCTGCTTTAAAAACAGAACAAATTGCAAATGTACGGCAACAGGTAAAATCAATAATGATTGAAGAAAAATTATTGCAATTTATTGCAAGCCTGATACATCAAACCCGCAACCATAAATCTATTTACCTTGGCGGCTCTCCAAGAGCATCTTTAGCTGTAATGAATGCTTCAAAAGCAATGGCAGCTATTAATGGAAGAGACTTTGTTACGCCAGATGATATTATAGAAGTTGTTTCACCTGTACTTCGTCACCGCCTAATTCTTTCACCTGATAAAGAAATGGAAGGTGTAACAGAAGATGCCATTATCAAACAGATCTTACAAACAATGGATATACCACGGTAAAGATGCTCCGATCTTTTTACTTAAATCGTATTGCTTATTATACTGCCCTAACTGCTTCTGCATTATTTGTGGGCAGTTATTTTATCCCCGTAATTTTTACAGTGGGTTTAGTGTTGCTTTCTTTTTTAGCCATAATAACATTAATAGACAGCATTTTATTATATAGCAAAAATAGAGGGATAGATGCTTTTCGATTAACCACAAATCGATTTAGTAATGGAGATGAAAATAAAGTGAGCATTGAATTGGAAAACGAATACGGCTTTAAGATACGCTGTAAGATAATAGATGAATTACCTTTTCAATTTCAAAACAGGAAATGGATAAGAACTGAATTCCTTGATGCAGGCGCACAGGTAATAGTTAATTATTTTTTGCAACCGCTTACAAGGGGTGAATATGGTTTTGGGAATATTAATGTTTTTGTTTCAAGTCCGCTAAGGCTGGTTACCCGCCGCTACAGTTTTGACCAAAAAGAAACTGTAAAAGTATATCCATCTTATATTCAAATGAGGCGCTATCAATTGCTGGCAACGGCTAACCGCTTGCAGGAAGCAGGCGTAAAACGTTTACGCAAACTTGGTCACAGCATGGAGTTTGAACAAATTAAAGAATATGTTATAGGCGATGATTACCGTACCATTAACTGGAAAGCTACAGCAAGGCATAGTAACCTGATGGTAAATAATTTCATAGACGAACGTAGCCAGCAGATATATTGCATCATTAATAAAGGCCGCATTATGAAAATGCCTTTTGACGGAATGACATTATTAGACTATGCGGTGAATGCCTCACTTGTACTTTCAAATATCGCCTTAATGCGACAGGATAAAGCAGGGTTGATAACCTTTGCAGAAAACATCGATGCTTTTTTACCTGCAGATAAAAAACCAGGGCAGCTTAATATACTTATTGAAACCTTGTACAAACAGGAAACCAATTTTTTGGAACCCGATTTTGAAAAACTATTTTCTG